>Ga0065711_1031271_pt1 | contig 30111 bp, 18 predicted proteins | sample Hoacrofraction12_FD_59098 | JGI IMG/M metagenome (GOLD analysis project Ga0065711, IMG submission 59098) | Hoatzin crop microbial communities from Cojedes, Venezuela - Epithelial fraction 12 v2 (version 2) | ecosystem: Host-associated > Birds > Digestive system > Esophagus > Crop | place...
GAGCCGAGCGGCCTGAGGAAGGGGCGCGTCCGGGCCGTGGTTGGGGCCGTGCGGGGGCCGCCGGCTCCCTCTCCTGGCCCGGCGGCGGCACGGCGGCCTGGGGGAATGGCCACGGGCCGGGGGGCCCTGCTGCTGCCGTGGAAAAACAACAAAAAATAAAGTATATATTTATTTTTTTTTACGACGAATTCGTATTTCCCGTTAATCTCTGGCTTCCCTTCGTGTTGCCTCACTGAGACGCAGCACGTTTCCTTTGCACGCGTTAATTCACCACAGAGACATTTAGTGTCGGATATCTGCTAATTCTTGAAGGCAAAAAAAAAGAAATCTGCTGAGCAAGTAGAAAAATCGGGTTCAAAGCCTCTCTTGAGGGAGAAACCAAAGGTTCCTCGTCCTTGTGTTTTCTTGGCACGTGCGCTGAACGCTGAGCGCTAGCGGGAAGGCGAACGGCTCCTGCACTGGGAAAGGCTGAACCCTGTTTCCTTGCCACCCGCCGGAGATTGAACTCCTGCGTCTGCAGCACAAGTAGGGAGAAGTAATATTCAGTCTGAAGGAACTGCCGAGAGTACAGAGCAGTCTGGCAATTCAGGGAAGAATAAAAAACAAACGCATGTAAATAAAATAAATGACTTGCTTATTTTTTTTAATCAAACTATTGAAAAGGTATAGAAAATCAAATTGTAACAGAAGTTTGCAAACTCTTAAAAAAAAGTCAGCAATGTTCTCACTCAGCTTGAGTGTAACTGAGCAGCCGATAAGTGGACATTATTTGGTGCACTGAACCCACGAGCTTTATAAAATTTGTGCAAACAAGAAGAGTAACAGTGAATTTATGATGAAAGATTGGGGGTGTGTCCACAGGGGAAACTCAAGAAAGATTCGCTCCTTTAAGCGGATTAGCAAAACCTCATTAAGCTCCTTTGAGGATCCCCTTGTTCAGTACTAAATTGTCTTTACACTTACACTAAAAGTGAGTTTTAACATTTTCAGTTTACACCTTTAGTTTGGATTGATTTTCTTCAGTGTCCCCGTTTAGAAAGACCCCAAGCAGTCAGATTTTAGGCAGTTTGCAGCAGCACAAAGGAGAAGTTAAAGACACTAAGATTCACCCTCTCAATCCAGGACCAATGTCGTTACTGCCAACGTGGTGAGGAACCTTTCCTGTGCTGTCTGCATTGTAGTACCAGGTCCTGCCTAGAGACACAGGCTCAAAAGTAGGCTTCTTCTTGGCTGTCAGAGTCCTTAGGCCACCACACGAAAGGTAGGTGCCGTGACTGTTGAAGTTAGTCACTGTCCTGAACTTCTTTGGAGAATGAAGTTCAAAATTAAGACACCTTGGTATAGGAGTCTATAGGGACACACACTGTTTATGGTTGTAATGGCTGCCTGAGCCTCCACTGTAGTCACTGGAGCCTCCGTGGAGATTCAGACTCTGGGGACTTGGAGCAGCTGCCTGAACGTGGGGTGTCTCACAAGACAGTTGATTTTGAGACTTATTCAATATATCCACAGGAGAACAGCAGATACAACTGACACATGCTGTATGAGCAAACAACGTAAGGACACCCCAGGTGGATCTAGATACCTGTGTTAAGGTAAGTAAATTGTACACTAAGTCTTAGAGGCTAGAAGTAGTGGATCGTTGTTTTGCCTTTATTGACCATGATGAGAGGTTAGACACGCTCTGTGCCTTCAGACAAATGCATTTACAGGCCGTAATTTTGAACTTAGTCAGAAATGTAATATTAGCATTGTGGGATTTTTTTATTCCTGATCTGAGTTGGATATTCGATATGTGCTCAGCTGAATTTCATGTATAGCAGAGTTTTAGGTAAGATGCAGGCACCCATGTCCCCTGAACTTATATGACCATGTATGGCAGTCTCAGTCATGAGGAAGAATCTTACGAATTTTGTGTCTGCAGAGCTAAGCCATTTGTAACCCTGTTCTGTCCATGAACTAATTTTAGGCACTAACATCCCAGTATAGATGGGATTCCAGTGGGCTGGATCCTCTCTAGTTAGATATATCTGTCTTTCAGACTGGCACACAGGACATCAGACTGCTTATGACAGTCCCTGCTCCAACACTCATTTTGCTTTTGCTAGAATTTTGGGGGTAAATAGAGGCTTCTAAGCACTTCTAAGCACAAAAAGAAATTGTTGAGTGATTTTTACTGGCCTGTTGCTCAGTTACACTCTTATGTCCTACATAGGCAAATTCCTACATGGACAACACCTGTGCGACAAAAGCCAAAACAGACTTTCTGAAAGGACCTTCTCTCCCGGTGAGTTCTTACTGGCTTTTCGGATAACTCAGCCTTTTCTTCAGAGACAAAAGCAAATACGCTGCATGCCTGTGAATGGTTTTGGGAATGGCTTACAGCAGCGGAAAACTAGTGGAAGAGGCAGAGGGACTCTGATCTTGTGACATCCAACACTGCCTTGATCTCCGCACAAGCTACGGAACACAAAAATATTATTTTTCTGTTTGGAGGGAGGGGTGGTGTGTGTAGAATAAATAAAAGCGAGGATAACGCCCTCTTTCTGAGTCGTCCTTGCTCCTGTAAGTGGGTGGGCGGGGGGGCATCACTCGGGGAGCTCCTGCCCTGCGCCCAGTGCCTGGAGCCTTGGCCGAGGATGTGATCCTAGAAAGCTGGATGCTGGACAAATCCGGCAGCATCCCGGCCACGAACAGTTGCAATCGTTGGCTGCAGTCCCGCAAGCTTTTCCTCGCAGGCAGGCTTTCACTTGAGCTCCTGGAGCTGCCAAACGGCGCTCACGTAGATCAGGTTTCAAAATTAGGGTCTAATTTTAAATGAGATGTCAAAAACTAGGACTGACAAACAGTGGGAAGGAATGGAAGGAGGCAAAGCACAGGTAATCTGCACGAACAGCTCGGCAGCCAGGCTGACAGCTGGGAGCTGGAACCCTGGAGTGCTAACATGAGTTTTCAGACTGGCTCCCCTGACCTCGGACAAGCCACTCATGGCTTGTTCCTTCAGGTGTTGAGCTCCTCCCGCAACGCTGCTGAATAGTTTGACAAGGCTCTGTGGAAGCTGGGAATGTTACTCTGTTTCTGTGAAGCACTCCGTAACCTGTGGGACCCATTTTCCTGCCTCAGTTTCTCTATGTCTGAACAAAACTACCTCATGGAATAAAACCAGGACTAAAGAGCAAAGCATCGCAGTACTTCCTCACAGAATAAAGCATTTCAGTAACCTCACTGCACTTGACTGTGGTTCTTGTGCTTTCTTTTCCTTGCTCTCTTTGGAATACTGCAGACCTTTGGGAAAGTCTCCAAGCCAGAAGCAGAGAAGTCTGGCAATGCAGAAAGGAAGAAAAGTGGCTAAAACCAGCCAGGCAGCCACTGTCTTGGAAAAAGAAAAGATATTTATGGAAGTATTGAGTTAAAATAAGCAGCGTCCAGTATGTTTTATGAGATTAAATAAACTGGACAATTGCAACCACTGGACAGGTGTAACTGTACCAGCTGAGAACAAGCCAAATCATCTGCTGGTTAGAAACTCAGCTAGCAACCTTCAGCTTGGCAGCTATGCAGCAAAAAAAAAGAAAAGCTCATTTGTCAAAGATGGATCCAGGACTTCTCTTTACTCGCCCTTTACTTTTTTCCTTTTTATTTTCCTTTTTCCTTTTCATTTTCTTTTCTTTTTTTCTTTTTACCTTTTTCTTTTTTCTTTTTTTTTTTTTTTATTTTTTCTCTTTTTCTTTTTTTATAGAAATAGAGTTTGGAAAAGGTATGTCAGCAGGGATGGTCTGCTTTACCTGAATACCTGGAGAAGGGTTGCCTGAATGCTTCTACTTGAGTCCTAGAGCAGGGAAGGTGAGATCAGAGCGCTCTGGGGAGTAAGTTTTTGACAAGGAAATACATCTCCTTGGACATTGCCTTGTCTATGAAATTTTTCAGTAGGCAGTGCTTTTAAAAATAAAGTAAAAGAAAAAAGACATTTTCTTTTCTGTCTTACTAAAGAAGATGCAGACATCTTAGGAGACACTAAGACGACCCAGTTAAGAACCAATTTCCTCTGCATCCTCAGCTCATTTCAAATTGCCAGTGTCAGTGCATCCTTCCTCACCTCATCCCCCTCCTAGACATGAGACCGAAAACCAGATTTCCTTCACACATAGTATCCCACAGCACATTCAGCTCGATTTTGATCCACTTTCTACCACCAGATTATTGGGTTCTGTCTGATCCATCTTGGTTATTTTTTCTTATTTCCTTGTCTTTGTGTAGGATGACCGCTTCCATCAGACTGGGTGCCTGAAGTGAGAGCTGACTTCCAGACCGTTCCATAAACCAGGGAAGAGAAATCTGGGCTCGGGCTGCAATCCGAGAAGGACTCTTTCAGCGTACAGATTTTGCCATTGTCCTCATCTGTAACACTATACAGCACCAGCACACCACAAGCGCAACCATCTCACAGATTGTAAGATCACACATGTTTGGGTGGCTTGCTGAATTAGAGATCAAATTATTTGACATTTTATAAGTTATTAGAGTATCTAGAGGTAGAAGCTGTTAGAAAATAGTTAAAAAGAAAAGATAACTGACGATGCTTTCATTAGAGAAAGAAAAAAACAGAGAGAGAAGCTGTTATCAGTGCCAATCAACATTGGAGACTGAAATCTTGGGCAATTCTGAAGAGAGGAATTTGTTTTCAATCCTTTCCTTCTAGCAGTATTATAGAGACAGAAATCCAGGTCCCTGATTAACCCCTGAGTAAAGAGTAACCTTCACCTAGAGAGCTTTGCTTTCAAAAGAGTTGGCCCCTGTAACTAGAGCCTGTTCAATTATTCTTCAAAGAGAGCAGGCAACCAAGAATGTCAGCTTCGTAGAAGGGGCTATAATTTCGAAGCAACTTCCTGTTGGTCGATTTATTTTTTTGATCTCTTGGTGTTGTAAATGGGCAGAAATGGCACCAAGGAGATTTTTCGCTTTTGTTGTTGTTGTTGTTTTTCCATGCTACATTTTGCAACTGCATAGGTTTACAAAGGAAGGTTGTTTTCTGTCTTTGTTTATAGATTAGAAGTGAGCAGACTCTCCATGCGTATGTAGCTACCAAATACCTGACGAATTTAAATGTGCCAGATCACATATTACAGTGCTCCTGTCCAAAATCAAATAATGACCTTCACTCTAAGAAAACAAAACAACAACAACAAAAAATAGAAACACCAGCCCAAAATCACAGCCTAGCAACTACTCAGAAGAAAAGGACACATAGCTGAAGCCGGGTTTAAACATGAAGTATCTCCCTGGAAGAAGTCAGCCTGTCAAAATCTCTCTTTCTTGGCAAGGTCCCAGAAGGGGAATATTTTCACAAAGATGAAAAGAGTGTTAAATGCTAACATTCTTCCAGATTGGATATGCATTCCTCCCTATACATATTTTTGTTATGAAACAAATGCATTTTGGTAAACCTAGGGAAGTGTTTCTGTGTTTCCTCCTCTACCATATATTTTGTGTGGTAATAACGTGCTGCTTCCCTATCTAATTTAAAACAATTTAAAATAACTGGTAACAACTAGTAGCTTTCTGTTCTTCCAACCTTTATTTTCTCTTCTGCCTGTTTTAGTGTGGAGTGAGGAGCTGGCTGGGGTTATTTACCTTTTGTTACTCTTCGTTGCTTTTCTGGTTTAGAATAAGAAGACACAGGCTGTGACCTTCTCCCTTCTGTTCCTGACTGCCTCACCATCACTAAGCTTTTCTGTTCAGTGTCCCAAATTACATTGTGGAAAGAAATGTTTGGATTTAAACTCTGATGTTTTACAGTCTGAGATTCAGTTCTTGAAGGACAATAAAAATCTTTATCAAACGATACGCTGGTTCCTTTCAAACATTCCTCCAGTATTTGGAAGCCAGAAGATACATGTGCTCTGTTCTCTTTGTCATAGGCCTTTATATTTCACAGTGCTGTACCTCAGATGTGGGGGGGCCAAAATTAGTGTTTTGCCCGTGATCTCAAAAACAAAAGAAAAACAACAACAGCAAAAAAGAAGGGACAAAGCAGGAAAACAAATTTATAATCTTCTCCCAAAATGCACATGCTGTGTAACCTCAGGCCAAGTGAGTAGGTGGATGGTATCTACATGGACACTTTCACAAATATCCTTATAAACCTAAGGCATGCTCTTTGGGGTGTACAGGAGCTGTGCAGTATAGCGGGGCTTAAACTCAGAGGTTGAAAAGCTGCAGGCTGATAACCTTCAACAGACTCAGATGGTACTGGGTACATGGAATATACAGATGTCAGATGCTAATCCTATCTCCTTAGGAGACTGGACCTTTGTCTTACCTTTTAAACATAGTTTATTCTTTCTAGAAGAGTACCCTTTGTCAAAGGCTTATGCTTCCCAGAGAAATAGGTTGTTTTATTCAGGTTGTATCTTCATGTGTGTTTTCTTAATCTCTTTTTTCCTATGTGCTTATTGCCATTCCAAATAATCTTCACCAAATAATGTCAATGAGACACATCAAGCTTTCACAGATCTCAAATATTATGCTACAGAAATAGGTAGGTGGAACATGGTTTGATAAAAAAATACACTAAGGAAATGAAATTATTGTGAAGTTTTACCTTCCAGTCTCTGTCTGGAAAAGAAGATATGTGCTTTGTTGTAAACAAATTCTAACATTCAGTTTGTAATCTGGGAAGGGAAACCCAGCGTCTACCTTGCATAAGCTTCCATTTCAAGCAAAGCTTCCACCAAGGCAATCGTAGCTGACATCCCCTCAGGATCACTTCTAGCATGTGCAGCCTGCGAGTTTCCTTGGAAACTGCTATACAGCAGGCATGAGATTATGGCACATGACTGCTAAGCTGCATAGCTTTACCCAGGAAAATAAAGGAATCCACGAATGGAGATCAGGACTGCAATTCATCTCCCAAGGATGGTAACTAGTGATTTTCAACATCAGGCTTCTAATGGCCAATGGATTACTTCTACATGATCACAAAAGACAATGAAGTAAAGCAAATCTGTTGTTTGTAAGCTTATGTTCATTCCATAACAGCCTGTTTTTCTGCTGGGAGGGAGGCAAAACTGAAAAGCGAGTCTGAAAATCACCACACCTCCAAAGAGCTTTTGCAACAAATCTGCTATGAGGCTTTACGACATTTTCCTTAGACTGAACTAATCTGGAGAAGGTACAACATAGGGACCCTTTATTAAAAAAAAACATGTTTGCGCTCTAGACTTCTGTGGCTATACAGTGTTGAAGGTGAGAACTTGAGAACAGCTGTAATGGCTCAGACCAAGTATCTACCAGGCTCACCAGCCTGCATCTGACAGAGTCTATAAGACATAACCTGGAGAAGAGCAGAAGTACAAAGGAAGCATACGATTCTTTCTGTTCAGGCACCCTTGAAGGATTTGCCTGCCATAGATTTATCCATTTCTGAACGCTTGTAAACCTCCAGTCCCATCCTGATCCTGCAGCAAGCAGTCCCGTGGATTACCTCCGCACAAGGTTGAGGGAGTTTTTCCTTTTGTTTGTTGTGAATCTGTGTCCTGCTGGTTTCCTTTGATGACTCTTAGCTCTTGTATCAAAAAGACAGTGACCAATTGTTCCCTTTTCACCTTCATTTTACTAATGATTTTACAGCTCCTCTATCAGATCCCTCCTCTAATCATCCCAGTTTGAGGCTGGAGAGCACTAGACTCGTTTTACAGTGCACTTTTACATGCAATTTGTCTGTGGTGATGTCAGCTTGGAGCATGCATTTTCTTGTAGTTTTATTAGGCGAGACTGATTAACTGTGTCCTCAAAATATATAATTTAGCCTGTGGGCTTTGTAGTCTCCATGTGAATTTGACCCAGGATATACAGGTCAGAGGAAAGCTTAATGATTTGGGTATTTAGATGTTCTGCGGGAGCCTAACTTTGCTGCTGCCGTGCCCTCACAGCAATAATTATTACACTCGGCCTCAAATTCATCCGTATTAACTCATATTGACTTCATACGTTCTGATTTAAATCCCACCACCCCTGGCCAATATCTTTCCGGGAATCTGCTGCATCCCCCCAGAGCCTGCCAGAAGCCCGTGGCCCTGGGGCAGCCCAAGCACCCACCCGGAGCCATCTGGCATCTGCCCACAGTCCTCCAGGGCACCGGATCGCTGAAGGACAGCTGCCCAAAACAAATGGCGACCTCTGTCATCTGGGCCATCAATTGTTCCAACATCTGGCAACTGGCTTTCTTATGAGAGCTGAGATTTGGCTGCTTTGGATCCCCAATTTTAGAATCTATGGGCCAGAGAAGAAAACGGGATAGATCCCGATTTTTTTACATCACCAAAATCCAAATAAGCTTTTTTTCTTCTTTTGGATATGTACTTAAAATGGCTTGCAGTGACTTGGAATAACAACATAAAGAACTCCAAGCAAATCATCAATTTATCACAGTGAGAGAATCCCTTTAACAAATTTTCGCTGGTCTTATCCCATTCCTGTGTTAACATCTTACTGCAGCTGCAACAACAGCTTTAAATTCTGGTACAGAGACTTTCCTAAACCTTAGTGGTGCATTTAACCAAATATAATTGCTAGTGTGACTGCAGTCGTCTCCACTGAACTTAAGTGCTTGGCCATGTGAATTCCTATCCAACCTTATATATGCACCCCTGTGTACAATAACAGCTAGCTGGTCTGACTCCCTGTGTTCACTCTGTCTTTTCATAACTTTTCTCCACAAGCCAAACACACCAAAGACAGATGACAGGGTGCCTCTAAATTTGAAACATTTCAACGAGCTAAAAGTGTCTTTGGTCTTTAACTGCGTTCATAAAACGATTTGGAAAAAAAAAATTGAAGAGTGAAATCCTTGAAATCTTGGCAAAGCTAATAGTGAACTCTTGAAAACTGCAGACAGATATTGTATGTATTTTTATTGTGTTACCTCAGTCTCACAGATGGCTACAAATAAAAGAAATGTTTAACATACAACATTCATTTCAAGCTACAAAAACTGTTTTTAAAAGAATCCTTCCTTAAACTCTAGGCAGACTTGGCATAAAACACAAGGAAAAAAAAAAGTAAATAACTAACAAATAAGCAACTAAAATAAAGTTTCAAAATGAAGAAATAACTGTTATCAACCACTGAAAAACAGAAATCCAATGAAAATATAAGCATGACAAACATGTTGGTATAAAGATACACAGTTATTAGAATGCACAGCACCAAATGTATTATTTAAAAACTACTAACTACAATACTAATGCAGACTTTTAGATCTAATTGAACTAATCATCATGAGCAGATACTAATGTACAGTGACTGCACTGATTTATCAAAACACCAAACCTTCAAATAGTTGACTCCAGAGGAAGAAAAAAAAAATCTAAGTGGAAATACTTATTTTTCTCTGTGTTGAGGCTTCATCTGGGCTCCCTGTGAAAAATGGAGATGGAAAACAATACTGTCGAGCTACACAGCCCCATTTCAAGCACCTCGCTGCAGCAGTCAATGACGGATTCTGAAATGGAGTTAGGCTTGTTTAGCATGCCTGCAGGGTCACGCGGAGTGACCCATTCTCCTCTGGTTTCACTTAAAACTCAGATTTTCTCCATGAAGATAACATGTTCCTCTGATATTTAGTTACTTGGTCTCCAGAAAGATCTCATTTTTCTTAGTGTAATTTTTAACCTTTGCTTAAGATGTCTTTTTTTAACATAAACTCTTTTAACCTGATATATTTCCTCAAAGAACATGTGCTTGAAAGGAAAATGTTTGGTTAGTGAAATATCTTAACAAATCAAAGTTCACTGTGATTTTAGCTTGCTAAGTTATAAGGGGTGTTAAGGCAATAATTAAGTGTTCTTGCTTTTATTTCTTTTGATATTGTGTGATATAAACATATGAATATTCATACAGATAAACTGATTCTGTACATGGTTATACTGAGAGTTTCTGTACTGAAATAAATCAAGAGCTAGCACTTCCATAGCTTTCTTTTTAATTCAGAAGCACATGCAATTCATGATATACATGCAAATGCAACAAAAAAATAATCAAAAACGGTTGAAAAATAGATTAAATTAGGACAGAAATTTTCATGAAAAATGCCAATGAACAGCTCAACCATCTTCTGAGTGTGAAATGTTCAAAAATACTGCTTTTATACTGGAGGCTTGCTGAGGGAACTGGAAAAATATCTGGCCAGATCCTCCCTGGCATAAACTGGTATCAGGTGAAGTGTAGACTGGCACTGGGAGAAGACCTGGCTGAGCGTAATAGGCCGAGAACACGCTGCTGTTTCTCTGACAGCCGTAAAGGCATACTGGATGCCGTATCTGTGCCAGTACTTTCTGCTTATCGAGTAGGGGAATGGCAAGTCACAGACCACCTCCCTGCCTAAGTGCCCTCTTAAGAGGCCTGACTGGCATGTGAGGAATGTGAGGATTAGTGATGTAAACTGCAGCAAATCCGGAGTTTAAGGAGGGCAGAACCTATTTAAATGTGTCACTAGGAGCTTGGAATTGCATTTTCCTATTTCGCTTTCTCCAGCCTTGGATTCTTAAACCTCCTGATTTGTACTTTAAAAACTCTGCTTGCTGTCCCAGTCACAGGAACAACTACACTGGTCGTTAGCGTCCCCTCTTTGTCCATCCTTCTATGCTCTGCCTCTCAATCTGTTCATTTATTTTGATTTTCAAGAAGGGGAGAGTATGGTATGTTGCTTATGTGGCAAAGCAGATGTTTCAGGCAGTGGGCCTATCCCTGAAAAATCACAAGCAATTCAGACAATCATTGCTTGCACAAACATAAAGCCTTTCAACCCAGGAAACCCCCCCAAATCCCTCCCACCTGCAGAATCCCTCCCTGAGAAAAGCACAACTGATGAAATCAGTGCAGCTACTCATCACTTCTGAGACCATGTTTCACATGAGGATTTTTCCTGGTGGAAAGCCAGTTTAAGAGGTTTCATCCCCTTTTTGCTCTCACCTGGTCATTCCTTCATCTGCTTCCCCAGCTCTGATAGGGGAAGCTTATCAGTCCTTCAGCAAGGCTAATTCGTTCATTGGTATCGCTGCTGGCAGCTGGAGTGATGCAGGTTGATAAACAAAGAAAAGCAACATTTGAGGAAGGGTGGGAGAGAGTATCTTTAGCTTAGATCTTTTCACTGAACCATTTTTAACTACGGTCACCTAGACGGTTGAATTGCCACATCTGAGTACCAGCATAGGAGGGAAAGACTGCCCTTAAACTAGCTTTGCAACTTGAAAAAATATAATGTGGAATCTCAGCCTGGTTTCTTGGGTGTGTGGAGTAATATACATTCAGGAATCACGTTACACCTGACTGAAAGGCAACTAAATCTGTTGCACAACTACTGCGTTTGGGAACGTAAGATAGCAATTCTGATAGAACCTGTATGAAGGTGTTGGGACTTGTGCAAGGGCTGATTCCTCACTTTCTGTTCTCAGGAACATGGAGGCATGGCAGATTTTATATCCTCCTTACTCAGGCATCCTCCCCATCTCAAAACAGCTGCCAGAAAACTAGAAAAAGTTTAGAGAGGAGTAACAAGGACAACAGAAGGAGTGCAAAGACTTCCACAGAGGCAAGAACTACAGGTGACATCGCTGTGGAAAGGGAACAATTCTAGAGGGGTAAGAGATATGCCTATGAAATTATGAGTGGTGTTGAGATGGTACGTAACGATGGTTTGCTCACCATTTCATCACAGTATAAAAATAGTGACTCACCAAAATGAGCATGATGTAAGCTGAATACAAACGAAAGGAAGTGTTTTTTTCACACTGTGTGTAACAAAGGTGAGGAACTTGCTGCTACAGGATGTTATGGGTACTCAAACCTCACTTAGATTCAAGGGAACAGTGAACAAGGAAGATAAATCCATGAATGGAAGCATCTAGAAAGCAAACTTAGCACAGGAGACCCCTGAGGTTCAACTAGTGGAGGCTGTTTGGGGAAATACCAGTGTATGCCCTCACCTTCCTCTGTAGTTCCCTGGGCACTCACCTCATCACTACCTGAGACGGGATACCAGGCTGGATGGGCTTGGACCTGGTCCTGAGCATCTATTCTGATTTTCTGCAACACTGTAAAAATGTATAAATCTGGAGATGGCCTTGTGTTCCTACATGTTGTTGTGTTCCTACATGGGCAAAGCAGCAAAATGACCCTCCGCTGCATCTACAAAAGAGTGGTGCAGACTTGTGTCCACATCCCAAATTGTGGAGCAGAGGGGAGTGTTTCCCTATCCCTGAAGATAGCATAGATGGGAACCAGTGAATCTGGCAGTCTGATCCTCATCCTGACCCATACAGGAAGGACTTTTAGGGCGTAAGATAACAATCCAGGGCTCATTTCTGTGACTGACTGGGAGCTAATGGCATTTGGTGCTTGTTAGGACGTACCAAACACACCAGTTAATACATCCAAATAGCTAAAACTTACAGTGTGGTTGGCTCCAGCTGTAAACCCTCCAGTGCTTGAGCACATGTGTTTACAAAATACAGATCCTTTACAACTTATTTGAAAAGACAACTTCTCATGAAGAATATTTTGTGACCTAAAAGTCAATATTTTTAATAAGTGTGCAGAGATATCGTCTTCATCTACTGAGACTGGTAAAGTAATGAAGAAATGGATATATGCAGGTGTTACACTAAAGCTACAGTTCAAACTCCTATAGAAGGAAGTATTAAAAAAAAGTCTTATGTTCATCTGTATCTTCCTTTTAATAATCTCATCATGTTTAATGTTGCACTATTACATAGTTCTTATTTTGCATAAATACATGATGATTATAGCTGTATAACCTTGGCAACACAGTGTCCTCTTGAGGCAGCCTGAAATAGAAGAGAAATGCAGATTATACTAGACAACTGCCCTTTTGGGAACAATATTTTATTATGTTTTATTTCCTTCCCATAAAATTCAAAGAAAATTAAGGTAATTTGGGTTCTACAAAACTAATGATAAACTGGTGGAGGGAATTCCTAAATCACCCTCAGGCACCGCCATACACACAAGTATAGGCAAAGATATGTGAGCAGACCAGGCTATACTCATGAACACCTTGAACGCGACCTTCTGAACCTAGAGGTTTGAGATTTCAAGCAGGAACTTGCGCAAAAATGATTAATTGTATAAAAATTGTGAGGCCAAACCTCAGACACAGGAAACAAGTCTATGATGTAGCTTACTACTAGGTGGAAAATGACACATGGGGGAAAGGAAATACTAAAAATGGAGGGTCCGGTTGTTCATTAGTTTATACATCCTGAGAATATGGCCCAGGGCGTCTCTCAGGCTGGCCATTAGGGCCATTGTAAAAGCCATTAGGACTAACCTGTGATGTCAGTGATAAGCTCAGATTTCATTTAATAATACAAAATAAAGGCCTATTCCATGTGGAGATAGAATGTCAGTCAGCTTGCCTACCACTGAAAGAAAACAAACCCCAAAATCTTTCATATAGACAGGCAACTTGCTATTTTTTGACACTAAATTGACTCTTGGCCTATTATCCAGGGCAGACTGAAATGTCACTTTGTATAACAAAGATAGTACCCATTTAATTGGGGGAAGTGTTTTCTATATGGTGCCTCATCAGAAGCAGGATGAAAATGCCTCATAGAGCAATGGTACTATATACTCTAGACATGCAAACTATGAGTTTTGCCTATGTGAGGAGAAAAGGACTAAGCCCTTTACCATAGCATGAAAAGGATAAAGCCAGAAAGATTGTTTGATGAATCAGTGAAATAGTCTCTGAAGAATCCCACAGGAATAAACCTTTGCAGCTAAGGAAGGATGTAGCTTCAGTTTCACCACTGAAGGGGCTGGTGCTTTTATTCTCTGGCATGGAAAGTGAAAGAGTGCTTCATTAGTATGTGAGCCCATTAATCTTGCATTTGGCATATGAATTCCCATGTGATTTGAACATCTGCCTTGAAGGTACCTCTCTAATTAGAACAGATATGTTATTCTGGAATTAAAATAAATATTGAAACATATTTCTGTCTTTCAGCTTGCTTTCTTCATACTGCTTGTGCTGAAGTAATCATGGATGAAGCTTGTCAAGTCCCGAAGGTGCTAATGTTTCATTAAGAAAGCACACGGTAGTAGAGTAATTCAATACTCGACTATGGGATGTGTCTCTACAGAGTTACATTGCTGCTAGATCACGGGAACACCAGATACAACTGGCAAAACCCTTGCCTGCAGGTTACAACACAGGCATCATTAAATAATAAACTTCTGTTTAATGCCATGCTGTTTAGCACAACAGTTCCTTCAGTGCTGTTGAAGACAGACTTGTAGCCTAAAAAGTGGTGATCAAACAATTGTGGATTTCCCCCTGCAAGGTGGCCTTGAATGGTTATAAATCAAAGGTCCAGATTCTGGCTGAAGCTGGTTTGTCTCATTAAAGAAGAAATCAGAGACTGACCACTAGATCTCCCATGAATGAGTCCTGGCAACTTCACTGGGCGTCTTCTGTTTGAGCATAAATTTGCTGAATGATTGTCAGCGACTCCTTGCAATGACAGAGACCAACTGGAGCCTGTATGAGACTGCAGTGCTTGGTAGAGACAAGAATGACTCTGCCTCCTGTTTCCAGAGTGGCTTCCTGCATGCACAAGGTTTTTTGGAAGTCACTGTCCTTTATTACAGTTTGTGAAGATTTTAAGAGCACATGCAACCAAAGACTCCAGAAAGAGTGAAGGCATCTCTCTGTGGTGTCTTTTTGAACAGAAGCAGCATGACCTCAAACAGGAAAATCATCTAAGGGGCAGGATGTGCCAGAAGCTGCAGCCACAGCCACACTGGCAGACTGGAGGTGAGGCTGAATCATGGAATAAAAGGTCTTTCATTCACAGAAGCCTGAGCCTCCATCTGCACACCCACCAAGCTTGCGTCGTCCATCCCCAGAGAGACATTGACACTATCTGTTCAAGAGGGTGAAGATACTAACAGTGACAGTGTGCTAATATTGTTCTATTCCCTATATTCCATGTATAGTACATTCCATTTCTCTTCCTCTCTAAGTGTCATAGTTTCCCAGCTGTGGAAAGATCCTCACATGAGATAAACACGGGACTCAAGGTGCATCTTCAAGGTGCTTTTATAGAGCAGGACAGAAAAGAGTGCAAAAGGGACTGTGCTATCAGGTTTTGTGCCTGTCCCACTGGAAGGTGGGAGGAGATGAGGAGCATGAATTAGAGAAGAAGAAGAAATATACTTCTTACACTTCCACATGTAAAAGCATAGTTGTCAGCCTTAAGAGTGAGAAGAAAGACAAGCTTATTTGTAAGATTTCAGTATGGCCTTTAATAGGTATGTGAGTCTATATATGTTACTGGCAGTATGAGAATCTGTTGCTCATCCTTTGAAATGAACTCTTACAGGATTTTTTTGTTCAAGCAGTAGAGTGGAGAAAAATATCACGGTGCACAAAATGGGAAAAGAAGTTGATCAAGCTTAAAAGGGAAAAATAGATGTCAGTGGTCTCCTCTTTCCTTAATGAAAAAGAAAATAAAATATTTGAAGCACGGAGCACAGCATGTCATTTGTTCAGAGTAAGTATGCCTGTTCCCCCTGATATTTCTGAGGAAATACAACTGATTCCATGGAGTGACCAGGCTGCAGTATTTCCAGCCAGGGGAGGAAGGTGCCCAACATCCAGCCTATTCAAATTTGTAACTCTTTTTTAGTAAGTGGGAAGGGGAGGGGATGTCGGGATGTCCTGCATATTCTACTCATTCTATTCATTCAGAAATCCACTTAGTCCTAAGGATCTAAAGATTTCTTCCTGTCTTTTGGGGGATTTCTGCAGAATTAGAAAGGACTCTGAGATGAAGGACGCATTCTCCGTACAGTTCTGTTACAATTTTACACATAGTGCACGAAATAATACACATTAAATAATGTGCACTCCTAGGTGCAGAAATAAGATCTTCTCTCACTTGCCAGATGGGACACTTGGCCATCATGACAATTACCAGCAGTATTAGTATTGGTATTGGTGTTTGTGCTGGTATCAACAGTACACTTCAAATCACAAACACAGCAAAACATCACGTTGATGACAGTCAAAACATATGCCTCACTTTCTGTAAGGAAAGACACCCAATTTGTCTTGCCACTGTTTGGAGTTAACATTAATAACAACAATAATAACAATAATTCAAAGTGTGAGCAAAGTGCTAATTGCTTCAGAAGCATATGGGGACAAGCAGTTTATAGTCTGAAGAAATCAGAGATGCAGATAGATAGTGTTATCGAATAAAGGTTAATAGCATAAGTGGAGCTACATGCTCATCTGACTCCCATTCCTCTTCCATGCACAAAAAGCTCATCCTTTTTTTTAGGGAGGTGTTTCAGGCTGTAGCATTCCAAGATTGGATGTCCCAGAAATAGAATCTGGGCCAATTATGATAATTTTCTGCATCTGTATTTAAAATTAGTTTAAAGGAAATGGTAACACTTAAATGCACCTGGCTGATTAAAGCATAGTCTGTAGCCAACTGCAGCTAGCAGAAAGTCTTTTATTGATTTCAGTGGTGTTCAGATCATGCTATTTAATCCTTTTTGCTTATCTGTCTCACTTACCCCATGAGTGAACATGAGTTGAAAAAAGAGACTGAATAGAAGTGAAAAAGAGCCCAGCGAAACTGCAGTTCAGATTCTTTGTGAAAGAAAAAATATTGTCTAAGTAGTAGTAGAGCTATCTAAGAATAAGTGAAATATCTCCCTCTGTTTCTTCCATGTTCTTCACTTTTCTTAGACCTTTCCCTTTTTTGGGTAAGGACTGTGTTTTCACCTGCACTGTAGAAGCATTTAGCAAATTGTGGATTCTTCTGAAATCTAAATAATTAGTAATTATTGTGCATCATTCTGAAGTCTTATAAGAAACTACAAAGAGCTAATAAAGGGACCACAGAACATTATTATGACATCATTTTTCCGGTGGCTGTTACGGCTTTTAGAGTTACTCTGAGACTTGATAAAAAGAGCATTTGGCTTCATTTACTTCTAGGATTTCTTTCACACAACAGTTGCTGCAATCTGGCAATTCTAGAAATATGTAGGAATCAACGAACATGTTGATTTAATAAGTGCTAGTAGATGAGTTGAGCAGTTAATTACAGACTGGACAGACAGAGCAATGCAGTATATGAGCTCTACCTTCCTGTAAGGTTCTTCAATACCAGACACAACAAGACCCCATTTGTGTGAGGACCCTCAGGGCATGGTTGAAACCCAAATGACATATGAATGTGCATTTCTCAGTCCTTTGAAACGCCTCTGGGAAACTTCCCTGGATACTTTGTTCTACAGAATTATGGAAAGCTGAAAGTTGAGTTTCCCTGAATTTACGCTTTTTCAATTCTTGTTCTGTTTAAACCCAAGTGATGCAGGCAGGTTCCAGTGAAGCTGTTGAAGTTCCTGCACTTGTTTTTAGACTATCAGTGTATACGTGGTACTAACCTAGAATTGTTCTCAGTTTACACATAAACACCTAGTCCTTTTATGAATCCCACTGTATATACCATATCTCAGGAACTGAGCTTCAGTGAAGAAAATACTCAAAAATGTTCAAGAAATTGAACTTCTTACATAACACTTCAAACTCACAACATTTTCAGCTCTTTTAGGCAAGCAGAATTTCTCCCTGTTACTTATCAAATGTTTGAACACACAGCTCCACAATGCAGAGTGCACTTGTCAGCTCCTCAGCCCTCTGCTGCTCAGCTTTCCCCAATGCCCTCAACAGAAGATTAGACCAAGCAGAGCACCATGTTATAGACAGTTTTCAGACACGGACAGACTTGTTTTGAGTTAGTGTGGCTCTCTGCTTTATGCAGTTTTTGTTTTGTTTTATTCTACATGGAGTTGGAAGTGAGATATTACAATGATTTCAGCATAGCACTGGAAGATACATAGGTCGCAGGGATGGTTTCGGGAGGAGAGGTATAGACCAGGGCCACCCTGGGATATATGTGGATCCTAATCATCATCTAGAGCCTACACAGGTGATTGAAAAACTCTCACTGTTTTCACTGGTACAGAACTGAGCTGTTGATTTTACTCTGGCTGTTAAAGCTAGAGCAGGCAATAATGCTTTTTGTATCTGCTATCATGGGAAAGGGAATAAATTTGAACTGATTCTGATCTGCAGTTTGTATTAGGGCAAGGAAACAGAAAGGATTTGGGAATCACTAAAGCACACAGACATTGTTCACAATAGCATGTGATTAGAATACCAGGGAAACAAGAAACTTTTCATTTTTAAGAAGTGATCTCTTTCACTCACCTTTCTTTTCTCAGAAGTAAATGCCAGAGGTTATTCCTCCTGCAGGCAGAAACTTCACAGCTGCCAATACACATACAACTCCAATACAATTTCATTAGAAGTTAGCAATGATAATACAAGTGTCTGTCTGAAGAAAGTAGTGTCTTGTAATGTCATTAGCAAAAAACCACAGCTTCTCCACAAGCTTATTTTTTAAATTTTTCCTTTAGTTCCAAATTACTTGGTTAGAATGTTTCAGAGTTTCTTTTACATTTAGTTTAGCAAATAATAATATTTTTTGCAAAATGGTGCAAATTGATTGTGTTTCCCTAAGCTTCTTCAACACTGCCACTTCACTGTTTCGTTGAGCTTCTGGCATTGGAGATAACATACAGGTAATTTCAGAGAACTGTCAATCCAAAAAGAAAGACCAGATACAATATGGAACAATCTTGTTTGGGGGACTGGAATCCATTCAAAGCTTTGTTTGCTTTTTTTGCATTCAATTTTAGAGAGACCAATGCAGGGGGCAAGATCTCCTGCTGCCTACTCCCCCCCAGTGACTCTTTGGTGAACCCAAAGCAGCTCCATCCCTAACTTGGGTGCCTCAGACAGATGCTGAAGGTAAGGCTGAAAGATTCCAGATCTAGGAACAGCAGACCGCTGCAACACTTCTCAGGTGACAAAGCCACCTTCCTCATCTTTGTGAAAAAGTTTCTGAAGCAACAGAGTTCAGGGATTAGAGAAGAATATATTATCTCTTGATGTACTGCAATGGCTTGGTAAGTGTATCTCTTCCGAGACCTTGCAGACATATTAGCCTTGGGCTCGCTGCTCAAAAGGTATGCGCTTTTCACTTGGAGCAATGAGCATATTACCTTGTTCTAAAGCAAAAGTGCTGGGAAGACATGGTTTAATTTTTTTTTGCAATCAATCAGGTAACGTGAGTTTGAAGTATAGTGTAACATTGGTGATCTTGTCTAGTGGTGAAACTGCAGTGTCTCGTCTTCACCATGTCTTTATCCTAGGACAGTTCAAGCATGTTAATGGCTCTTTAATGAAAACCCACATGTCTTTGACAGTAAAGGCCATGCCTTTGCATATAACAGTCAGCAATAACCACAGCTGACAACTGTTGATTCCCATATTCTTTGAAACCTAATAATGTTTCACGGGCATAGTTGCTCAGGTAAAAAAGACATTTAAAAAGTCATTGCATAAAACTAAAATTTATTATCCTTAGGAAACCTGAAAAAATGTTAATAAGAAGCATAAGAACAGAGCTATCTTGAATTTTGTCTCAAAACAGTTCCTCCGCAATCTTTCTCTTTTATGTTGTTTTGCTGCCTTGGTCATGCACCCCGCAGCATGTGCCAGTTCACTCAAAGACCCTTACCTTTATTCTGTTCAGCTCTCGTCTTCCCCTAGAAGAATACACGGAGATCCCCTTGACTGAAACAAGAATAACTACTCTCATAAGAGAAAAATGCCAAATCTCAAAGCTTTCTCGACATCTAAGATTTCTGCAGATACACTTCACTGCTTAGGACGTTCATACCAGTCCTTGATCTCCAAACTATGTGACTCTGAATGGCTGATGTCCATGTAGATTAGAGCTAACGGCCTCAAGAGCAAACTGGTTGCATCTAAACTGCGTGCTACTTGAGCCAGATTTCTGCTGCGCACATGTGGGGGTTTTGTTTGTTTGTTTTGGTTGAATGGTTGTCTGGCTTGTTTGTTTGTTTGTTTTTTCCAGTTCAAAACACTTGAAATAATGTGAGAAGTGTTTTATTGCCCACCAGAGCAAATGTTCTCAGAATTGCAACCACGTTTCATCCCAGAAAGGTCTAACCGCTTTACTCTGAAAGAGAGCTTGGGTGCGAAGTTGTACATACACAGAGGGTATGATGAAGAGATTAGGACTTGGAGTAAATAAGGGAGCTGACTTTTATGATAGCGTATACATGCATACACTTAGAAGATATTATAATGGACTTTGCAGAAATATCTAAAAACCCCAAAGTAGATATTTGGCTCAAATCAAAGATATGATTATGGTTTTCTTTTTACAAACCTCTAATATCTCAGTCAAAAAAACACTTCATCTTAGACTACTGTCTTTCTACATATTTTATTCTTTTGTATGATTTCAAATACTGCTATTGGGCATAAGCTATATTACAGGAAATTCCATTTAAAAGTAAGAAAAAGTTTTTTTTACTGCAAGCATGACCAAACACTGGCACAGGTTGCCCAGAGAGGCTGTGGAGTTTCCATCCTTGAGGATATTCAAAACCTGACTGGACGTGGTCCTGAGCAACGTGCTGTAGGTGACCCTGCTTTGAGCAGGGGGATGATTCTATCATTGTATGATTTTTTTCTGGAGAAAATTCAGGTTTTTGTACTCAAAGGCTCATAAATGTCTTAATGTATACAGTGGTCAAAATGTGTTGGTTTAGGCCTTTATATTATGCTGGAATTCAAAAACATCAATACTTAACACAGCAAGAGAAGAACAAAGCTGAGCAGCGTATTAGGTCCTTTTCCATCTTCTTTCAGATACTGATTAACTCCCATATTTTGTATTCGGAAAAATAATTCACCAGTTAAGCTACACTTAGTCTAGATGGTCTATGTCAATTTTTCTACTAATGGAAATAAAACAATGAAATAACATTACTAATTGTACGCATGGATCACAGTTCTCTAAATTCTGCCCTGCAGTACCGGTAAACATCCCTGAACATTCCTGTGTTATGCACTGGTTTGCCCTCTGGTGAACCAAGACTGAACATGGACTGTGAAATGCTGCATGAAATATTTTAATTGCCATAAACAGATATTCAACCTTTTTCCTCCCACTCTGGAGTGACACTGATACTATGCAGTGGACTTGTGATATTTGTAACACATTGGAAAACTTCCATTTCTGAAAATCCACTATATGATACCTATTTATTTAGTTTCCCTAAGATAAATGTGTTGTGCCTATAAATTATAGATTTGACACATAATCAAGAAGTATTTTGTGTTAGTCTAAATGGATTGAAAAACTCACAATACAGAAATAGAATAATAGCTTTAATTTTTCCCAGAATTTTAAAGCCATTCAGATGCAAATTCACAGTATATGGACCTAAAGACACATGGATTCATTGTTATTTAAAAAAATATTTCAAATATCTTCAGTTAAATCAACAGGAAAAATTAAAAAGCATCAAACCAGACTAGTGATGTCAAAAATAAAATTTAATAGTTTAAAACTACCTTCTTAACTTCACACAGGTAGCAGTTCTACATATAGGGCAGAGGTTCTTTCCTACTGACAATGAGTTTGTGATCCATATGAAATAAAAAAGGAACTTTCCTTAATTTTGCACTGATGTGAAAACAAATCTTCATCAAAGTCTAGATTCACCAGTAACTTGGAGTATCTTCATTACAACAATGTGTCCCAGATTTTAAAAATAACACAGAATAATGATATGTAGTGTCTTGACTCCTGCAGTTGCATCTTGATTACAGAATGTGAGAGACCTTATTTCAAGGGTCCAGGTCACATCTCTGTCTAAGACCTGTATGGCATAGGGAACGGGTCCACCCCAGCATGTGGAGCATGGCAAAGGTAGACCAGAGTAAGCAGTGTAGCCAGAGTGAGGAGAAGGACAAGACTTTCCTCACAGGAAGTAAAATGAGTTGAAAGGAGATGTAAGAGCTAAAGGTAATTGAATTTATTTGCAGCTTACATATTATTTCACAGAGACTATTAGCATATTGCAGACTAATTGCAAAATCAAAGCCTATTTTAACTCTGAATTCTGGGAAACATGTCTTTTCCTCATTCCCACCTGATCCTTTGAAATGGTTCCATTGCTGTCCAGTGGTGAAGTCTCCCAGTGGTGGGATTACCATTTCATATGATGTCTTCAGGACGCAGAGAAACACTTAAGTATTAATCACCCTTTTCCTTAAGACAGGAGTTGAGTGTCTTCTGCTAATGGCTTAGTAAGTTCAAAGGCACTTCTTTTCCACAGCAATTAAGTGAAATGAAAAATGTACTACATTTATTGGGGTTCTTTCTGCTCTCATGCTTACTTTTCACCAGTGTAACTTCATTGATTTCCACAAAGATATCCCTGATTTATTTAGTCTTTGCTCTGTTGACCCTGCTAAAATGAGAATTAATTAATGTCAGATACAGTGGAGAGTCACTGCCTATCAAATGGGATTCACGTCAGCAGCTCCTTTCACCTTGAGTGCAAAACTGTCAAAGAATCAAAATAAATTTTAAGCACTTTCAAGCAGTTCCATTTTCAAAGCAGTGACCCCTTCTGAATCCAGACCAGAGCCATCTATTTAATTTTTTTACCATGGTTGCTTTTTAAAAGTGTTTTCATTTTTAAAACTCCTATTTAAAAATTAAAATGACCATATGATATGGCAGGCAAAACCAGTCCTTGTATTATATTTATGACTGAAAGTTTTAAACTTACTGCCACTCTGAAAGAAAATCAATGAAAAATAGCGGTTACTTACTTATATTGCTTTGATTGAAGCAAAATATAGTTTCTGCTTCTAAATTTTTTTCAGTAGGTACATAACTGATGTGACACATTCATAGTCAGCACTCACATCCTCTGGAGAAAAAAATAAATTCTTAGTGTCTCTAAACAATGGAATTGAGTTTCTCTTTAGAGGTAAGCACAGACACACTGAATGATTAACATTTTTAATATGCTGTTATAGGGAATCAAGTGTTCATGAAACCTTATTGACAAAACTTGATAGTTGCATGATTGTTGGAATCCCCTTATTGGATTTTTAAAAAGAAAAATGGCAAAGCAGCCCTTTCAAAATCCTTCAGAACCTTCATTAATGATGTATGCTTTTTTCTCCTGTGAGAGTCTCTGCTTTTTTCTTTTTTTTTTCTGCCATGCTGCAGCATGTGCAGAATACTGGATGACAAGTAATTCCCATCCAGTATTTTGCTAGGAGTTACCAACCTTAAAGCAAAGCACAAATTCTGCACTTATGCTGAGTAGTAAAAGCTTCATCTGGAAAAAGAGAACTGGGATGAAGCATATTGCAAAGTTCAGTGAACAAAGTGAGATTAAAATAATGGGAAATACAGTTCCAAAGGGAGGGCTTGTGGGTATGCAGATTATCCCCTAATAGATGGAGTGTAATTTGAAATTTTTGCTTGGAAAGACTGGAAGGAGAAGAAGATAAAAAATAACAATAAAAAAATCTTCTTTCCTCAAGGAATCATTTAACAGTGTTCTGTTTAACAGAATTTTTTTTATTTTTTCTCCCCTTCATCTATTCTAAGTTATTTCTCTTTCTTTAGTTGGCCCATTTTAATGAAATTTTTATTAGAACTAGTTGTAGATAAATTTTGCATATCAGAAATTACTGATTAAAAGCTTGAAAAAATCTTGGTCTTACTTAATTTTGCATAAACATCAGGCCAGCCCCCAAGTATTTTCAACCCAGAAATTCTGTCTCAAAAGAAAGGTAAAGTAGACGATTTATATTTCTATTTTCCAGGCAGGTCAGGCTCGTAGGTGAGATCTTTCATGTAATTTCTTGATTTTGGAGGAAAAAAAATATCTCATGGTTATCAAGATCCTGCAGCTCTACTGCATGCTGTAGTTGGCATGACCCATGAGGAAGAGAAAGAAAGTAGATCGTAAGTGCATCCTTAAGTCTCTGCAGTAGAACAGGCAAAAATAGTCAACATACAAAAAAAAAAAAACTAGAAAAAAAATATTACAAATCCTCTGTTTATCAATGCAAAAAACTGCTATACAGAACTAACTCTCGCTTTGAAGCTTAGTCAGCAAACAGCTTAACACCAAAAGAGAGTGTCAACAAAGTGTTTTCAGACAAAAATCCACAAGCATATCTAATATTAAACTTTGCCTAGACCCCTTCTAGAGCCTGATTCCTTCTTGGTGCTGACTGCACTATGAGGTGGTGCTGGATTTTGTGCTTGACACCGTGATCTTCTCGCACAGAAATAAAAGTACTGCTAACCAAGCTGTATTTTGTAGGCAAAATGGAAGTAACTGTAGTGCCTACGGTTTATTCAAGAAATTTTTAGTAATACAATACAATTTTCTCAGTGAAAAGAAATCCAAATTCTCCAAACCAGTTAAACAGCCTGCTTTTTTCTTTGGGACCATATTAGTCATTACGATTTTATGTCACCTCATTTCTGTGACTGAAAATTGCAGTAAGAACAACAAAAAAAAAAACAACGAAAATGGAAATACATGAATTTTTTCCCAAGATAAAGATTAAAAGGACATGGATTATGTCGTTTTGGCAGATTATTAAAGATCAAAATGGCTAATTCCTTTCCTTATCATTACCCTTAGAGTAGATTCTGCCATTTTCCAGTTTTTGACAGCCCCCTATTTCAATACATATTTGAGCAAATGCCAGCTTGTTCCTCCTCCCCAAAGTCTGCTGGAATCACAGCACTTCATGTCCATGGAGGCAAGAGGGCTGCCACTTCCTAGATTAATGAAGTTTTGTGTTGTAACAGGAAATTTTGCAGTAAAAAAAAGCCAGTCAGCCCTATATAAATTTTGCCTTATATTTAAGGTTTCTTAGTTGTTTATCTGAAACAACATTTAAACAGGAATTAGAGGAATGTTAGGAATATGATTCATCACCCTTCAAAATGCCGAGGTAGATTTTGAATCTCAGTTAAAATGTATTCGAAAACATTTGGCTCTTGGAGATTAATTTTATCGTTCAGACAAGCTCCAGCTTGATGTATATACAACAAACGTAAGAAAAAGGCTACAGTGCACTCTGAAAGTCAAAATCAATTTTTCATTACTCAGTAAAGATTCACTGACAATCTTTACATATATATATATATGAATATATATAAAAGATAGCTTTTTGATTAGAAATAGTCCCAAGGTTGAAATTTATGGGTCAAAACTAGAATAAAGAAGTATCAGAGAAAACTTGCCACCAAACTGCTGAACTGTCAACATTCTTGTCAGAAAGTTAAGCTTCAAGTCACTGATATAAATTAGGTTGAACTAGCCTTGGTGTTTCATTTCCACAGATCAGCTCTACTGAGCATCTGATCTGCTGGCCTACTGGCAATTTTGGCACAGCAGCTTTCTTAGTTTCTCTACAGAAAAGTTCTGCAAGGATTGGTTTTTTTAGTGCTGAGAAAACACTTAAAAATAATTTTTCAAGATGAGCAAACCCAATTCTGTTAACCCAGCTCCAAGAAAATTTTCTCTGCTATTTCTCATATTTAATCTTGTGCAAGTGAAAAACCACAGCAGAAGAATCTATAGAAGAGACAAGTAAGAGATCAAAGCTCTGAACTAGGACCAATACTACACCTACTCTTATGGAATAACAAGGGGAAGCCTAAAAAGTTGATGAAGGAGAAAATAATGAAATGAAGAAATAGAAAGGGGAAAGTGGTGGAAGACTTTAATATATGAACACAAGAGTCAAGATAAAAAATTTTAAAAGGGAAAAGTACAGACTTTTGGATTTATACTTTTGTCTTAGCTTGTGTAATCAGGTATTTCTCTTCAGGCTTTTGAACAGAACTGCTGTGAGAACAATTATATGTTATTATCACTACCAATTATAATAATTCATGAGAGCTGGTAGAGAGTTGGAAGGGACATTACACTTACTTCTCCCACATTAAATACTGGGAGAAAGCAGTTAAGAAAGCAGGAATACAAAAGACTTTTATTTTTGAGAATCTTCACTCACAACTGTTCTTCCTGGAAAGGACAGGGAGAATGAAAGGGTTGTGGTGAAAACGAATAACTTTAAATGTATGCATGTGAGTATGGATTTGCATTATAAGACCTGGAAACATTTCTTTTTGCCAGACTTTTCATGAAAGGCTGATTTGTGGAATCAATAAATACTTCAGCCACTACCTTCCTGCATTTGCTCTGAGAGTTCTTTGCAATTTTCTGCCATACATGGGCCTTAATCCCACAATTTTCACAGCAATTTCCTAGTCCCCTTACTCATTACAGCCAGAAAATTGTTATCTCATCATTTTCATCAGATTTTTTTACACAGACACTAACATATGGCAGGACAGAACAACTGCAAGCTTCAATCATCTTAACGTTTAGGCTGACAACTAGCAAATTATTTTTATTATGTTTTAGCCTCCCTGATCTTTTTCCGAATGTCACTTTATTCACTCTATTAAAAAAAAAAAAAGAGAGAGAATAAGACCCAAAACAGAAACCTTGCTGTAATATGAGCTGTTACATTCCTAAATCTTTTTTGTCTGTTTCCAACTTTTCCATCTCAGATTCAAAGACTATCTTTTTACTAACGTATTTTGTCCAATACCCACATTTTCAGTTCTATATAAAGTTAGGCTATTTGGTGCTTTAATTTGTTTTCTTCTGCTGCTGCACTTTGAAGTTTCTTGACCCACTTTATTTCAATTCAGGTACTTAATTTCTAGGTGTTATGTAATTGTCTGCATTAGAGTACATTGACATATGAAGGGTACACATACGTGTATGTGTGTGATTGTGTGTAGCACTGGAGGTACAGAGTGGCTTAAAACAGAGGGTCAGGATGATCTTTTCAACCATGTTAGTCCAGAAGGACGTTGCAGGAGGTCAGAAAGCTGTAATATTACAAGATATTTTATTCTTCATTAAGGCACTAGCAGCTTTGTTATGCAAACTGAAGATTGAGAGATTTCATTTAATGATAATTTTGAGGTCTACTAATATTGACTTCTGTCTCCACTATTGATCTGGAGTGCTAGTAAAATTCCCCTAGCCTACAATGCAGGTTTTTGAGAAGGGGCTACATTCTCCTTCTCCTGCTGAATTGCATGCTCCCACATCTCATTAAAATTAATGATGATTTTGTGTCCAATGACGACAGGTGACTCGCAGTTTTGCTGGCTTTGTGGGTAATTTTCCCTACCATGCCTCCTGCAATTATTTCTTAGCTAAATAATTCATAGCAATCTCACAAAAGTAATAAGCATTCTTATTACTTTTTAACTGGTATTACAAAAGGAGAAGAAAAAAAAGAGGAAGAATAAGGAGAAAGGGAAATCAATGGTTTGTTCTCATTTATGGTCTACTACTTTTTCACATCACAAAGACTGGGTTATTGCTGGGTTGCTGCGTGTTGGTCTTGAACACTGTCCCCTCCCCCAATATTACTACACATCTGTAAATTTCATGAAGGGAAAGATTTTGGATGTCCAGTATTGACAGCCCTCTGTGAGTTATGTTGTTATTTGAAGCAGATGATTGGAATTAAGTAAGACTGGAATTTTGGAAGTCTTGGGAGGGATTAGCAAAAATAAACCCATTCAAATAAAAGGACATTTGTAACAGAGTGAGCCAAAAATCCCTTGGAAAAAAAAAAGAAATATATATATTCCCTTTTTTATAAATACATTTATATGTATAAATGGAAAGCATTCACACAGAACATTCCCAGTAAAGAATAGATATGCTGTAGGCATAACCTGCAACTCTTGGGAATCATTCTTCAGATTCCAGTAGTCGTTGGATCTGGCTCAACTGATATTTTTAAAAAGAAGAAGATGAACCTGAAATTTCTACCTTTGTTTTACAGTTTTCTCAAAATTTACCTAATCTAATCACTCACCCACACATGCCTGTGCATCTATGTAGAATCCGACCTTTTTTTCATGTAATTTGTACAAGACATGGCTGGTCTTTCCACAGGAGGTTGTGACTGCACAGGGGGACATCAGTGATGGTACCAGAGGTATCAGAAAATAACTGAGCAGGCACATGTCCTATTTGGGGACTGACCCTCCCACCCCTTCATCGCTACTCCTCCCAGTCCCTGACATTCTCAGCAGGGGAGTTCTCAAAGCCTACAGATAGAGGATTTCCCTGACTCACAGCTAAATATCAAAGGTCAAACAGAAAGATCTGTGTAGAACATACTCTTTAAAGATAAACTGCATTTTTTCAACTGCAAAAGACAACCAAGTACAGATGATCCTTCAATGCAATCTTCAGCAGAAATTGCTTTGGAGGTTTCCCATTTTTAGACACTTCCACTGATAGAACAGACGTTACTTTTCCTCAGCACAGAAGTATGTCCTGTACTTATTGACCAAAAAGACTTGTTTTTTCATAAACACCAAAGAATCCACCAGCCTAGGAATTACACTTAATCATACGGTGGGAAGAACTCTCCAGATACGTGTATCTGGTAGATATTACAGATATGGATGGAAGCTACCTGGCCTCGTTCTCCTGCCTTCTTCAGCTGATTCCAAGAACAACGATCCATAGCCTTAATGTGGAATTTCTCTTGGCTTCAGTGGGAATTTCATGAGTACAAAGAGCTGTCTGTATGGAACTGCATTATCAGATCATCCTCAGCAGTGACACAACTGTAATGGGAAGAAAAATGGGTTAAGAGCTGAAAGCCAGAGAGTACAACAAGTAAGAGTTTCTTCATAATTTATCTTCCTTTCTTTGACAAATTTAGAACTCCTCAACTTGATTCTGAGATCTTGGAACTATGGGTTTTTTTCTGAATTCTGTATTAAGTTATATTTTTAGTTTTGCTTTTACTGAAACTCCTGGTGTCTTTTGTAAATTTGGCTCCAAAGACTGTATCTGGATCTAAACTATTGTTTTCTGAAATTTTACAACAATAAGTTTGATCTAGGTCCCAAAATTTGGAACCCAAGATTTGCTGAGCTTAAATCTGGAATAGATTTTTGCAGCTGAGAGGTTGAAAACAAAAGCCTAGACAGTCAAGAATTTACAATGGGAATATAGCTAGAAGCGCTACATGATGCACAAAGAGGAAGATCTGAACCCGTTTATTAATTTTAACAAACTCAGTGACTCACACATTAATTATAATGGACACATTCCTTTACAAGATTCTTTAGTGTCTGTATCTGATTTAGATGGAAAGGTAATCGTCCTATTTCTTCAAGACACAGAATGAGTATTTGGCAGAACTTGAGCAGAAACAGCTCAGAAAGTTTGGGTTTTTTATATTAAGTCCCTTTCTATTCTCTTTCCAATTAGGGCACATAAGAATTTTGCAAGCTCTGGAAGTTAAAGTAGCTTTGTTAAGAAGTACATCTGTTAAGGTTCTCTGATTTTGAAGACCAAAATTATTTTTTCAAACATTCCTTGGAAAATTGTCTTCCAGGTTGTTTAATTGGGAAGGAAATTACTATAACTCATTACATTAATCTTTTAAGAAATTATATTTCTGTATCTGCCCTTCTTCTTGCTCATAATTCTCATTGCAGTGGCTTTCCTCTAGAAGCCAGTGAAACGAGAAATGCTTGTTGTTAAAAACCTGTAAGACGTTTGTCTCAGGGACTATATTTTGTCCTTTTGTACTCTGTTCATATAATTATGAATATTCTACAGACATCTCCATGGCTTAAAGGATGGCATAATTTATCTGACCAGCCTCCTTTTTTTTACCAACAACACAAAAGTATGTTTCTCTGTATTACGTTTGCATGGCAATATTTTGGTAGCAGGGGGGCTACAGGGGTGGCCTCTGTGAGAAATTACTAGAAGCTTCCCCCATGTAACACAGAGCCAACGCCAGCCAGCTCCGAGACAGACCTGCCACTGACCAAGGCCGAGCCCATCAGCAACGGTGGTAGTGCCTCTGGGATAACACTGGGATAATACAGCAAGGCTTTCGACACGGTCTCCCATAATATCCTCCTAGGGAAGCTCAGGAAGTGTGGGCTGGATGAGTGGTCGGTGAGGTGGATTGAGAACTGGCTGAATGGCAGGACTCGG
>Ga0065711_1031272_pt1 | contig 30108 bp, 14 predicted proteins | sample Hoacrofraction12_FD_59098 | JGI IMG/M metagenome (GOLD analysis project Ga0065711, IMG submission 59098) | Hoatzin crop microbial communities from Cojedes, Venezuela - Epithelial fraction 12 v2 (version 2) | ecosystem: Host-associated > Birds > Digestive system > Esophagus > Crop | place...
GGTTGTTCCTCCCCAGGTGCAGGACCCTGCATTTGCCTTTGTTGAACCTCATCAGGTTCCTCTCTGCCCAACTTTCCCGCCTGTCCAGGTCACGCTGAATGGCAGCACAGCCTTCTGGTGTATCTACCACACCTCCCAGTTTGGTGTCATCAGCAAACTTTCTGAGGGTACATTCTAACTCTTCATTCAGGTCATTGATGAAGAAGTTAAACAAGACTGGGCCCAGTACTGACCCCTGGGGGACACCACTAGTTGCATCCTTGCAAAAAGCATCGTTCAAGAGTTCTGTAATAAAGTATCGGCTTTCCTGACTCTGACCTTATCTGACATTTCAGAATACATTGTGATCTCCGCAAAGGAAGAGAAAAGAAGAGTCAGTATGCAACATTTTATATCTAGGCAATAGATCATCCAGTCTTAAGGGCATTCTGGATTTACTGGGGGTTTCAGAAATACTTAAACTTGCATGTGCTGTACCTCTGGACCAAGACTCTGGCTTGTTATTTTACAGGGTTTTCTCAGTAAAGAATCAGGGCTGATACAGCCTTTGTTAGACTGATTTGATTAGAGATTGCTCATGCATCTAAAAATGTTTATGGCAAAATAAATTGTCTATGAAGATTGGGGTTACTTTTTTTTTTTAAAGCAGCACAGTCTGTGTAGCTCTATTCACTCACACTTGTTGAAGTTGCTGTATTTTTTGAACAAAATTTTTTTGATATGATGATTGATAAAGAGACAAATGACACAATGCGGTTCTCCGAGTTTCTATTTCCAGCCTGCAGAATGATCAAGGAGCAAATGAAGAAATGCTGAAGAACAATTCTTCAGAGGCGATGAGAGACCTTTCTTACATGATAAAAATCTTTAGCTGTGGAAATTTCTGCTGGTCTGTGGAAACAGGACTGAAACTTGTGCTTCTTGCAAACACCCACAGATGAAGTGACATGTTCATTTTAAGGCACACAATTGTTTGTGGGAGAACATGTCTGAAATTTTTAAGTCTCAGATTGTCCTACCAGTGTATATAAAGTGTGTGTTCAGCGTGGGCTTGTTCCCAGCTGCTCCCAAAACAATCTGAGTGTAGGGGAGAAGTGGACCAAGAGTGACACTACACAAACCTCATGTGTCCCTAGTCCCAGGTTGTGTAAACTTGCTTTCTGTCATGAGTCTGAGCATTGTCTTGCAGCTGAAAAATATGCTTACTTATACATGGAACACGGGGAAGCTTCTTCATGTCTAGTGTTGAGACAGGAAAGATGCCCCAGTCAACCTCCTTTCCGAATGAAAACAGTACTGAGAGTGCAGTAAAAATGGCCTTTGTCACAGTGGACTTTGAGATCTCTGGATGAAGAGGTGTTTGTTGAGTGATTGGAGTGGAAAAAAAGAGGAGAAAAGGGATTGAGAATGGGCCATATTCGCTCATATCACTTCACAAACATGACTCAGTTACTCCAACACCAGCCTGTGGTAAAGGGCAGTATCAGAGGCTGGAGCACCGCAGTAACTTCTCAAACGGCTCTGGAGTGTAATTTTCTACGTTTACCCTAATATTAAGCAATCTTTTCAAAACTTAAGATAGCTGTCTCTTTTTTTTTTTCACATTTTTGACTAGAATATATTTTCCCATTGGCTGCCTCGGACAATTTGCCCTATTAACTGGTAGATCAAAAATTGCCAAAATACTGAGGGGCACACAGACATTAAACTCAGCCCTGCCTGAAAACAACAGTCCTGCATCTCAGGGCCACTTTATCAGGCCCTGAAATCTCCCAGCCTCCCAGACTATGGCATTGACATCCTTTACAGAGAGGGGTATGATAGCCAAGGATATACTGGTCAGAGTACCACCAAGTGAAATTGCTCAGCAAGGCGTGTTCAGCAAGGCCAGTGTTCCAGCTTTTCCATCCATGCCCTGCTTTCTCTGAGAAGAACCAGGAGAGATAAAGTGTGTTGTTTAAAGCTATTTTTTTTCCTCATGCAGGATATGAGAAGAAATAACCTTCTAGATTTAATTTCCACTGCTTTGTCACTAATAAGAATCTTAATTTGGGCAATGGGTTAGAGGGAGGAAGGGTTGAGGGAGTTTACAGTGGCAAAGCATGAGAAGTGGGTTCTTTTCTGATAAAAAATATTTTTTACAGTGTCACACAGGTTTCTGTACCAAAAGGATCACTGGCCTTTGCAAGGAGGGAAGGCGAAGTCAATTTGTGTATAGTTATGACACCCATTACAAGCCTGTTTTTTAATACACATAGACCTATGGGTAGGGCAATCACTGTTGCTCCCAAAATACAAACCTGGCAGTAGAGGGACATAGGCATCATACTAAGCCTTATATATTTCTCCAGAGGGGAGGAATTACAGCCCTTGCCTATAACCCATGCTCCCCAGACAGAGATCCTCAGTATACCTATAGGAAATAATACTGGTAGGAATATACTGTAAGCATCACTCTTTTATAGGGTTTATGTACCTGAGTCCAGGATGCCAGGAAGTTTCTATCTGTCCTCTGGGATTCATAGCCTTGAATCCTCCCCCAAACGGACTTCTATGTCCTTTCTTTCAAGAACTAAAGAGGCACTTGTCTTTTCCTTCAGAACATCATGGTGTCAGGGTGACCTGCAGTTGTCAGTGACCAAGAGTTAGAGCCCTCCTCATGGTGGTCAGGTCTCTTCTGTTCCCCGAAGACTGTAGCTTCTTGTGGAGAGAGAAGAGCTGAAGGTTTCTCACTTGGTGAATTATTGGAAGAAGAAAAAAATTTCTGAGACCAGAGAGAACATGGATGAGCCTGACTGTGACTGGTGGGGTAAGTGCTCTAAGACTTGCTCGATGTTGTATCCAAGTGTTTTACATTAGATTCAGCAAAACACAGAAACAGTCTTTTGAGCAAGGTCAGCATTGCGATCTTGCTCTCCCACACAGAGCCCTTAGGTTATAAAGTCATGTTTACTCATTCCTACACGTTCACAGGAATCTTTCAATTTTGTACATAATGGCAGAACTATTGGATAAAAGGAAACTGCTTCCCATTCAAGTTGGCCTGTAGCTAGCAATTAGGGCACTGTTCAGAGGAGAAGGGGATGTGGATTAGATCACTCTGGGACAAGAACTGCAGCTTGGTTTCCACATTCTGAGTGACCTCCCACCATCCAGGTGTCGGAAGGGTGAATTGGGTTTCGTCAGGGATTTTATGGGTACAAACATTCACATGTATGGGACAGAGGTACAATTAGTAGGACATACCTCTGTGCCGTATCTGACAGGCTAATTCAGATGTCTTGAATGCCCTACGACATCTTACACAGCACCTGACTCTTTCGGCAGATTAACCACACTTTAGCTCTCCATCAAATATCATGGGAACCTAGACACTCATGGGGAGTCCTAGGTAGTACATGCCTAATATTAGAGTGAGTGAATGCCAAACAGGCAAATCGGTGGCACAGTACCAAGCTAAACTACAGTGCAGGGTGCTTCCAAGGCACACACTGCCCTGGCGAGTTATGTTACTGGGCTCTGTCTTTCCACACAGAGCAGTTGTTGCTGGTTTCATTCATTCCCAAAGGAAGACTTACCCATCTGGGCTGCTCTCCTATCCGCCCACTTGATCTGTGATAGTCTTTTGTAGCGACTGTGCCAGACCTTGCATGCTGAGGGATTCCTAGTGATGCCCATTTTCTGTACAGTGCCCCATCCTACCCATTTCCTTTCACCACCAGGGAGAGGATCCTCTCCTGTGGTCCTCCAGCAGAGGCAGGAGGTTATTTATCACCCAGAACTTCATTCCTGGAGTGGGTACGACCAAATTCCCAGCCCAGACTGTGTCAAATGACCTTACCAGGGAGCATTTGGATGGAAAATCCATTTCTGTCTCCCCTGGGCCACTGACCACACCATGCTCTCACCCTTGCTGTACCCAGGCAGTAGGAGTGACTTTACAGTGAACCCAGAGCCAGCAGGTTTCACTCCATACGGCAAGGGCTGCATGCAGCTCTCCCGATTTCTGTGCTCAAATGGGTAACATAAAAGCCATGACAATCTTCCCCCCCTCAACTTCTGGTTTTATTAGGCATAATGTCCAGTATTCTTTGAATATTTTAGATATCTGGGCGGGCACACATATTTTGCTGTATTAGTTCACTGTAAAGCGGATGTTGGTGGTTTGCTATTTCTGGTTTGGTATCTTCATCATTCTACAGATACATTGATTTTGTTGCTCTCCTCAATAGCTCTACATGAATGAGGCTTAACATGTCAGTGAGGCGAATGATAACATAGGGCTGACACAATATCATATTACTCTTTACAAAGCTGTAACATATGTTCCAATACCCGAGTCCATGTAAGCGCTAAAACATGATACTATGTTAGGACATGCCCAAAATCTGAAGGGGAACTCCTGTGTTTGGATACAGGACAGGTCTGAAGGTTTCTTTCCCTTTCCTCCCACCACTGCTACCACCGATAAAGAAATCAAAGTGACACCTATGCCTACTTCTGTGGTTAAACAAAGTAATTTGCTTAATAAATAATTTATTTCTGAGTGCAAACAGAAAATGATTCCATATTATTTGCTCATCTAGGGCCATTGAAGTTCACGGAGTTAATCTCGCCTGACTGTAAAGGGGTTTATGTCTGAGTAAATGTCCAGAAATATTCTTTACAGTCAACTTAGATACAGAATCTCTTACAAGGTATAATTCATATTATCCTGAAATAATGTTCCATAGAGACTGGATGAACTACACCATAAAAATGCCTCTCTGTCCACTGACTATACAGACATCTTGTAAAGGGGTTATCTATCTCAGATATTGACATCTAGCACAAAGACACCCAAAGCTGGTGAGATGGTAGATTCATCCCACTTTGGCAGTACCAGTGGCTGCGTATGAACTCTCTGCTGCTAAGGAACGTGTTTGCAAACAGCCAACCAAGTTATGTTCTCCTTTTTCCAGATATGGAGTACTCTTGAATCAGGGAAGAGCTTACACTACAGAATCCATTTCTTCAGCCCCCATTTCCATCTTAAAAAACTGCACCAACACAAAGAGAGAAGATGGAGGTCTGGTACTTGGCTGAGGCTTGTGAGCGCTGCAAAAACAGCAAATCCTCTTTGCGAAAAACACCACAGTATGATAGTAGAGACTGTCCCCATCTCTAAGGTTTTCAAAGTGCTATCACGGTGCTTATAAAAAGAGCGAAACAGGTTATGTTAAGGTCATTTGTCTGCCATTTGTTGAGACTACACCTCACAAATGCCAAGGAAAGGTGGAGAGTTGGGATCATTCACAACATAGATTAAAGAAAATCCATGCCATGGGAAACAGAAACCCAACCTCAATATTTGCAGAGGATGGGCCCCACCTTCAGACATGGCATGAGAGGGGGAAGGAGACAGTGATGCTGGAAAATAACCCAACCTCCACATAGCACCAAGGAGTGCTATATTTCCATCCCAGCCTGGGAAAGAAACTCGCCCAGGTCTGGTGTTTGCCCTTTCAAAATCTTCCTGAAACATTGGAGCAGGTGCAGGAAAAAACCCCAAACCTCAAACACAAATGATTTGATGATTGCAGGAAATGCTGTGCAGTGAGCCCCTCGGTGAACTCCAATTCCTTATTTCAGTTTATCAGAGAAGTTGAAAGAGGACTTCACCGTAGTGTGTAATTCATTGTTTTTCTTCAGGAGGAATGTGCTGCCTATCCAGGACAGGAAGCTAGAACAAGTCAATTCCAAACTGGAAATAAGGCACATTTTAACTCTGAGCTTGATTAACTGTTGCAATGAACCATGGAAAGGCTGATAGATTCCTTCATTTCTCAATGTCTTCAATTAAAACTGGATGACTTTCTGAAAGACTTATTTTATCCAAACGAAACTTATCGGAAAGTTTAAAGGCTGCACAGCACAGGAGTTGCTGAGGACTTTTCCACAGGGAGGGACGATTTATACGATGACTATGTAGTTTGTTATTTCTGTTTACTTTCTGCAGAAGAGCTCAAATACAAGATAGAAAAGTGTGAGAGAGAAGTGCAGAAACAAACAAGTCAAGCCCTGGCTTTCTCTTAAAGATAAATATAAGCTCAATTTAATGCGGCTAAATCAGATATGGAGTTTGTCTCAAAGAACCTACATGGTGAATCTGTCCTGGAGAGTTTTTTAATTGGGCACCTTTATAGTTTTTATTTGAATACTTAAATAAAAAGGGAACTTCAGAGTTGCCATAACCAATACCTAATGAATTTGTCTCCTTTCCCTCTGATTTACAAGTTCCCTTAATCATAAACATTCCTCCAGTTTTGTTAGTTGACCCAAATCAAAAGGACAAAGTCAAAGATCGTTGTTGCACATTTTATAATGCAAGACTGTCTCCTTCTCAATAAAACATGATGGATTCATGGTCCAGCACAGCATTCACAATCATAAAGGTGGGTGACAGAGGTTAAGCACCACATTGCAAATACCAGAACTTTGATTTGTAAATTAAAGAATAAAACATACTTGAAGAAAAAGTGGAGTTTGCAATTTTGCAAACTATTGACCTCCTTCAAAGCTGGACGTGCCCTTTTGCTGCTTGTGAAGTACCTGCTTCCAAAATGAGACAAAGACTAAATAAGCTGGACTGTATGAGGGTGCCATACTCAAGAAGTAAAACCCAGTTCCCTTCTATTTACTTCTCTAGACATTGGTGTGTACATCAAAGCAGACAGTTCTCTTGATCTGTTTAGCAACAGATTTACATTGTGCTTCAGGGATCTTGAAGACTCACAATTGTGGCAAAATAAAAGGCACTCAGGAATTTAAAAGAAATGTTCTCTGTGTGCTGATTTTTTATAAAACTATTTATTTGAACTTCATACTTGTCATGATGAGGTGGAAAATCCCCCTGTCCCCTTTTTGGAAAGCTGGGGGAATCTAAAGCCAAAAGATGTGCTGATAAGTACAGTTGTCACCCAACTAGTACTTCAGGATCCATGCTCTCTGCTGCAGGAATTTCCTTTGGACTGCAATATTAATTTTCCTCTTTGCCCCTCTCTTTTTGTGGAATAATCCAGCGTGGGGCTAAGGTACCATGGAAGTAAATGGCAGAAGACCCACTGGCTGCAGAAAGTAACCTGCAAAGAACCTGTACTAGAGCTATTTCCAGTTTTGTTTTCTTAATCTCCTTCTGCAGCACAGAATAACACAGTTTGCCCTAATTATATTTTTATCCTTCCTCCTTTTTAAGAGATCTGTTCTTTATGCTCCCCTAGTACTTTCTCAAAGAAATTGATTATGCCTAGTCTTTGCCATCTGCAGAGTCCTGAGGGGCGGACTGGCGCCATTAACTTAATTTTGGATGAATGTGCATGCAAGGTAAATGTACTTGAAAAAGCAGTGTGGATACAAGGATCACGTTCATTCACACACTGCAATTTCCCATAGCTTAAATGAGGATTCTTTTTATTAATATTAGAACTTAATTAATACACAAGGGCATTTAAGGATCAAATTCTACATACCATTCATAGGGACTTGATTTAAAGGTCCTGAAATGAATTAAAACTACTGGTAAAGGAGTCTGTTTCTGGTGGGAATAGTATGCTGATAACTTTCACAGATTGTTTATGCAAAAAGTTCTGACTGGCCTCTTATAAATTGAAAATAAAAACAGGAAGGGATGGCTAATGCCTCGTGGAAAGATTGCTCCCATCTAGCCTGAACTCCTGGTGCTGGACTTGTCAGTCCACTGTAGTGCTATACCCAACCCAATATTCCAAGAGAAGGAAGGGGTAGTCTAGGTCCACTTTGCATGTTAGGGGGGTGGCAACATTTCCACTGCTTGAAAACAGATCTGTTTTGTCCCTTTTCTATCCTAGGCTGAACCTGTCTCATCTTGTTTGTCCCAAGGAGCAAAGCAGTGCTGGAGCTGTATAATACTTGGATAGGTCACCGCATGGAAAACCGAGCTACTGTGGGAATAAGTCAAAGACTCAAGGGCAAACCCTTGGTAAACACTAGACCACAAGCACTGGATGGTTTTGTCTTCAGTGTCATTTGAGGGCTGCCTGGAAGTTAATTTCAAGAACAGATTTGGTGTCCTTAGAGACAGTGCACCTCGAGGCCACAAGCTATGCAGGGAGGTGGGTGACCGTTGAGGCATTTCAGAGGAGACTCCTGCAGAAGCTTAAACCTTTGTCTGCTGTTGTCCAGCTTTGATGCCTCTGAAACCATTTGAATACAGAAGGGAGATGAGCCAAGAGCATTCCCTACAGGCTGTGTAGAACTCTTTGGTGACTGTTTTGTCCTGCTATAAGAGCTAAACTCTTAGGACAAAGAAAGAAGGAAAGTTTCCTATGGCCCAGCTCCTGCAGGCAGATATAAGGCACTGTGGGACATCAGCAGCTCTGTGAGTGAGGGGACATCTCATGGTAGGAATAACTCGGTGTGTATTCAAGTCTCAGAGACTCTTTTGTTGCAATCTTATCTCAAGGGGCTGAGTCATCCCAAAGTCCCCAGAGTCAATCCAGACAGTTCACAGCAAAATGCATAGTTGGACAAGCGTATTTAATAAAACAGTTGAAAAGGTAGCTGGCAATTTTGTGGAGCAGATCCTATTCAGCTATTGCCTTCAGCCTTCTGGGTTACAAAGGCCATGTGTTCTTGAGCCAGCTACTACAGCCAGAGCTCGTTGGTGAATTGGAGACAAGTGACTGTGTCAGACAACCCAGGATCTATGGTGGGATATCTGGGTTGACAAAATAAATATCCAACGGAAAACAGATGAAATAGATCTTCTTAATAAGGTCCCAGTTCAGCTTCCAACACCTCACAGTGTTCTCCATGGACATAAAAAGAAAGAAAATGAATAAAACAAACATCCAACATGAAGCTTATACAGGCTACAAATTAATTTTGCTTTAAGTAGGACTTTGGAGTTGTGTAGATCTTCCTGCACTGGTTATTCTCGGGTGTTTTGCCATAAGCAAAGTAAAAAGAATTACCGACTCTCCTAAAAAAATAATTAGAATGCAAATTCCCTGACTTGTGTTTGTCAGATGAAAGCAAAGTGCGTGTGTGTGTGTATAAACTCATTGCTGTTGTGCTTGGCGTCCAACTAAAGAAAATCTTTTTTTTTCCAAGTGTTGAATGAGTTTTGGTACTGGCCAGGAGGCTGGCACTTTACACAAGTGTGCGCAGTCCTCTCCTGTTTCAAATTTGTCAAATTTTGGGTATGGTAAACAGATTTTTTCTTTCTCTCAAATATTTTGCTTCCTCTGGGCTTAGGAGAAATAATTAACAAGAGGAATTATCTCTGTCACTCACTCTTTGCGAGGGCATGATATGTTTTCGACTCTCTCATCAGTAAGTGTGCTAATTTTTTGGAAAGGTTTCCCTTATTCTTCTTGTAAGTAGAATGTATTGGTAGCCAAAACAAACACAGAAAGAAGCCAAGCAAAGAATAAGATATATCTACTTGTATGAATGGTCCAGCAAGGGAAATCTCCAAAAACTACTGTAAGTACTATAAAATTTCAGATGGCAAACTCATCCAGAACTAATAGTTAGGAAAACATTCAGTTCTTAAACACCAATAGAATAAAAAGAACAGTTTCCAACAGTGAAAGATAATCCTTCTTTTAGTGTGGAAGGACTGTCTTGTGGTTAAGGCATTGGTCTTGGAGTCAGTAGACCGAGGTTTAGTGCGTCTCTCTCCAGAGCGACCCTATGTAAGTCGATTAATCTTCTTGTATCTTCATTCTTTATCAGAGAAGTGTCCTGACACTTCTTTCCTATCTATTTACTTCCCTTAGATTACCACCTTCTTGGACCATGAGCTTTCTGCTACCGTGCTTGTACGGTTTCTTAAACAAGAGGCCTTGATCTTGTTTGGAGCTTTCAAATAGAGTGGACGAAATTTTTTCAATTAGATGAAGTGTTTTTTAATAGAAAACAATATTTGCTGAAAGTTTTTGAATATAACCTTAAAATTATACCTTTTGTAACCAATCAGAACATTGGGAGACATCTTCCATATTGTAAAAACATCTTGAAATCTCAAGATCTAGCTAAACTCTTATTTCCTCTCACATGCAGTCTTTCACAGGAAAAGAGCTGGATTGCCATAATATTCTGTATCTACTTTACAAACTGTGACTTATTATATGCTAGCTTTTTGGAAAGGTAGTGAGTGTAAATGTTCAGTATTAGGTATATACTCACAGGGAATATGTGCTTCCTATGTAGATGAAATCTGTGAAAATTACCTTTGTTTCGCTCTTCTTGATGTCATTGCTATTTACAGAGGAAAAAAAGAAACAACAAAACCAACACGACATGTAGTGCTACTTTTGCATGCAAGGGACAAACAAAGACCTAAGAAAATCCTATTGTACATGAACCATTTGGTTTGAACAAACAATCTGTTGACCAATCTATTGACCAGACACACATGAAACAGGGACTACACATTGTTGCATGGCAAGTTTATGAAAGCAAGTGAAGTCTGAACAAACTCGGTCCATCCATATACAACTCAAAACGAAGCAGCATTTCAACAGGAAGAAGTGAGCAGGGTTTTCCAACACACCCCAAGCTGAGTGGTGCGTTGAAGGGGGGGAATGGTGTGTGATGACATTTTCCTTGAACAGTTCACCAGCTGGCTGAAACCAGGCACAGAAAACATTAACCTCCAGAGAGCTGCTCTGTGAACCTCAGCTGGGATGGAGCTGCCTTTTCACAACAATTACAAACACCAGCCCTGCCGCCCCATCTCTATTTCACCTGACATATCAGTTCAATACTTGGGAAAATCCACTGGGCAGTGCACATTTTATGAACAACTTTGTAAAATAACTCTAATGCTGTTTTGCCACTGATATTTTTCTTCTTATTTAAATATATTATACTTCCATTCACTAGCCTTGGATAGTGTTCTGGCAGGTCCTGAACAACTGGCTGCTAAAAGGAAAATCTGGAATGTAAATAAGCTTCCTAGACAGGACGGATGGAGAGTAAAGGACTTACTCGCCTTTCAGTTAGGAGCCTGGATGTGGAGCAGCCAGGATCCCCAAAAGTTATTTGCAGCAAAGGCAGCAGTGGCAGTCACCTCCAACTAAATCACATCTGGTAGAGCCTTTGCCATCATGTCATCCTCCAGCTGCCCCACACCTTTCTCTTGTCTGCAGTCTCTGTTTTATGCACCATCATGCAGACATGGAGTTGCTGGCAGAGAGTCAGGAGATGTCCTGTCTCAGCTGGAGCTGGAGGAGTTAATGCAGCCAAGGGCAGGCTCAGGAGGGGCATCCCCACGGCTGTCAGGCCAGGAGGTGGGAGGACACCAGGAAACCTGTCTGCCCTCTGCTAACCTGACCCACCTTTCTCCACCCTGGCTGGCCTGGCTGACCTCCTCACAGTGACCGCAAACTTGGACTTGGCTCCATCTCTGTATTTTTTTTTTTTTCTTTAAAATGCAGCAATTTGTTTTTAAATAGGAACTGATGAAAGATGTTGCTGTTCTTATTTTTCCTTTCTATGAACTGAAGTGATGACAACAGAGTTTCTAGTAAATTATAACATAGGAAGTCAGTTCCAGATTAGTTTTGAAGTTACACTTTTTTGGGGAGGGTACAAAATACAGCCAGACAAGATTTAATTAAATACTTGTATTTCACAACTGTAATTTATCTAGCTCAGTATGTCCTTTCCCATGGGTTTGTTTGGATCAGGGAATTTTTAGCTTTCAGACTGCTAGACTTGGAAAGCTCTGTACAACCAAAGGACAGGTAGAAAACAGCCAGTAGCAATGCTGACATGCCCACACTGCCCTCTTCACGGTCTTCACTCTGATCCGAAGTAGCCACCTCCAAGGATGAGAGGATAGTTTCCAGGCCATTTAGCATCTGGTATCTTGCTGAGCCTGCCAAGACTGTATGTTTACCAACTGGAACAGGCCAACATATTTTCATTATATCTCTTACTACTGTGACTCAGAAAGAATTCCATATGGTTGCAGTCTTGCTACAGCTCTTTATGGGCCAGATCTGGAGCTTGTTGGTGTCAGTGGAGAACGTCTCAGTGCTTTCAGTGAGTTTTGGAACAGCCCTGTGTACATGAGTAAGACCTAGAAAGAGATATATGTGATCTGTTATCTTCGACGTTGTTAGCAAAGATATCATTGCTCACCACTCTTACAACCCAGCTATTTGTTCCTCTGCACTTACGAGTCCTGTTGTGGTGGTGAGATCTCTTAAGCAATTTGTAGGCATCTACCATGGCTGGTGCTCGTTGCTGCAGTTTTTGACAAGTGCATTCCTACACCTGTGTTTGCTGCTTTCCAAGACCTGAGATAAGTGCTGCATCCAGTCCTTCTCACAGACAGGTCGTGTCCCTATCCATTGCCTATGCCTGTCCCTTTATTGCAGAGATGAATAAGAAACTTATGTCTTTCACAGTATTTTTCTACAACGCTTTCCTAACTAACAATTTAACACTTGCAGATTCAGCTGTAATGACTTCAAGAGCTACCCTTACATTTCTCCAGATCAGCTGAACAACATGGCAGTTTTCCTGCTGACCATCCCAGAAATGCATAGGAAAAGATTTGTATGTCCATACACACTCTATTGCCTAAATACTTTGTGTATGAAATTCATTCTAAGTATTCATTCGCCTGACAGCCTGGAAAATGCCATTGTCCCACGTGTAATGAGGATAAATGAAGAGCTGCTTCTTGATTGTGATTTCCGTCAAGTGGTCAGCACAGCAGGAGTTTGCCAATGCTTGTCCAGTCTCTCACGGACCAGTGCCTTCCACACAGGGAAGAGCTGGAAGCGTGCCCTGAGGCTGTGGGAAAGGGGGTCACGCAACTCTGCTTCTCTAGAGATGATTCCTCTGGGAGACGGTTGGGGCCCACAGGCGCAGTGTTGGGGGAAATCTTGCTCTGTTGTAGGGGATAAACGAAGGACCTTGATGTTCATGACCTTTTACCTGGTAGCCCTCTTCAACTCCTAAAAAATTAATTGCCTGGAAAAGATATGAAACAGGATGGAGTTCCTCAAAGGGACTTTTCTCACGGCTGCTATGGGACCTGCTGACTCAACACATTCTGTCCTCTCTCCTGCCCGGCTCCTAGCTATCTCCTTTCCTCCTTGACAGATTATGATTGTGATTTTGCGAAATTTCTTAGCCTCATTCTTGGTACTGAAGGATGTTTTATGAATAGGAACAGAGTGAATGATGTTCCCTGTAACAGATGATAATGAATATCACCAAGTAAAGGGGAAAACAAAGGTAGGGAGGCTGCAGTGGATATAATCAAAATATGGCTGCAATTTGCAAAGGGAGAATCATAAACAGAGGTTTGGCTGTGCTGAGAATTTGTCTTTGTTGTCCAGGAAGATTTTTATTATCAGGAGCTGTAGATATGATACATAATTGGGATGGAACTTCTATTCCAAATAAAAGAGCCTAATTTTGCTGGTTGCTTAGTCCTTGCAAGAAAGCACCAAATTCCTGTAAATTCTGTTGATATGAGTGAAAACCATGATCAGTATTGCAGACAGTGGGTCCACTTTTTGCATTGCATGACTGAAGGCAGTCTAGAAACCATGCCTTGCAAGTCTTGGAGGTAGAGTACATCTTATTTGGTTCTTTTTTCACAGAATTTACTGCAGTTTTAGTGAAAGGACGGTAAAGACATTGGTTGGAACCTGCTGCACAGCAATTTACAGCAGCTTACAACAGTAATTCATGGAAGTTTATTATATGACCTGCTTTATAAAAGTTCACTATTAGTTCAACATTTAGTGTGCACAGACTTGGCAGAGTTTCCTTCACGCTGGATGCTGAACATCCGGTGAAATTTGTTTATGTACACTGTATACGGTGGTTAGGAGGTCTTGTAGCCAGAAGACACCACCCAGTTGCGCGCAAGCAAATGAGCCCACTTGCCAGGGGGAATGGAGGGATCTTGTGCAAGGATTTACAAAGCATAATAATAAAATAAAAATTATTTTCACAGAATCAATTCTGTGCTTGAAACACAGAGAAAGAAACGAAAGTGGAGAAGCTGCTGAGCACAGAGATGAGGACAATGTTCTCACCCACCGAACCTGTGTCATCGGCCCCAAAGAGGACTGCAAGGTTTCCTCAAAGGTGCTTCCAAGGACTTGTGAGTAGAAAAGAAAATCATGGGTGGGTGATCATAAGGCAAAGAAACTACCAGAAAACTAAGGCGGATTTGGAAGGAAACGCTTCCGCTGTTTTGTATTCCCCTTTTATTTGGCTGTGGTTTATGGCACAACGACTGACTACAGGTTCTGTTGCTAAGAGGTTTATTTTGGAATGGTGCTGTCACTGTCATGTCTTAGTTACTGTGTATATCTTGTTTTCATCTTGAAGCCCAGAACAAACTGAAAACTTCATAGTTCATGTATTCAGCTGTGGACACAAGGGGAGAGCCCCAAACCATTGTTTTAGATGGAAAATGATCATTTGCACAAAAATTCCTGCTGGGCAAACTATGCCTGTTTTGTACAAATAAGTGGTAGGAAGCAGAGTCTGCTCTGCCTCTGCTCTGCAGTCCAGTGCATGGGTTCAGGGACCCCAACACCAGATCTGTGCAATAACTCCGTGACTGATCCTTCACACTCCCTGAGAAGATGTATGAATGCAGTCTGTGTGTCTGAAAGGCGTCGGCAAGAACAGTGTCTTCTGCATGCATCTTCCAACCGCTGGAAAGTACTGCTTAACTTGGGTATCCCAAATTAAGAGGCTTATCTGTATCCTGAAGGGAGGAAATCACTGTGCAGGTGAGCTTAGGAGAACTTAGGTGCTGAGCAGCTAGAGATGGGCAGCATTTGCATTACATGCAGACAGAGACTGTGATCTCAGATGAGCATCTAGTTTAAAGAGTTTCTCTAGTGAGATATCTGTTGAAAGCGTTTATGCTATGTGTGGTGCTCTACTTCCTGAACAGAAGCTTTGCTCCCCACAATCATCTGGCTAAGCAGAGAAGCCCAGAGTCTCCAGCTGAAGTTTGTTTAAAATCACTAAAGAGGCGCATTTCATCCAACCTGTTCTAGAGTGGCAGTTCATCCAGTGCCATTTGAGACATTAACATGGAGCTGACAAATACGGGAAAGGACAAATGGGAGAGTGATGAAAAGGTGTCCTGAATGCAGGTGGGATAGTCCCAGGAGGCGAGGGTGAGAAATGTGTTCAAATTGTAGCAACAAGTTCAATCCTTTGCCAGTTGGAGTACAGAAATTAACAGCACCATTAACCTCATCTGTGCAGCCAAATCTATATTTGCATTAACACTGAAATGCAAATACACTTTCTGAAAAGTCTGTGGTCCTCCTAAGAGAGTCATCATTCCCATTTGACAATGCAGTTGTGAGAAGCTACCACATGAAGGTCACTTCCCATAATATCTCAGGGAATTAGTATTATGCTTATGACACTATACTACCAAACCTGCTGGGATTGTTATGATTTCCATCACTACTAGGACTTCTAGAAAACTAATTGAATGTATAATTAAATCCCTGTGATTAAATTCCTTCTCCTAGTGTCCCAGTGCAAGTTAAAATAACATGGAAGGTACACAACACATTGTCATATAATTAAAGCTGGTAATTTTTGTAAGGTCAAAACACTTGGTGGCAATGCCACAAAAAATTGTGTGTCTCACTGAAGTCTGAACATATGTGATGAAGACCAGCTTTATTGAGGATACCGACAATATTTTTACCCCATGGGGAATGCAGACTACCTCCTTAAGGCATAAAAGCCATGGCCAGCCAAAAGATGGCCATTTTTGTAAGTGGGAATTCAGAGCCCTAAATTAAGCTTTCCTTCAAATTAGCCTCCAGCTCTTTCCCTCAAATATAAAGGGGACTGGCTTCTGAATTCGGACTTCTGAATTAGGCAAGTAAAGTTAAAAAGTGTGAATAGTCCCACCTTGTTTTCTTGTCCCCTGCGTTCAGTCGAGAAGAAAATTTTTCTAATGAATGCTTCAGGAGTGGTAATGTTAATTTACAGGATTGATCAGGAGGCTGTTATTCAAAACTTCTGTGAGAGAGTTAGCCACCAAGAGGGACTGACCTTTCACAGAACAGAATCACAGAATGTTTGGGGTTGGAAGGGACCTCTGTGGGTCATCTAGTCCAACCCCCCTGCCGAAGCAGGGTCACCTACCCCACTCATCCCTGAAGCCTTCGCGGCGGGAAGAGCTCCGGGCGAGTGAAGGTGATGACCACAACTCTTTGCCGGGGAGGGGAGAGGAATACTTTCTTCAGTAGAGCATCATGACTGGCCAAATACCTTTAGTGATGTGACCTCAGCAATACCTCTGAGCCGTGCTGTTCAGATGATGGACCCAGATGTTGTTGCCTGTAGGGGACTTGACAGCTGAGAGCCCACTCATTTTCCTATATGGACTATTTCCTTTCCATTCTTAGCCCTGTTGATGAAGAGAAGAGCCATCTCCTGGTAAACCAGATGCCCAGACAGATCTACATATCACTGTAAAATCATTCTGTTGTTTGAACAGATCAAAATGGTCCTCCAGGGCTTATTTATGAGCTTATTTTAGACTCTTGTGCCCTTGAATTATGAAAGGGAGGTGTTTTTTAATCTATTCCCTACATTTTTGTTTTGATTTGTTTTTCTGAGTTGCTGGCAGTGATAATGGCCTCATTTGTATCAAAACTGGGGTGGGGATAGAAAAGTGAGATCAGGTTGTTTGGCCACATTGAGCATAGTTTCAATTATTTCAGCAGAGAAGCAAACATTAATGTTCGTTAACACTTGTATGTGCCCAGACGTTGCACACACAGAGACACAAAAGCTATTAATAAAAACATTTCTTAATGTTACCAAATTGTTCTTGTGGTAAAATCTTGGGTGGCTTCCAGTTTTTTGTAACTAGGGTAGGCTGAGGTAATTGGGATGAAATGAAAACCTTCCTCATGCTTCTGCCAAAAATATTGAGATAAGAAAAAAAAAGATCTGTTCAATATTTCTGCAGCCTTATTTTTCATCTTCTCTTGCCTCTGCTCCTGCTCCTTTGGTCACTAGCCAGGTCTTAAATATATATGCACATCCAGACTATCCAGTTATAATTAATGAGAAATAGCATTTTGGGGGCAACATTAAACCTAGAGGTTCAGGACTTATCATACTCTTTCTAAATGTTAGAACTCGTACCTCTGTAGGTTATTCTCCCTTCTGTCTGCACTGTGGCTTTAGGTCTTTCAGCACTCAGAGCTGAGTCAGAAGTGGAATACTAAACTGCGTGGATGCTGACCCAGTAAGTTCTTGTGTCTAAGCAAAAATGATGAACAAGTTAACAGCAACAACATTCATCTAATTCAGGTCCTGATGCACTAGCAGTCTGGAAGGGGTAGGTCTGCTGGAAATTCCTGGACCTGCTCTGTGTGTGCCATGGATCTGCATTGCCTGCAAGAGCTTGAGTGATCTCAGGCATCTGTGACAGGGTATACAAGATGGAGTTGATAAGGACATGGAGAGTAACCATGTCTCTCAACAGCTGGTATCTGGAGTCTTTGGGTTGCTGTAAGACCTACGGACAACTTGTGTTCCACTTAAATCCTGTTTAGGCTTGAGCATCAGCTGACATGTAGTAACTGTCAGAGTGTGTGCTCTCAGCCCATGGCGAATGTAAAAGAATGCAACTTATCTTAAACTCCTTTCACTGTGCGTTAAGCTAGATGGTAATAATTCACATTTGTTGGGTGAGGATAGCCTACCTCAGCTACCATAACTAAGCCGATTTGCCGCTGAATCAGAGGAACGTGCTTCTGTGTGTGTGTCTGCAGTAACAGTAACATCCTTCGGTCCTAGTCTTGTGATTCAAATGGAAACCTTTCGTCCTGTTGAACCCTGAGGAGCACCATGATCTCCTCAGTTCCTGCCATAATCAGAGCTCTCTTAATCTCTGCAGAGCTCATGAGTCCGCTCTGGTGCTTTGAGATGAGGCAGGTCTGCATGTGCACATAGCTACAAAGACCAGAATGGATTTTACTGTGAATTGTTTAATCTCTTTCTTTCCCCAGCAGTTCAGTGCTCCATGGTTGATACCAGCCCAAAGGAACACATCTATCTGACTGACCTTCTGCAGATTACCCTGAATCCTATCCAGATGTTTTAGGCAAATATAACGTACTAACAAGCTGTATCTGCATCAGGCTCAGCAACGTTTCGTTACAACACAACTTCCCGTGCTCAGCCAAGATAAACAGCGAAAGAGCACCCTGTTGTGCCAGGCGCAGGAGAGGATGCAGTTCTGCTTATTTATTTTTAAAATATTTAGATTTGGTAAACATCTGCAGAAAATAAGCAGTGCACGGCTTACCCGAGCAGCCCTCCGCCACCCTCCCCTCACCAGCAGTCTGTGGTTCAGTCACTAGATGTCTCTGCGGGCTGCACGGAGGGGCCACCAACTTTGGGGTCTCTGGTAAGCAAAGACAAAGCTGGCCCTTGGGCAGGAGACAAAGCTTCGTCTCGCTGTGTGTGGGTCTGCCTACCAGGCACGGTTGTTTGTGCTTAATAAACCGTTTAGGAAGGTCTGTGTTTCTTTGATTGCGTTGCTCTGTGCTGTGTAATCCCACAAGTTCAACAGGTAGTACTTATTAAACTTGGGTTTGTCTATGAAGCACTGGAACAGCAATGAGAAACTCAGCTTCAGGGGTGTCCTTAGAAGCTAGGTACAAATTCCACAGGAAGGAAATCAGTCAGAGAGCATGGGTAAAGACTGAACCATGGTTCCTTGGGGAGATTTGGAGCTCAGTGAAGGCCACAGCCCAATAGACAGAGGATCCTCTCTATGGGAACAGTCTACTGACAGACCCATACTCAGCCACATCTTCTCATGCCTTCTAGAAATGCAGTGAGAAGCTGATGGCACCAGCAATCCCACAAGCAAAACCTGGCTTTTAAGGTCTCCAGGTCAGTCATGACATTCCACTTTGCTGGCTGGGAATGTGATATGGAGATGAAAAACAAAATGCCAGCTCTCATTACACACCTGGAGACATCTCTACAAAATGGTGAAGGAGGAAAAGCATAAATAAATTCATGCATGTCTTTACTTTCGAGAGAGCGTGAGGAAAGAAACCAGTATTTGACTTCTCTGGGGACAAGCAGAAAGAAAAGACTTATGTTTGAGAAAAGTGTAGTGTAGAAAAATGTAGGTGAAAGCCACAGTAGGAATACACAGGGGTGGGCAGCACTGTGATTCACTACAGTGACAATATTGCATCTTGGTGGTCCTACAGTATGTGTGTATGTGTGTACACATGTTCAAATTACATCCCTCAACCTCTATAAGCAAGTGTTTTCATCTCTAGATAGGCAGATAGTCAGACACTTGGTTGCCTATGCCTATCCCTGGCTTTCTTGGGGTAATCAAAGGTATTGCAATAACACTAAAGTTAAAAAAGCCTTTGATACGAAAGTTCTTCCTCACTAGAGGAAGAAAAGATAGACAAGTAGGACCAGATACAAGTACAGACAGTAGAGATAACACAGACTGGTAGCAAAAGGGACCATCCCACTTCATCAGAGCAGTGTGTGGCCTTTGAAGAATACAAAAAGTTATAATTCAGCTCCTAAGATTACCATGGAGTAAACAAATGTCTTTTTAACCATATGTGACACTTTGGAGCCAAATGAAGTAACTATCTCATTAAAAGCACAGTGTCACCTTAATGAGAACAACCCTCATTTGTCACTTCACAGGAGGGTTTACTGCTTCCCTCCCCACCCTCTATTCTTTGAATCCAAATTCAAATTCAAGGGAAAGTTTGCTTATGGATTAGGTCCAGATATGTCTGGTGTTTTAACTCTTATTTTCAGCAATTCCCTCACCATTAAAGATCCGGGCTGTTTCTGAGCATGCTGTTGTTTCCTCTGACACAACACTGGGCAATGGTGTAAGCCGGAGATTGGAAAGCGATGATGGTGTCACTTCCAAATCCTACTGAACTGGAGCATATAAAAAGATCTTGTCCAGACCAACAATTCATATTCATTTGGCTCTGTAACTGGACTTGACTTTGGAAAGTCAAGTCACTGCTTTGACTAAGGACAATCAGCTTAGCTCCTTGGCTTTGCCCTGGATTTAAGGCTGGTCCAAGCTAAAGCCCTACCAAGAGGACCTGAAGGGTATCCCAAATGTTATTTAAGTCTCCATGAGTGTCCTAGGATGCTCCCTCTTTCTAGCTATAAGGACAGGCATCCCAGCTGTGACAGCTCACCTTTCATGGGTCTTAGCAGCAGTTGCTGACTCCACAGTGGTTCATGAACCTGTGTGTAGGTGGACATCACCCTCCTCGGTGCCATAAACAAAGATCTCTTATGATGACTCTTGAGTTATGTCTCTAGAGTCCTTCTAGAGTCCTTCAACATGCCCTTCAACATATGTCCCACCAGTGCTGAGGAGTTCTCCTGGGTTGTCTTGTTGTCACATTCTCTTTCTACTCCTATTTTCTGACAAATTCTTTGACAGTCACACATTCAAAACCACTTCTTTCTTGACACTCTCCTTTCGTCCAGGAGAACCTCAAAAATCAGAAAAGACCATTTCCTTAAACTATTATTTGTGTCGTGTTCCTACTTGCTTCCATTATTTTACTTCGTAAGCCACTTCTGGTCTTTTCTTTGCCATGTTAATTGTAAATTGTTTGGGGAGAGGACTGTCTTTGTGCCCCTTGTTCATACTGCATCAACCACAGCAGATACTCTGGTGCTGGGCACTGCACTGGCAATGACACCAGAGTGTTAATCCAACCACAATTTGATAAGCAGTACAACTATCCATTAAAAATAAGCTTGTCAATACATATTTCCAGGTTTTTCTTTTAAATGCTTTATGATGTTACTGGTCTTTTCCATTACTATGCTGCTTGCACTATCATCTTGTGTTTAATCTCATCCTTCCATGGTAGGTTGTGAGGAAATTTTCCTCACTACTACAGCGGTCTTGTAATTTTGTGCTTGAATATAATGTCAAAGGACAAAAGCTTTTTGTCTTCTGACACCACAGGACAAGCAAAGCTTGAAGGAATGTGAGGCTGTGGTTGAAATGGACCTTTCTGAAAGTAAGAGCAGAAAAATAGGGAGCGGTTTCAGAAGGGTAGGATATCCCTCACAGAGATTCTTAGGTCCTTATTCCAGGGACCATATCTTCGCCATCACTGCTTTCCATTGAATATTTATGATAACACAGTGACAGTGGGAAATTTGAGCCCTGTCTGAGGTTGGGAGTGGGGAAGAAGCTTCACAGCATGCAGATGTAAACTCAAAATGATATGCATAGATTAAGAGTCTAGTTTCCTTGGCTTCCTTCATAGCGATGCATTCTCTGCCAAAGGGCAGTACAAAGAGGTGGTGTAGCAGGGAGAGAGGAGCTGTGCAGAGCACACCTATCAAGGCGTACATTGCTTCGGGTGACATCAATGGGGAGAAGTGGGATGCATCCTCTGGTAAATCTGGTCCATGGGAACACAACTTACAGGACTGGAAGTGCTCCAGCAGAGTTCATCTCCAGTTGACAGAGACAACAGCCTTACATAATCTTGGTCATAAACTTATCAAATCGCTGCAAATGTTCTTTTGATTTTGTTTTTCTGTGTGTAGGACGTCCAGTTAGGGACTTTATTTTAACTTGTAGCCTACATTAGCCCATACATCAATTACCATTCACCACTTCCTGCTTTGCTGCCATTTTTTATTGAATAGTTAAAGTGACAACTCTTCCTCTACCGACACGATGCTCTTTGCTTTGAGTTACAGTTGAGACATGGCTGCAAATGAGGGAGAGTTTTAGGATCTATAGCTTAATGGGTAGTCTATGAGCTTTTCTTCTTGTACTGAAAACATTTTTGAAAACATCAGCTGTATTTGTTGATCGCAGGTTGATGACCCACTGCAGCCTTGGTGTTAATATTGACACTGCCCTTGGTATTGTATAGAATTTTCCTGGCATACCAAGATTTACAGAACTCAGTATCAATGAATCAGAGCTTCTCCTTAATCAAACTCATGTAAAAACAGGATACTTTGCGGGGTTCATTGTTTTCCCCATGAGCGTGGAAGCGTCTGATTTTCCTCTAGTTGTCTGGATGAGCTCTTGTCTGGCAGCTCTAGTGTTTTAACTTCCTTAGATTTTTGACCTGAGAGTCATGTCACTGGTAGCACAACTACAATTACAATTCCTCATTTTGATGGAAGGAAGTGGGTCATTAACAGGCAGCTCTCAAGAGTTCTCCAGAATTTGACCCAAGCCAGCAGCAGACATTGTCCTCTCCCCAGTGGACTACATCTCAAGAGATCCTAATATAATTAGTAGATATCCTGGGATTCAGCACTTAGGACATATTATCTCAATATTTTTTCTTTGTTTTTACTGGCCTTTCAGAAGAAAACAAAAGCATTGGTAACCACACAGTGTAGTGCAAAGACCTCATCAAGACTGGAATTAGATGTCTGAAAAACCCTACAGAAAGGACATTTTTAATTTGGGGGGAACTTGAAGAAAATTGTAATAGGCAACAGAGTACCCTGATGTCTCTCCAGGGCTGTGGGGTTCAAGCCCATACCAAATGAACTTCAGGAAGGATTCTGTCTTAGGCTTTTGTATCTTTGCTGACATACTAACTCCCTGCTGAGATGATGCTGACCCTGTTACAGCTGCCTGACTTCACAACTGGTCTCCAGAGGACACTTTGCATCCTCAGCAATATGGGAACCACAACCCTTGCGTTGCTGAGAGGGCTAGGACAGTGATTTTAAGGTATGAGGGCTCATCATATGAGTCAAGGACAAGCTTAGTAGGACAACCTACAATTATGAGAGTCAAAACTCTGTTTTTTATATTAATGTCCTACACCATTATCTTTATATTGGCATATAAACAAACTTCGATTTTCTTTGAATATGGATTCAGATATCTTTAAACACATTGAAAGGAGGGCTAATTTGGATCCAGGTTACTGGAATGACCCATTTTTAGCTTGAGATGATGAAATTTTGGTATAGAGCTAATGGATTTAACTTTCTCTTTATGGAAAGAAGACCTTCAGTGCTGCAGAGGTCATTACAAAGTTCTTAGATTAAAAGGCTATGTGTGGAAGCTGAAGTTCAAGTGGTTGTTCAGGCCTCCTTCACGGTGCAGTTTGTCTCTGTATCCATGGCTGGAAGGTGAATAGCTGAGTATATGACAATTAACTACACACATCTGTGATTGCTTTAATTTTATCAAAACCTGATTCAAAGGAAGTATCACAACACCTTTAACACTCAGCTTTGTAGCAGAAAAGCTCAATGAAAAATGCATTCGTATTCACAACTTGTAGCCAGCTTTTCTTCTGAAACATGACAGCTTCTATTTTGCTGGCGTTAAAGGCAATTTTCCCACTAGGTCTTTGGGTTAGGGTAAAAAACATGTTAAAAAATGACTGAAGAAAGATCTCCTGTAATCCTCTAAAGTATTAACAAAATACACTTAATTTTCTTTCTTTCTTTTTTTTTTTTTTGGTAGCTTCTAATAATTATTTTGCACCTTTCCTATGGTGAAGACACAGGAGAAAAATTTAAGCAATAACTGACTACAAATGCATGCACCTGTACAGAGACAGCACATTTGCTTATGCCAAATGGATAATTAAGCACCCATCTGCCTCTGTGGTTATCTGTGTTGTACACGCAAAAATTTCATTGAGTGGAAAAAGAAAAGCTCCAGTCACGGAAGTGTATGGTGCAAGTTTTATGACTGCTGCTGAAGATGTGCTCCAACTGTCAGGAATACTTGGCTCATGCAGGAGGACACAAATGAATAAACATACCCATAGTCCCCTTTGGAAATATCTACATGTTGATGCAAGCTCCCCTTGCCTTTGCTACGAATCTCAAAGTTGTATAACCATGCTGTGCTTGCTCACATCATTGTCTTGAGAACAGAAATGGGTTAACCTCTGCTACCTGCCTCCCAAAGCTCCCTTGCATCTGCCTGAAAAGACAGGGAGATGTGCCCAGAAGAGCTGAAGGATCTTTGTCACATGCTGTCCAGCTGTCATCAGGCACTTATGTTTGACTCACGCACCTCTCCATCATCAATGATGCAGCTGACATTGATGCCTTACAGCTGGGGAAAGTAGGACAAGAGTCTGGCTTCAAAGTGCAGCTTCCTTGGAACAGTTGAGAAGTAGCTGAGAAGCTATTCACCCGAGTGTCCAGCCTGCTGTTACTCTCCCAGTGAGAAGAGGGAGTGGAACAAGAAGCAGGGCAGTCATTCAGCTCTTGTTTTGCTGAGGTGGCAAAAGCTGATGTTACATTTTTATCTGAGTTAGAAGAGGAGAAAAACTAAAAAAAAACTTTTTGGGGGGGAAGGTTTTCTTCATCTGGGAAGGAGTTCAGTGATTTTCTGTGTTTGTCCTTGCTGTTTCATGAAGTCATAACTATTACAACTCCATCTGAAGAATTAAATGCACAGGTATCTTTAGGTACCCAGATAACATGCTTGTTAGTACCACAGCAGTGCTGATCATAGTGTAAAATCCCAGTGCAAAAACTGTGTCAAGAACCATATATGGCAGCCCTAATTATTAGAAAAGGGCTGTATGCTGTGATTTTATTTTACACAGTTGACTTTTCCCTCATACTGATCCCATGCCTAGGATTTTCTTAGAATTTTGGAATGTTTCAGTTTTTGATGTAATAAATTAAATTTTATTCTAATTACTAAAAAATCTGTTGCTCAACTGAAGTGCAAATTTCTTTGTTTTCACTAGAAGTCTGTAAATGCACATTCAGTGCGAGCACCGGTGCAACCAAGGGAGAAGTAAAGTCATTAAGTCACCCTCAAAGTTTTTCTTGCAAGTGAAGATGTTACAACCGAAACTTCTTTAGTATTTTGTTATAGAGGTGTTCAAAACACTGAGTGATATGTTAAAAAAAACATTTTTCTCAAGAAGTAAACCCAGGGGGGCTGTTTGTTAGGTCTGAAACAGGCAGCCCTGAACCCTGGAGTTCTGCTTGAAAAAAACTCTTAATTTCCATGCTGTTCTGCAGTGCTGACTGGCAGGACAGCAATCTAATCTTCATCCTGGAAATAAGATCTTCCTTTGGAGTAGATTTCCGAGGCAACCTGAGCTGAACTCCTGCCAGCGTTGTCTTGTCTCCCTACAAAGCCATTTTTCCTTGTGCTAAGCATCGCCTGATGTTTCCCTGTCATTAAGAGTATTTTCAACAGAATGAAATTGTTAGCATTTGATCCTAAAGGCTCTCCACAACTCTAACCTATTGTATTTATCATATTTGGCTCATTTCCTCGGATCTTCATAGCAGTCTTTTTGAGGGCAGATAGGGAAGCCATCTCCACAGGCAGGAGACCTCTGCTGTCTATGGCAAAGGGTTTCTCAGCATAGTATCTGCACAGCTAAGTTTATGATTTACTAACGTATTGGTCTGACCGATAGTCCACAGATACTTTCTGTTGCCAGCGAAGACATTTTAGGAGGGACAAAACCCTCCACATTGCAAATAATTCTCTGCGCGAAGACTCCTGGTGGTGATGAGTTTCATATTTATCTAATGCATGAGTGCTGGTGGCACATTTTTTATCTAAAATAGATCAAAGGTGAGACAGCTGGTCAGATATCTGGCTAACCTAAACTGTTGGGAAGTCAGTGGCTTCAGCTCACAGGGCTGAGGACCTGGCTAGGAGTGGAGGGTGACCAGAGGTCATTTGAGCTCAGCATAGATGGAATTTTATGCCAAAAAGCAGACGGTGACAGCTATTTTCAAATAAGACAGTGTCTAGGGAATGCACTACTGTTCTTAAGTACTCTGAAGAAAGTAGTATGTCCACATGGTGATTTTTGGTATAAAAGACACACAAAAAAAAACCCCAAGAAAAGCATGGAAACAATTTCTTAGATGAAAGGCAAAGTTCTTCACACAAAAAACATGTGAAAGACTGCAAAATATCATCGTTGTACAATATCTGTGGGACTGGATTCCCCAGGCCTTTTTCCCTCTTCCCCCAGTAACGTCAGCCTCCTGATTTCTCAAACGTGTTATTTTCTAGATTCAGAAAATATGTATGTACCAACATATCCTTCTAATTAGCCTAAATTTACATAATTCCATATTACCGACTACTGAGGCACTCAGAAAAGCCCACAGTTTTAATTTCTGGAATTTCAGGCCTGTTTCCCATTTGTAGTGGGGATGATTCCTATCATCTGGCAGTGCGAGGCCGTTGACAAGGAGTGGGCATGTAACTCACAGTGTCAGGCCACGAAATACCACCTGGGAGGAGGGGAAAAGCCATCCTCTGCATGGTTTTTGCTTATTGTCTGTACTGCACCAGTTTCTAGAAGCCCAGGTCCTTCATGGCGTTGTGACTGTGATGGTTGTTGTGTAAACAAAACACCACTGGAGGTGGAGTGCTCGGAAGCACATTCCTCTCTCCGGGTCTCTCTTACACTGGTGCGTGGGGATATGTTACCTTTGGTTTTTGGCAACCACTCTCTGAATATCTGCATTTCCCTCATGACTTATTCAAAGCAACTCACTGAGATAATTTTCCATGTCAGCAGCTAATCTGATCTATCTGAGATCGTATTACTCAACTTTCTATAGAAATCTGCTCTTTTTTCCACAGTCCTCTTTAACAATCTCAAACCCTCTAGCTGTTACCAATGTCTATGCAATTAATTATTACCCAAAAGTACATATCAGAAGTCACAGGCCTGCTCCTTTGAGCCTTGTTTTCTGTTCAGGAACGTCAGCAAGTTGTGGCCCTCTACCTCCTGGTTGCATAAGGGATTAAATCATTCTATTTAGCTGCAAGAGGCTCCTCTCCGGTGCTGTGTACCCCAGGTCTAATCTTATCATTTGTGTGTTGAAAGAGCTTGAAAAATTTCAGAACAACTGGTCTTGAGTTAAACTGGTCCAGCTTAAAGCGGTGTCAGGCTCCTGTTGATTTATTTATTCACTACGTATGTCAGTAGTCATCTCAGTTCTTGACTCAGCCAAACCAAATACTGCCTGATCTGCACGGCCAAAAAATAGCTACATAGTGAAAGGATTTTTGCGTTTAGATATGTTACCTGAATTAATTTATGGTCCCTCTTTGTCTTTCTGTTTGGTAGATACAAATGCATTACTCTTCCTTGAAATCTAGACCTTTCAGATAAATTATCCTTAATCTCATTCTATTTCTGTGCTGCAGTGCAGACATACCTTCAGACAACAAATCCTTACTATCAAAGCTTCTCCACTGAGTTCAATATTTCATATTCCTCTTTATCCTCTGGGAATTCAAACTTTCAATTTAATTAATATTATTATGAAGAAAGCTTCTTTCTCTAAAAAGTTCGCCTTAAAACTTTTTTAAAAAACACTTAAAATGACACAAACTTTTATGTTTGTCTTAAAATTAATACTATATCTTTTTGGAAAAGCTAATGTCTAGCTGGAAAACAATTTTTTATGCAAATGTTTTCTCAAGAATATCCCCTGCTTTCACACTTCAGTGAGTGGTCATTTCCATATTTAGTGTCAAAGTGAAACAAAAGATTACTATAAAAATTCCTGAACTCTAAAGTTTCAGCTAAAGCCCAGGTCATGGTTTTATAATTTGACCTCAACTCTGAAAATATATTTAGGGAGAGTTTAACTGTTTGTAGAAGTTTGTAGGTAGCTTGAGCTAGGCTGTCCATGGGGTTAAACCAGAGTAGTTTTGTTGCATTATTTTGCTCCAGTAAATGATTTGCCTCTCCCATTCCAATGGATTTGTTCCCCAAAACAAATGCAAAATTTAGCTGCACTTTATATTTTCAGGAGAAAGTTGTGATACTGTGACCTAGTTCCACAATCCTCTGTGTTATATCCTTCTATACCAGAGCAATAGCAGGATTCACAGCCTCAAAGATGACCATTCAAAAATGAACGGTGTAGTACTCCTACAAGTCTAACAGTTTAAGCTCTGTGACTGTTTTTTTCACTCTGATTTTTCATTTTTGACACAAAGCAGCTGAAATCCTACGCTGCTCATGGTGGCCACCTCTATTTAGAAGGACTGAAGATCCATCACCCCTTTACAGAAATAGTCTGCAGGGTCAAGATAACTCACAGGGTCAAGAAAACTCAGAGCTTCTGCTCATGGATAAAGCACCATTTCTTCACATCTGCAGTGCTTTATGACTTCCACTGTGTTAGTAATAGGTGATATATATGTTGTGCACAGGCTAGATCAGCAGCTATTTCACCCCATTCCAGATCTGGTGTTGCTCTGTCCCAATTTTTTTTGACCTTATGGCTGGCTCTGGGATCTTTCAGCAAACCTGCCTTTCCTTCATGATTCTGCATTAAATATCTGCCCAGATTTGTACACAAAATTGCCAGATAGTTTATGGCTTAATGTTGCCATATGGAGATATGTGGCCTTCACAGCATGTTGATTTGAGGATGAAAATCAAGTAAAATCCAGCTAAAATGGCATTCTAACTCCAGTCCTCTGCTTAGGGGCGCTCTCATCATTAAGGTCATGTTTTTTGCAGTTTGCAAGATGAATGGAAAATTAACAGGGCTTTTTTGGGGAAGGCAGGGAGGATGAAAGGTTAAAAAAAATACATCCCCTGCATTCATTCATGCTTAATGAAACTAAAGACGAATCTACAACAAGAAAAATACCTATCTTCATCTCTCTCTCCCCATCATGCCCCACTTATTCAAAAAATCATCTTGGGTTTTTAACACAGACTTCTCTGCTTCCCGCCTGCCTCATGCTGGGAACTGAACTGTGCCTTGCCACTTGGGACAGGAGCCAAGTGTTTGTTATTTCACTGAAGGTTACTCCTAGTTTCTCTAGCTGAAGCCACTTCTCTAGTGCTTAATTTCTTTAAACATACAAAAGGAGGCAGACCCAGATGATTCTTCGCCCACCTTCAGGGGGATGATATTACTATTACACTAAAAGTCAGCCTTTCTCCATCTGAATGAATATTTACTGGTTTCATCATGATGAATGGTCCCCAAAGCAAAAAGTCCCATGCACCTGGGTTAGGAAGACTGCATATCGTACTTAAATACGCAGTGAGCTGGAGCAAGACTGAAGTTTCTTCTAGTTCCACATCCATCCATAACAGAGTTTCTAGCCTAAGGCTCTGAGCCCTGCTTAGTTCCTGAAGGAGCTGGAACATAGTTACTCCACTGGCTTGATCAGTAAAAGTTTTCTGCCTTCCCACTGGTAGATCCGAGCAGACACCTCCCCTCCCAGATGCTGGGAAGAACTCCATCTCAGGAAATAATATATGGAGAATGCCTGGGGGAGATGTTCCTGCCTGGACAGAAAGCAAAACTGCTGCTGGTGCACTGTACTGTTGGTTGTGGGATAAAAAGTACCTTTCTCACTTCTCCAGTGAGAAACACCCTGGGGTCCATACTGGGTAAGCCCAAGTCACTGCTCCTTGCAGGTAGTCCTTCAGGCTAGACTCATGCACTGACAGGGAAACCGAGGGGTCCTGCAACACTACAGCTGGTTCTGGGTGCCCGGTGAGCAATTAGGAGTCATCTTTTTAACTACTATATAATAATAAAGAAACTGCAATCTGATAGTGTACCTGTATCTACATCCACATCCTTATCCATATCTATTTGCACCTGTATCTATACCTGTGTCTTGCCCTGGGACAGACCCATGTTACCCAAGGACTGGCGACCATGGTTTGTGTCCCTCCCAATCACTGTCTGTGTGGCTTTTGCCACTTTCTTTCAGGTTCAGGGAGCAGCCCACCTCTTGCACCCCTTGGATATGGGGCAGGGAGTGAGAGGGACGATGATGGGGCCAGGACTGCAGTCCACATGCTGTAGAGCACTTGTTCTTCCTCTGCATGGAGATGTCCCGGGTTTAGCAAATATTGTTTTGGTTTCGGCTGCCGCCGGCAACAAAAGCGCCACGCGGCCGCCCCTCCCCCCTCCGGCGTGCGGAGGAGAATGGGAAGAAAGAGGCAGAAACTGGTGGGTCGGGATAAGGGCAGTTTAACAGAACAGCAAACAGAGGGAAAACAGGAACAACAACGATACAAA
>Ga0065711_1031273_pt1 | contig 30107 bp, 20 predicted proteins | sample Hoacrofraction12_FD_59098 | JGI IMG/M metagenome (GOLD analysis project Ga0065711, IMG submission 59098) | Hoatzin crop microbial communities from Cojedes, Venezuela - Epithelial fraction 12 v2 (version 2) | ecosystem: Host-associated > Birds > Digestive system > Esophagus > Crop | place...
AATCACAGAATGGTAGGGGTTGGAAGGGACCTCTGTGGGTCATCTAGTCCAACCCCCCTGCTGAAGCAGGGTCACCTACAGTAGGCTGTGGAGGACCTTGTCCAGGAGGGTCTTGAATATCTCCAGAGAAGGAGACTCCACAACCTCCCTGGGCAGCCTGTTCCAGGGCTCCGTCACCCTCAGAGAGAAGAAGTTCTTCCTCATGTTTAGACGGAACTTCCTGTGCCTCAGTTTGTGCCTATTGCCCCTTGTCCTGTCACTGTCCATCATGAGAACTGTCTCCTCTCCTTGCAGTTAGCTGCACCTCTCCACTCAAAAATAATTTTTCAAATTTCAAAATCTCATCTATATTTTCTGTCCTGCTTTTCTTTTTTTATCATTGTTTTGTATTTGTGCTGTAAGCCAGTTCTCCAAAACACGCTTTAGAATTGCCCTCAGAAGGGACTTTTCATATATGAAAGAAGAACTGCAGTCTCCGTCACTGTTTGTTCTGCTTTTGAGCAGCACGTTAGAGACATAATTCCTTACTCCGCTATAAGATAACCTGATGAGTCTTCAAGGAAAATAGTTGGCTATTTTGTTTCAGCCTGTTACTGTTTGACATTGAAGACCAACTACATTGAATTAACAGAATATCTGTTCAAGCTAAATCACAAAATAAAACTAGCTTGCTTTAAGATAATATCTTGCTCTGATACAAGGTGAATAATGATACTGAGAATAAATGGGTCTGTAAGCACTGGAACTTGCAGTCATATTTTGTGTAACAACAGAAAAGCTGGGAGTAGCAGAGACCTCCCGTGCTCTGGACCTGCTCACTAATAACTAAGAGTTATTAGTTTCCAATAATTGAGATATCATGATATTTGGTTTTATTTTGTAATTTGCATTTTCTGCATTGCTTTTTCAAATTTGAAACATTACTTAAGGATGTATGGATTTTTGTTCAGAAATCAAGCTGCTCATAGTAACCAGAACACTAAAGGATTAAAGGATAATAACAAGGCAAGGAGTATAGTCAGGAACCTGAATTTTAGGAAAGCAAACTTCCAGCTCTTCAGGGAGTTAGTCAATGGGACCCCTTGGGAAAGGGTCCTCAGGGACAGGGGAGCAGAACAGAGCTGGCAGATCTTTAAGGACACTTTACAAAGAGTGCAAGAGCTCTCTGTCCCCAGGTGTAAGAAATCAGGCAAGGAAGGGAAGAGACCATCATGGCTGAGTTAAGACCTGCTGATCAACCTAAAGGGCAAGAGGGAACTACACAGGCAGTGGAAGCAGGGACAGGTATCTTGGGAAGAGTATAGGGAAGCTGCCCAGTTGCGTAGGCATGAATTCAGGAGGCCCAAGGTGCAGCTGGAGCTGAATTTTGCAAGGGATGCAAACAATAACAAGAAGGGCTTCTACAGGTATGTCAGCCAGAAAAAGAAGGTTAAAGAAAGCCTTACCCCCATGATGAACAAGAATGGTGACCTAGTATCCACAGATGAGGAGAAGACCAAGGTACTCAACACATTTTTTGCCTCAGTCTTCACTGGCAACCTCTCTTCTCACCCCTCCCGAGTCAATGGACCGCAATATGGGGATGAGGGTGGCAAAGCCCCTCCCACTGAAAGGGAAGACTAGGTTCGTGACCACCTGAGGAACCCGAACATACATAAGTCTGTGGGACCTGATGAGATACATCCCAGAGTCCTGAGGTAACTGACTGATGCCAAGACACTCTCCATCATATTTGAAAGGTCATGGCAGTCAGATGAAGGCCCTGGTAACTGGAAGAAAGGAAGCATTGTGCCCATTTTTTAACAGGTAGAAAGAAAGACCCTGGGAACTACCAACCTGTCAACCTCACCTCTGTACCCATGAAGATCATGGAGCAGACCCTCCTAGAAGCTATGCTAAGGCACATGGAAGACAGGGAGGTGATTCAAGACAACCAGCATGGATTCACCAAGGGCAAGTCCTGCCTCACCAACCTAGTGGCTTTCTATGATAGCATGATTAGATCAGTGGACAAGGGAAAAGCAATGGATGTGATCTATCTGGACTTCTGTAAAGCCTTCGACACCGTCCCTCACAACATCCTTCTCTCTAAATTGGGCAGATATGGATTTCATGGGTGGACTGTTCGGAGGATAAGAAATTGATTGTAAGGTCACAGCCAGAGGGTAGTGGTCAATGGCTTGATGTCCAAAGGGAGACCAGTGATAAATGGTGTCCCTCAGGGGTCTGTACTGGGACCACTGCTGTTTAACATTTTCATCAATGACATAGTGACATCAAGTGCACCCTCAGCAAGTTTGCAGATGGCACCAAGCTGAGTGGTGCAGCTGACACACCAGAAGGATGGGATGCCATCCAGAGGGACCTGGACAAGCTGGAGAGGTGGGCCTGTGTGAACCTTTTGAGGTTCAACAAGGCCAAGTGCAAGGTCCTGCATCTGGGTCAGGGCAAACCCTGATATCAATATAGGCCGGGGGATGAAGGGATCGAGAGCAGCCCTGCCGAGACGGACTTGGGGGTACTGGTGGATGAAAACCTGGACATGAGCCACCAATGTGCCCAGAAGGCCAACTGTATCCTGGATTGCATCAGAAGCAGAGTGACCAGCAGGTTGCAGGAGGTGATTCTGCTCCTCTACTCCGCTCAGGTGAGTGCCCACCTGGAGTCCTGTGTCCAGCTCTGGAGTCCTCAGCACAAGAAAGACATGGAGCTGTTGGAGTGGGTCCAGAGGAGGACCACAAAAAGGATCTGAGGGCTGGAGCACCTCTCCTGTGAGGAAAGGCTGAGTGAGTTGGGACTGTTCAGCCTGGAGAAGCAAAGGCTGCAGGGAGACCTGATTGCAGCATTCCAGTACCGGAAGGAGGCCTATAGGAAATATGGGGAAAATCTTTTTAGCAAGGCCTGTTGTGATAGGACAAGGAGTATTGGTTTTAAATTAAAATCTGGTAGATATAGACTGGATATAAAGAAGAAATCTGTTACAATGAGAGGTGAAACACTGAAGCGGGTTGCCCAGAGAGGTAGTGGAGGCCCCATCCCTAGAAATATTCAAGGCCAGGTTGGACTGGGCTCTGGGCAACCTGGTCTAGCTGAAGATGTCCCTGCTCCCTGCAGGGGGGTTGGGCTAGATGACCTCTAAAGGTCACTTCAAACCCAAACCTTCTATGAGTCTATGATTCTATGATGTTCTCATTGTACTGAAGCTTGAACAAGGAGGTGGACTGTCAAAATAGTGAGAAATCTTGGGTCTCCTCTTAAATAAATATAAAGACAGCAAGCACAACTACCCACACCCAACTTCCCCCTTAGAACTGTATACCTGTACTGGCAATTTTCACTATAAAACTTCAAGCAACTTCTTTTCTTTTCAAAAAAAAAAGAAAAACAACAAAACAAAAAGAAAAAAAACAAAAACAACTGAAAAGTGGGTGGCTGATACTGAAAATTTGCCTATTCTACACAGTTTATGACATGCTACTAAGGATCTATTTCGTCTTCCTTTAATGGAGTCTTTCAATTGACTTAAACTGAATTAAATTGTCTAAGTAATGTTCAGGACATGTCTACAGCATAGCAGTTGTTTACACACTGAATAACCTCACGTGCATATAGCTGTACCTAGGATTCTGGTCCTGAGTCATAAATTGATTTCAGTGCCACTTACTCCCTTACAAAGGGAATTCAGATGGCAAATCTGACTCTCTGCAGCTTATGAGATGACTGAGATTGTTTTCTAAATAAGACTATGCGAAGCAAGTGGAAAGAAGAGACATTTCCCTCAAGTATCAGTTGAAATTTCTGAAACACTTCATTGAAAGGACACCAGAGATACGTATTTAATACATAAAAGAAATAGTATATGTGGCTAGTCTGGTCATAGTATACGCTGTAAAACAAGGTCAAAAATTTTTTTGTGGGTAGGAATTGTAGGGCAATGTATTGTAACTAACCAACCAATTATTCTGCTTCTCTGCAACTTGTCATTTTGTTACACTTCAGAAAACATATTTGCACTTTAGTATCTGTTCATGCATTTCATTGCTAGGATGCTCAGATGCCTTCTAAAATACCAGTCTTTGTTTACAGAAATAAAAATGATGATCTCTGATGGCTGCCAAGTGGCTAATTAACTACACAAGTATACCCCAATTTTTTTGTCAAGGGTTTGTTTATTTATTTTTAGTATAATTACTTCTTAAATACTAATTGGAAGGGAACAAATTCTCACTGTGGAGAAAAGTGTTCTCAATATTCAAAAGTCTAAATGTAGTGTCCTTCCTTGGGTTTATAACGCTGCAGAAATGTATTTAAGTGATTAATGTGTTTATGTTGTGATCAGAAAGGATCCTGAAAAATGGTAATTATGTAGAGGAAAAAAAATTATTTCAGAACTAAGTATATCTGTGAAAAGAAACCAGAGATGTCACAGAAGACTGATGAGAGGACCTGCTGCTGCATGAAGGGAACCATTTGCCTCTCCAGGGATACTAAGCAGCACCACACTAAGTAATACTCCAGGGAACGGCACTGAATACGTTTGCAACGTCAGTTCTTGGTGGACAGGGTATTAGAGGTGGCATTGGTTAACTCATATGGCAGAGACATTATGAGTAGCTGGATTTCACTTTTGCTCATACCATATAATGTTATTTTAAACATGCATACTAGGTGTGTTGGGCTTTTGTGCCAATGACTTTGAGTTACGTTTCAAGTTGTTTAAAATGGAGAGGATGATTTATCTAATTAACTGAACACATTTCTCAGCAAGACATTCTGAAAAATGAGGACAGTTTTATGGAAAAGGAAAAATCCTCTTTTACTTGCCTACTCTGCTGAGCTCTTCTTTTCTTTAACTGAGGGCACATCTTGCATTCTCACCTCATATCACAAGCAGGCAAGTGCAATCAGTGGCAACCAGTGAAAATCAGGGAACAAGTATACTTAGAGGCTACAGAAATGTCTTGCTATTCTGTTTTTTGCAAATGGGTAGTGAGAAGGGAAAGCAGTGGGAAATAGCACTGAATGACTAGCAGTGATTCAGCAGCAGTGAGGAGCTATTTTCATAAACTAGAAATTGTGAAATATTAATCAGAAAAATGTGATTTAATGCATAATGTGTAAATTTGTCCGGCTGCTGTACGTAATATTGCACATACTCCAGACACAGAGGATTCAGAGGCTCTAAAGCACTGTGAACTGGATGTTGGGTTTCAGGACTCTCTTGGACTATGTGAATTGTTCAGGATTGGCAACCTCACATTTCTATGTGGGCAAAAGAAACGGTTTGCAGGGCTTCTTGCACTGGAGGCCAGTAGGGTGGAGTTGTAGATATAGATAGGTGCCTTCAGGTGGGATGGACAGTGGTATCCATATTATAGCCATTTGTTCTACTCCGACTTCAGTGGCCATTTGCTGTGCTAGTAATTTTCGCTCCAATACCAAAGACTATGATTTTGATCTACAGGACACTAAATAAATTTGATCAAAACTGGGGCTTGTGGCCATTACTGTAATGCAAATAAATATTTCACTGCAAACTTACAAAAATCTCAAAAAAAAAGGTTGTATATTCAAGCACACAAAAGTTAGGAACACCTATATATATGATTTTGCATGTAGTTTTAATTCTACCATGTTGTATTCCCATCTAGTATAACAAATAAATCCTTTAGGAAAACATAAACCAGCTATGTAAACATTCTGAATTATATTACATATCACAAGCCTGACATTACTTAATATTTATGAGTTTGTTTTTTAGAACTAAACCATGTCTTTCAGAGCATTTTAATATCTTGTTAATCAAAAAAAAGAGGGGGGCAGAATTTATATTTAGAAGTTGTATTGCTCACCTCAGCAATTTATCTCTTGGCCCATAATCACCTTGAGACAACACAGGCTTCTAAGACATCTAGAGGGTTTACTACTTTTTATCACCTCCACTGAAAATATTCATTATGAGAAAAAAAGAGAAAAACCAGCCAGATCCAGAGCTGAGTATGACCCAGTTTTGATGCTGCTGCATAACAAGAACTGGTGTGGACCGGGCTGAACTGGTGACAATACTTTATCATGAGGCAGCGGTACGGACTTATGGCCGGCCATGCACATGCCTCTGGAGGACCAGGAGGACAAGGCCAGCCAGAGGACGGAGGATGGATGCCCACACCAGCCCTGAGTACTTCCTGCCCAAGGCCCGGCATGGCTGCACCACCTCCTGTCCATGGGAAGAAACCACCAGGACCAACAGAAGGTCCTATCTGTGAAACACAGGAGTATGTGTTGTCTAAAAGAAGCTGTCATTCTCTCTCACTTCTCTTCATGGCCTGTCACTGTGATCCCAGACATAGCTCTGGAGAGTCAGGGAGTGACTTCAGCTCTGAGAGCAGGAGAACATACCCCTGAAGGGCTGTGTTTTTTCCAGCATAAGGTAGAGATGTCTGCTGAGCTCAGGGCTCAGCTCTTTCCAGTCTCCGGCAGGGCTTGGGCTTAGTCCTAGGGTGTTCCTGTTTTCATTTATTTTGATGAAATAACGGTGTACTGGAACAGGCTGCCCAGAGAGGCTGTGGAGTCTCTTCTCTGGAGTTATTCAAAACCTGCCTGGACAAAGTCCTGTGTAGCCTGCTCTAGGTGATCCTGCTTTGGCAGGGGGGTTGGACTAGATGATCCACAGACGTCCATTCCAATCCCCACCATTCTGTGATTCTGTGATTCCGTGATTCTGTGTGCTGATCTGCTAAATCTTTCTAGAGGAATCCGAGACAGAGAAGTTGAATGACCCATCCCGGTAAAAACTGAGTTAAGTCTTCAGGGACCAGGAAAAAGTGCTTTCTGGAGTCTGTATGTTCTCATTGTTGGATATGAATGGTGGGAATCTTCTCCAAATCAACAGTTATCTTCTGCAAAGAGAGCTATGAGGGAATCCTTTACAGAGGGAAGCAAGTGGTATTTATACAGAAGGGTGAATACTGGCTGCCTTGCCTTGTTATGTAGCATATCCTTCCTGAGTCATCCACATGGTTACTATCAGAGACATGACCTTAGGTCTAGCCCAGAATGGTCACTCTAATATTTTTACAGTGTAGGAGGTTTTTATCTAAAATTTGGTCTTCTGACAATGCTAATCTTGTCATTTGTCCAGCAGTGGTAGAGCAGAAGCCCTCAGCAGGGTACGGTGTCTCTATAAATCAAAGGTCTTGAAAAGTGTGAGTGTTGTAGCTATGCTGCCTATCACCAAAGTGGCTCTCAACTAGTCATTTCAGAGGAAGGCAGTTTCTGGCTGAAGCTATAGTTGTGCATGTGGTCCTCTCTTATTGAAGTCTTTCAGTGAGGTTCCTTTCAGATTCAGGAGAGCAACCCTTCTGGCACACAGCTCACTGATATAACACTCTAGTCCTTTGATGAACTAAGAAGACTAGACATTCACAAGTTTGTAACTGGTGAAGAGACATGTTAGCCCATGCACTCAACTCCGTAGTTAATGAGGACCCTGCCATGCCTGGCTTTTTGGTTTACATATTTCAAGGGTGTGCAGTGAGGAGCAGCATCTCCCTGTGCAGCTTTCTCAGGGATTCCAGATCTCCTAGACCATGCATAGGAGGCCCTTGACAATTCACAGGATAAAAACAGTCTAGGTAGTTGAAGAATTCATCTTCAAAGGGCTTCAGTGGACACTCTTAAATGAGCATGCAGAAACAATTTTGTGGAGTATCTCTGCTGAACTGGGAAATATTTATCAAATTTCACTTGAAAAAAACTTGTTGAAATAAGTTGCCTGAGGGTACTTCCTTCAAACACTTTTTCTTTAGTTTATTACAAAGTAATTGAAATTCTGTATTAGGAAAAGTTCTTTTAACATAATAATACAGCTAGTAACTTTGAAAACTCCCAAATTAACAAGAGTTGACTTAAAGAAAAAGCTTTTGAAAAGGTCAGTGGTGTTTATTATGTTTGTTCATTTGTGTGAGTCTTTTTTCCCATGTTAATAATCCCCTGGTGAATTATTAAAAGATGCTAAATATTGCCACAAAGTCATCTGACTATATCATACGAAGCAACAGTTAGCCAAAGAAATGTCTGCTTCTGAAAGCCAAAGTTGTTCTAATAAGATGAGGAGCATAACCTAACCAGAAACGGAGGGTTTTTAGTGTCAATAGATATTTGTGATGTTGGCTGTTTTTAACAGGACTTCAGAGATCACAGCATTAAATTAAACAAAATAAATAGAAATATTAATGAGAGATACAGGGAAATGAAGAAAAGTTATTTCAGAATGTACCACACAAAGAAGAAATATTAAAATATAATACACTTTTCTGGCTGTAAAATATATCAAGCATAATAACACTTCACAGAGAAACTGTTTACAATTACTCATTCAAATCAGTGAGATAGCCTTGTCTCAGAAGTAAATAACTTATGTGAAAAAGGTTTCATCAGTGCTGAATTTGCTGGTAAGACCCTTTTGTCCAATGTATATTCAACCTGATGTCTCCAGAGTGATGAATGTCTTACATCCATGTATATTCTCAGCTTTATGGGTCCTGATGCTCAGATCTCATTATAAAATATTAAACTTTCAAGAATTAAATTCTTCGGTATGCATTCAAACTCTATCCACTAATCTATTGCCATTGGGGGGCAGCAGTAATTGCCTCTGGCTTAGTTGCTTACTCGGAGGAGGGCTGATTTTTTTGGAAAGGTGGTATTTCATCAAACTGTCAGTGGAAGAATTGCTGGTTCAGTCTTCTGTGACATTAGTATACCCATTCTGAGGTACAAAGGAAAAATTATATCACTAAGAGGTAAGAATATTTCTCATTAATGTGTTTTTTTGTGAAGTATGGGTCTCAGAAATCACACCACAAAGCTGCAGTTGAGAAATTCTTATAACAAAAATAAAGTTGACTCTAGTCTGAATAAGACTTTGGAGCATTAGCAAAACAGACTATTCTCTCAGGTTTTATTCATACTTTGTAAGATTTTACAGATAAAGCTTATCCCTAACATATAAATATAATGCTTTTCTAGCTCCTCTTCTCTCAAAAATACTTACCCAGTTACAAGGTGATGATAGATCACATACAAGAGTAAGATTGCAACCCAAGCTAGGGCAAAGAGAATCATGAAATTCCCTGAGACAATTGTAGGGGGAAGGTCGGAACAGTTCTTCACAGAATTTGGTAAACTTAAGAACCCAAAAATAGGAATATCTCAAAACTAGGAGGTCTGGCACATGAGGGGCAAGATCATGGAAACAGTGATGGCTACAGAGAAAACGGATAAGGGAAATACAGGGGGAGTGTAGAGAAGATTAAAGTAGTGGAAATAATGAGCTACCATAATGGAAAGTACAAAATAAATATAGGGAGATACAATGGGGAAAAGAAAAATAGAAAATAAAATAAGGGAAAAGGAAAAATATAAAGAGAAAGGAAGATGAAATAGAGTGAAGAGAATAGGATGACATCTCACATCCATAAGAAAGGCATTGTCGACTAGGGAAAAATGTGAAGGCACACTTGGGATGGCAGCTCAGAAAAATGAACATTTATACAAAACCTAGTCTTTTTCAAGAGGGAAATTCTTTTTTTTGCGGATTTCACTTTGCCACCTATCCAGTAGTTACCGCACAATCACTTTACAGGCGTCTTCATCTGGGAAGACTAACCTCAGTGATTTACTAATGGGAGGAGCTCACTTAACTCAAGATGTTAAAGTACTAGCTGGAAAGTGGGGTGAGATGAAGGAAGAAATTGCTCGTGAAACCATAGGAATAGGACTGGATCAAACCACTAAGGAAATTCAGCACTGCTGTCTTGGCTACCTTTTCTGTCATGGGCTCTCCAGTTGCTGGCTCTAACTATGAGATCTCACAGCTGCATTTAAAAGCAGTCAGTTATTTGATTTTAAAAGCTTTTTTTTGCTTTTAAAAAGAATGTAGGGCACTTTCAGTGCCTTTCAATTCACTCAGTAGACCTTGTTCTTTCTCTTTCCTAGACAATCAGAGCAACAAGTCTGAAAAAACAAGTAACAAACATTTTAACAAAAGGGAAAAAAAAGCCAAGCAGTGCAGAACCTTTAGTCCTGACAGTTTTAGTGCCACAAATGCAAACAGTAATAAAGATTTAGGAACATAGTAGTTACATGCAGGCTTATTTTCAGAAATTACTTTGAATTATAATTACCTTAATGAATGCACTAAAGCAAAGGCATAACGTTATGTAAGAAATGCCAGATGGGAACCTTAATGAAACTTGCAGATGAAATCATTTAAAAGAGAAAACAATAATCCCAAAGGTAAGTGCACTGAAATAATGACTTGTGTTCATGGAAAAGAGGTACAAACTCTCATATCCTAAATTATAAAAAGGGTTTTATGACTTTTTATCTGAATGTGTCACTGTTATGTATTTTAATTTGTTGGTGTTTTTTTTCAGAAAATACGTTCTACTGAGTTCTTACAGTGTGCATTTCTTGGGTTTTTTCTCTCAGCTTAGCCTAGATGAATGTAAAAGAAAAAAAAATCCAGAATCAGTGAATATTAAGCAAATACTCAAAGATATTTTGAAAAGGAGATTTTTCATTTGCTTGCAATTGCATGTTTATCCTTTTATTTACAGTTTAACTGAAGTGACTAAGAGGAAAAGTGTGTGGTGATTGTGCTAAAGATCAAGAACAATAAAAAAAATTCCATAAACAGATCAAAAGCATTTAAGGAAATCAGAAGCAGATGTTGAACTGTTTACATAAGAATGCAATGTGCTATATCTTTCTATTGTGAATTATGTGCACCTGTTTACATTAATATGTCAGAGACATACTTTAAACAGATACAGCTTTAGTCTGCTTTAATGCATGCAGTGCATTGTCTCATAGAACATACTTTAAAATGTACCTTAGCATTATTTTGCTATGTGAAGTTGGCAAAAGATACAGAAATCAAGAAAAAAATAACAGTTCTAAAGCCTTTGACCTGGCAGTCTCTCTCCCTCAAGCAATGCTTTTTCACTGTTACAGGATTTTTGCAAGATTGGGACTTTAGCTTGAAATCTGTAAGAATCTGATTTAGCAGGTGTGATTTTCAGTTACCCTTTTAACTGCAACCTCGAGTTTACCTCATCAAGAACTGAGTGGTTATTACTGGTAGTGCACTCCCTTTGCATAGAAACCAAGACGAAGTATGGAGCAAGAGGGAGTCATCTGCAGTCATCAGACACGTTTCAGTTTGTCAGTGAAAAAAACCCTCAGAAAATTTCCAGCATACCGAACACAAGCGAGCCTTCCAGCACTCACTAGTGTTATCAAAGCCGAGCACGAAAACATAGACCTTGAGAACTGCAAAGAAAAGCAGGCAGAAAATTCTCCAAAGAGAATAGTAGGTTTGCTGCCCGTGAAACTGGGACCAAACAGACAAAAAGGACGAGGTTCAGTCCCAGATCATGCTTGCCCCACCCAGGTGACCCAGGTCAGATGTCAGAGGTGGCCTGTCTCAGCCTGACACCCCAGGCACTACATGAGGTCAGCCTACAAGCTTGTCCAGGGGAAGGGACAGGAGCGGGACACAGATCCCAGCAAAATAAACTCCTCTCCAGCAGGACTCCTCCTTTCTGAGGAGCAAATCGACCTCTGCACAGCGTCTTCCCTATTCTCTTGTCCCCTCCACTCCCCCTCCACGACCACCAAGGAGCGAGGAGCCAGTGGATCCTGGGGTCTTGAAACCACGGTCTGGGGAGCTGGTGAGAAGACAACTGACTATTTCGTGGGGAATTAGAGGAGGGGAGACCTGAGAGGTCTGACAGCATTCACAGGAAGGGGACGTGCAGGTGCCAATCATCAGTTTCCACTTAAAAGGGGACATGAGGAGGACCCCAGGAGAAGTGCTGAGGGCATCCAAACAGCACGTTGTTTCAGTATGTGCCATGGAAGGCCTTGCTTCTTGAAGAGGAGAGATGAATCATAGCTTCCTTGGAAGCACACACAAGAAATGCAGCGGCACAAACACCACCTGCTCTACCCAGGAATTGCCTTGACAGGTGTTGGCTGTTACATTGCCCATGTTCTAAAATTTATTAATCTGCAATTCAGTAACTTAAACTGGGTCAGAACAACAGAGAAAATGTTATCAAGTGAGAAATCTTCATTTATGAAGCCCCATTCTGACCACCAGCAGCCCAGCCGCCCTGCCAATGACTCTGATCCCCTCTCCCCGCTGTGAGTGAACCTCTGAAACTCTTCCACCCTCATGGAGGAGGAACCAAATGCAGTCAGTGCACTTCCTCCTGTTTTGTATGCTCATCAGTCTCCTATACTCTAAGTCTTGCTATGGGCACAAGGTAGCTCACTGGCTTAATATTCTCTGCCGATGCTGACACATGCACCCACACACTACGCACACACTCCAGCCTCTCCAGTTGCTGGCACCGTGGACACACAGATGCCTTTAACCCATGGTCTGACTCCAGTGTGCTGCCTCCATGCTCCTCTGTGTGCTTGGGGATGAGACTTTAGCACACACCCTAACAAACACCAGCACCACCAGTGGGAAGTATTTTGACTGCTACTGAATCAGAATAGGTAGGTGCCTTGTGGTTGTTCATTCTTCTGTTCTTATACAGCAGAAAGAAAAAGAAAGGAAAAAAAAAACCCTGCTGACAGCACTTTCTCTGATACACAAAATAGTGCTTAAAACTAGAAAAAGGAGGAGGGAGCAGAAAGACATGTCATTAGTCCAGATGCACCACCACAAACTGGAATCCTTTGGCAATACTGGCAAACTGCTAGCACCGCACCAACACCCCTAGGTAAAAGGGTCTCATGGCACCAGGCTACTGGGCCAGCTATAGAGGAAGGACTCTGAATCAGCTAGTGAAGATGAACATGTGCAAGGGTATCCATCAAAAACTCTCATCCCTAGTCTCCTGTGCCCAGTTCCCGGTCAAACTGTCTCCTCAGCCCGTGCTCCTTTACATCGCAGATATACCCCCAAGTACCACCTTGCCAAGATGGAAAAATGGGGCTAAGCCTAACCATATAGAGAGGTAGAAAGGAGAAGGTGCCCCCTTGACTCTTTTCCAGGAGATATCAGCAGAGGTGCCCAGTGCTAAAAGAGTACAGAGTGGGCTACTGAATCTCAGAACAAGGATAAGACCCAGCAGCAAGGCCAGGCCCTCTCTGAGCAACACAAGTAGTGCTATTTAGTGAAGATTTGGCTACAGCCTAGCTTCTGAGCCGCAAGGCTTGTTCCCCTGCAACCTTCCGGGTTGTGAAACTGCACCCAGTGGAAGCCCTGCTGCCAGCTGTATTAAAAAGATGCTTCAGATACATGTTGGACGGGGAACAAATGGAGAGAATGGCAGCCAGATGATTCAATGCTGGCTGCACATCTTTTCTCAGCTGCCAATAGCACAGGGTATGAGTCAGTAGGCTGCAACAGCCTGTCTTGTAAACAATCCTCCATCTTTTTTGTCTTCTGCAGAATTCCTCAAAGCAAAAAAAGAGATGGCATGAGAGTCCATAGTCCTCTCCCTTGTAACAAACAGGACCATTTTTACTGCCTCCTTTGTCATCCCTAATGGTACGTCTTTGTGTTGTAGCTCTGTATTGGGGTATTAATGTCCTCTTGAGTTATTCTGGACAGTGATTTCAGCTGTCTTGTGACAGATTTCCTTTAGAAGCTTTTTAACTGAATCATTCACATGTCAGTATTCCCTCTTGAGAAGAAAGAAATCATGATGTTTTTAAGTCTAAGGTCTGGATAAAATGCTACTGGTAAGGTTCACTAGTGCTTCAGAGATGGCAAGATACAGCCTACTCTTTTGAATAACTCATGACACACATTTCTTCTTCTTCGTGGAACTGGATCTGAAAGTCTATATCTAGGTAATGGAGCTGCAATGGCTCTAGGGTGCCCTTGAGCATGAGTAGCCAAACCTCCAAGAGGTGAGGAGGATGGATTCATATTTTTGCTTCCTCTAAAAAAGCCTTTTAAGCAATTTGTGTTCTACTGTTAAAACAAGCTAAAGTAATTGCAGAAAGCATTCATAGCATCCAGTTCAACTCTCTAGTGCAGGACTCAGTTGCAAGGTACACTAGGGTATCACTCCTCATTAGGGAGCTGCAAGAGTGAGGCTGGTCCCTAATGGAAGGTGAGCCAAGAGCTGAATTGAGGCCAGGACCAGCAGGGCAAGGACCTTGTCAGCCAGGGCCAGTTCCACAATATCCAAGCAGAACAGGCCCAGAGATGGTGGTTAGGTGCAACCAAGAGTCTGGTTCATAAAGCAATATCACAGCGATGAGGCAGGGCCAAGGTCAAGGTCAAGTCAGTCCATGGATTGAGGTCCACATCAAGGGGCTGCCTGGTCAGGCAGAGCAAAGCTGTGACTGAGCTGGAGACCAGCACTCCTCCAGTGTAGCTCAGACAGGGAATGAAGTCCCCAAACTAGGCTTAAATAATGCTCCTGGGCCTATGGGAGGCATCAGGGGAGGTTGGTCAAGGCCATTAAGACTCATTGATGCACCTAGCCTCCTGACACCCTTGGCCTCCAGCTGTCACTTGGGAAAGGTGGTGTCCTCTCAGAGAGCCTGTGTCATATCTGTAGCTTCAGATGCATATCTCAGGTACTCTGTGGCTCCTCAGATGTTACTGGCCACCTACATGTAGCCAGCTAAGTTAAATCTGTCAATGGATGGGATTCAGCTGCAGATTATCAAAACTCACGTCACACACATGCTAAGTTTTAAACAGTTGCTGTACCAGTGGAGTGCTGGGACTTGATTCATTTGCCTAACAGGAAAGTTCTAGTTCCATTTGAGATGCTCTTTGGTATCCGAGTTATCCCTGGGGTATCTCTACAGGACTGACAGATATGACAGAAGAAGTCACATGATACTCAAGACCTTTTGGAACAAATACTGCAGGAGGCCAGGCAGAATACTTTAGGGCACCGTAATGGCAGGACATTCATGTTTAGACAATCAAATCACAAGTTATTACTATCAATGCAATTTAAAGAGCTGTTTGGAAAACCAGGTGTTGGGTGTTTACATGGAGGTGAGCTGAAGAGTGGTTTTGATTTTACTGACTAGACCTCTTTTTCTCATACTACTTTAGGTGTGAATTTTGAGCTGAATCCTAACAAATCCATGGCTACTTTGTCTCTTTAGTTAGCCTTCAGAGGAGCATTTGCTCTACGGTTGTGTTTTACTGTACAATGTCTTGGGTCTCTGGGACTGCAGCCCAGACTGACTTTGCCTTGTTGTAGCTGAACAGAGAAGCGCTATTGTTCCCAGAATTAATTTTTTAAATGTTTCCACATCAAGGAGCCAGATAAACACAAAATTATTATAGGAGGTCAATGCTGTGAGGAGTGACAACTGATTTTACATGCCTCAGATTTCAGCGGTGCACCACCTTGGAACAGTGAAGTGCTCCCAACTCATTAAAACCAACCACCTTCTGAACCCCCCCCTTTAAGGCATTGCAAGTCACAAGTCAAAAAAAATGCTGTGCAAAAGAATCATTAGGTCAGTATTTTCTTAAAGAACCTGGCTTAAGCCATCCCAGTATATCTTAATTTTCAAGACTACTAGGATGTTGTATTTCAACCACTGAAACACTTTCCAGGAACTTATGTTTTTTGCAATAATTATGACATTATGGATGTTTTGTTAATTCTCTTCTTCCTCATAAGACTCCAATTATCTTTGGATTTTATTTAAAGATATATTATCACCCATATCTCAGAACATGCTTTTGATTTACTTTTTATCAATTAAATTTTCTCTTTTCAGTTCATCCAAAACTGTATGTGAGCATTTCATAATTGTTTTTAATTTCATTTTAAGGTCTGCCAGTTCAAATTGCCTCCAAGCACTTAATTAAATTTCATCCTCAGGAGACTGTTATTCCATCTAGATTTTGTAATAGTTTATCATATAGTTTATAATAGATTTGATAATAGTTATTCAAATGTATGGAACTGTGCAATTTCCCTTAGAAATATGACTCACATACTTTTATCTCCCATAGTTCTCAAAATAAGTTGTTTCTAGCTAAATAGGTTAACTAGATTTTAAACACAAAGAAGGAAAGACAGTTATGTGGGGAGTACCAAAACAAGAGTTAGGCTCAATTTCTCTTCAAAACCCACCATGAACATTGCCCAGAAGAGATAAGCAATTGCAAACTGCATTTTTCTGATAGTCCATACAGTCCTGGATTCAGCTGGGATGGAGTAAATTTTCCTCTCAGTTGCTGCTGTGTTTTGGATTTAGTACGAGAAGAATGTTGATAACACTGATGTTTTTAGTTGCTGCTAAGAAATCAAGGACTTTTTTCCAGTTTCTCATATTCAGCTAATGAGCATGTGTGCAGGAGCTGGGAGGGAGCATAGCCAGACAAACAGCCAAGCTGGCCAATGGAAATACTCCACACGACAGATGTCATGCTCAGTTTATGAATGGAGGTTGGCTGGGGGACAGGAAGCAGCTCTTCTTTTTTCCGTGAGTTTGAATCCTCTCTTGTCCAGGGGTTAGAAATTTTGGAGAAATTTTGTGAAATTCACAATTTCTTGATTCCAAGATCACTGCTTGGGCACTGACTGTGGATCGGTCATCGAGTGGTGAGAAAAATTGTATTGTGTATAGTTTGTTTTGCATTTTCATTATTATCATCAGTAGTAGTAGTAGTATTTCCTTCACTGTCTTATTAAACTGTCTTTACCTCCACTCATGTGTTTTACCTTTTGTCTATTGCTCCTCCCCATGCCAATGGAAGGGGAAGGGGAGGGGTGAGCAAGCGGCTGTCTAGTGCTTAGTTGCCAGGTGCTGGGTTAAACCGCCGCGCATGCTTGTGCAAGGTGCTTTGCTGAACGGTTTTTCTCATCCTGGAGGGAAACACAGAGGATCAGGCTACAGCCTGTGTAGGGCTGGGCTCTCTCCTCTCCCCGCAGGTGGGAGCCCCCGCTGCCAGGGCAGTCACTTAGCAGGACGGAGGGCTGTATGTCTTATCTGATTCCCCAAGGAACAAACAAGTCTGTTTACAGTTTTGAAGCACTTTGGTGGTGGCGATTAGAAAGACATGTTCATTCATAAATGGCTTATAGATTAGGACACATTTCTTTGGTACAGGTTCCAGATGTTTTAGGGAAAGAAAGAGGTTCTACTCAAGTGTCTAGAAAACCTACTGGACACTAATCATCAGTCTACTGGCTAAAGCAGACTTTTCTTTCAGATTAGGTTCTGTGGAGAGTAAATCATACATGAGGTAGTCAGTAGATTTTAACGTTAGCTCTGCAACTCACAGAGCAGATTTTCCTACCTGCAACTGGAATGCAGAAACAACGTGAATAATGTTGGCTGTGAACTCTCAGACCTCCATTAAGAAACTTTTATTGTAAAAAAATAAAAGATCTGGATACTAATTGCGAAGAAGTAGCTATTAGAAACACTTAAATATGCTTTCTCAGCTGTCTGTCAATTATTTACAACGGGCTTTTATCCAGGGTGATGGAGCACTGGAACAAGTTGCCCAGAGAGGCTGTGGATTCTCCTTCTCTGGAGATATTCAAGACCCACCTGGACAAGGTCCTATGCAGCCTGCTCTAGGTGACCCTGCTTTGGCAGGGGGATTGGACTAGATGAACCCACAGAGGTCCCTCCCAACCCCAAACATTCTGTGATTCTGTGATTCTGTGAACCTGCAGAAGTAATGGTATTATCAGAAAGGAAAGTAAAGTATTAAGAAAAACTGTATCTATATCATGCTCGGAAAAAAACTCAAACGACATTGCTACTCCACTGAACAGAACCCGAGACAAAATGCATCATTCAATGCACCATCTCACAACCTACGGAAACCTGGCGTGACATAGTAAAATCAGCCAATGGGTGTCTTACAACGGTTCTGTTAATCTGGGATGAGCCTGTATTTTGGAACCATAGTTTTTGTCTCCAAGCTTTGAAGATGCAGGCAAGTCTGGCAGAAAAGCAGCATGTGCCTTTCAGGACTTGTCCTCCTGAGTTCCTCACCCTGTTTACAACACCTCTCTGCGGGGCAGCTGTTAGTGCAGTGTGGAGGGCACTGCAGGGAGAATGTGGCTTCCTTAATTTTACTGCTGGTTCAGAAACTGTCCTGCTGCATGGCCATGGACAAGTTAATCTTTCATGCCACATTAGGTGGCCACATCGCTAAAGCATCAATTACTCTTGAAAGGTATTAAATTATCATCCACTCTGCACAGTAAGCCTCTTGCCTCACCTGGAGTTCCTAGACAGAACTTAGCTTCCCACACTGTAAGACTAAGGTTTCATTTCTGCCAGCTCTTTTCAGGAGTGGGAAGGGATTAAAATATTCAGTTCAAGAGTGTTTACTGGAAGTAAGCATCCGCTACCCCTTCTCCTTCCTCCAGAGGATTTTTGTAGTCACTAAAGTTCTTCCACTGTTACTGGAAATTTATTATAGAAATATTGGAACGTCAAAAATAATTTTCCCCTTGTATAAGTCGAGACACTTTTTAAAATGTATTAAATTCCGTTTATGCCCAGAGCCCACTGGTTCCTGCTGGCTAAGCCTTTCTGGAAGCACTTAGGTAGAACTCAGCCTGTAAAAATAAGAGTCTTCACATGAAATTTATTTAGGGACAAAGAAATGTTAAGTCTAACTTTGGCGAGCCAAAGCAACAGTACACACAGGGTGATGTAATTTAGTAACTTAAAGAGTAATTTTTCAAATAGTCGAGTTTTTTTACTGTCTTTCTTTCCAGAATCTTCCAAATTACCTTCACAGGCTGTGTAAAGGGATAGCATAATACGAAGATAATGAAGTTTCCAAAAACAAGGAAAACTCCCATCCCTAGAAAACTTTTTGTAGTCCTGCAATAAATGACATCCACTTAATTCAGCTATAGTGACTTCAGCTGTTTGAAGCAGTGAGTAGCAAAACTGTTACAGGAAGGCATTCAATTCTCCTACTGTGCTCTGCAACTTCTGAAATATTTTTTTTAATCATCTGTGGCCAGTTCATACACAGTAGAGAAAGTTTTAAAAACTAGCAGGATTTTTCCACCTCTGCCTCACCAATTTCTGAGGTAAATCCAACAGTCACTGGAGTAATTCTCTGTAAAAGTGCTATATATAAGGGAGTATTGTAAACTTGTATCTTGTAAGATTTCTCCTGTTTAACAACAGATGAGGAAAATCCCTTTAATCTCCAGCACCTCTGGATACACTATTAAAAACATTTTCCAATTTTTTAATATTTTCAGTGTTACTTAGATAAAAAACCTGAAGAAACCTGAGATGGCATTTCACACATCAAACAAAATAAAATATTAAGTTTAATTAAACATCACACTGAAATGTATATGGTCCAGTTCCCATTTGTGCACTGATTAAAGCTCCCATCACCTGAAGCTATGCAGATTTTGTCAGGTGTAGAGCATTTTTGACGGCTATGACTACCAGCAAAGCTCAGAGTCAAAGAGGTCTGGCTTCCTGACTTCTTTTTCTCTTTTTTTTAGGGGGAATTCCCCATTTCTTGCCTACCTTCTAGACTAAGCCTGTCCTCTCTGTTGCTACCCACAGTCCTTGGTATTCACTTCGTGGCACAGCTTTATCTGCAATGTACACTGGTCAGTCAGTGATCCTGCTCCTCTCTGTGCCAAGTCTGAGTTACAACAAAAGTATTTTTATCCAGTTTTCACACTGAAACTTTATAAAACATAATTAAGAAGTTTTATTGCACAGTTGTTCATAAGTAGCTCTTGACAAACATTATTAAACGGACTAATTGGCAAAACAGATTTCTCATTCCAATGCACAGGAAGATAACTACTGAAGTGATAAAGTGTTACTCTGCTGCCCACAGGGAATGTTCAAGAGTAAGCCTGACTCATTTCTATAGTCTGAGCTGTTCTAAAATCATGACGACATCCGTGTGCAATGACATTCATAAGACTGTCAGCCAGCATAAACATTCTTCAATGGAAACATGACAAGTTAGGATCATTAGCAGTAAAGTTGTGTTAAAAGAAGTTACAATCATTTACTAAACATCACATTGGTTTTAAAAGTTCTAATTTGCACTAAAGCTAAAACAGGTATTTCTGATCAGAGAAGTAGTTGCTTGGACTCCTGTGTCAGACACTGAAGAGTTAACAAAAAGTGAGTAGTTTGATTTGAACAATAAATTTCACTCATCTTATCAGACAGAAGTAACAGGTGATGGCCCAACACTCAGATCAAAGGTGTGACAGCTGGGGTGGGGAGGAGGCCTCACAGAAAAATGTTGCTTCAGTTAAAGAACAGAAGGGCCCCCGTAAGCACATACTAAGCTCCCTGCCCCAAGGGCGTGCCGAAATGCTAAATCTGGCTTCTGATGACACAGGTTTCTATGCCAAGAGCCAATTGACATGTAATAATTGACTTAGTCCCACCTCGCCAAGATCTGATGAAAGTTTTTTCAAAGGTATAAAAACTCACACTTGAAAACCCTCTTTTGGAGGAGTCATCAGACGAAAACCTTACCTGACAGACAGGTCAGCGGGCCTGGACCTCTCTTCCCCCCTAAGAAGGGACAGCTTTTTGGTAAGAGTCGCACCTCTGACTTTGTCAGACATATTCCTGGGAAAATATTATTGACTGAATGTGCTGAACTATTAACTTGAGCTCAATTTTTGTAGATAGTGCATTATCAACGGCAGTTCTGTATCTCTGATACCTGTCACTTGTATAAATTACTTCTTGTTTCAAGTTTGCAAAACTGTCTCAGTGAAAGTCCCTGGGAGGGCTCTGACAGGAAAACGTTGGCTCTGATAAGTGGCTACATACCTAATCCCTTAGACATAAACCATTGACCAAGCATGGGACTAGGAGTGGATTCAGCCGCACCTAAGCTCCTCTCTCTGAGAAGGAGTTTAGAAAGCAAAGGTGTCCACTCTGAACCTCGTGACTCAATGGGAGGGCTTTCTCCCCCCTTGCCGCTTATCAGACTCCTTGAAACCCTTTAATCCTTTAATATGACATGGAGCCATCCAGCACAGGCAGGAGATAGCCTAATGACCCAGATCCACCAAAGTTTTTCAATGACTGTATGGGACTTAGGCATGCTAGGGCACCAAAGTAGAAACCTGAAACCTTCAAATTACTGGCCCATCTCTCTTTCAGGAAGAGATCATCTTGCACACTGAGGAACAGCAGCTCAAATGCATCACCTTCTTGCCTTGAAGGGTTTAGGGAATTGCTGTCAAGTCTAATGTGTGGATTGGATGCCAATGCACTAACAGTCACAGAGAGTAACATACAGGCAGATCCAGCAGGGCTGTGGTTTCCAAGATGAAGGGCTGGTTCTCAGGGATTATTCCTGAGTTCATTTAAATCAAGAGGAAGTTGTGTCAGTGATGAGAGTGGGGACAGAGCTACACCCTGTCACAAGTTATGAGAATAAGTGATTTCAATCTCTTTATCCTCTGTGTCTCCAAGTTCAGTTACAGACTTGCTGGGAGGAGGAGCAGTGCTGCTCTCCCTGCAGTTCCCACTCCTTCACTCCCTTTCCCACACCCAGTGTGAAGGAAATGAGCAGGATCAGACTGCAGCAGGGCACAGGAGATGGGAGAAAAGGTGAAGCTCAGGTGGTCCTCACGACTGTGGTGCCCCAGGTAGTCCTGCTGTCCCCAAGTCTGTCCTTCTGCAGGGCCAAACTCAGCGACATGTTGAACCTCAGAACTGCAGAGGTCAGTGTGGTAATCCCTCACTGCAGTACATACTTGTAGGGCAGGACGTACAACAGCCTTCTCCCAGATAGCTCCCGCATGGAAGAGGTGTTGTAATCAGGTTGGGTGTGAGGATCAGAGAGCCTGGGGTTGGCTGTTTGTTAGGTGCGAGCCCTTCAGTGTTCATAAATAGCAGAGAGAACCAAATTTCTTCCATGGGTTCAAAAACTAAACTGAATGGAAATGCAACTGGATTCAATTTCAAGTTGCAATTGGACAAGGTGAGAGATAATCCCATGTAGGCTCCCTTTCCCACAAAAGGTTGGACCAGATGATCTTTGGAAGTCCCTTCCAACCTGACCTGTTCCATGATTCTACAAAGCTTCAACTTAGCCTTCTTTGTATGCACAAAGGACAATCTTTGAACTCAGGAGACTAATTAAAAATATTAAGTTATAGGATCCTTGTCTCCTCACATGGTATAACTTGTTTTATTAAAAAAATAAACTAAGCATACACTAGAAATAGAAGTCAAAATAATGGATTAAGACAAAATATATTTCAGGTCAGCTGTGATGTTACAAAAACTAGAAAATTTCTTCCTACAGCACTACTCTCCGTAATGTAGAAAGAAAAGGGCATGCTGTTATGGTTTTTCAGTTGTAGTATAAACTTTTAGGCCTATCTGAAATAACATAGCTCTGCTCACGTCATTTATGCTTTCTCAGAAACTGATTCTCCACATAAATTCTGGTCTATGGAAAAAAACAAAAAAAAAAGAACTAAAACCTGACACACAGAAGTACCAGTTATGGAATTCAAAGGTTCCCGAATGCCCAAGTGTGTGATATAAATCCATCTTGTTAAATTGCTCATATTATCATTGCATCTAGTGTCTGTAAGTGAATGTCCTTACCTGGAAACACACTACCAAGGGCAGAAACTGTCCTTCTGAACCTCTCCTTCACAGTCAGGTTTCTCTGCCCTCTGCTTTGCTTTCATCTACTATAAGACAGAATGAAATCAGTAACAGTTCGTAGGACATTTTTTTAAGAATTGCAGAGTTATACTTCTCTGAACTCCCCAGTTTTGTTTGGTACAGCAGGGATGAAACATCAATAGATTAGGTAAATGTTATGAAAAATAATTTCTCACTTCACTGAATGAAGAAAAGTTAGGGATGATTTCCAGAAGGCATTCCATTCCAGCGCTGTAACTTTCCAACTTATTAGCCCTAGGCAATAACTAGATAAATTGTAGCTTTAGTCAGAACTATAAACCATTTTCCTTTCTATAATCTGCCTGTGTTTCAGATTTGCTTTTAGCTACTCAGCTCCAAACACTGTTTATTGATAGTGTTTGCACCGGAGGTACATGCAACAGGTAATACTTGTACAGTCCCTTTTTTTCCTCTGAGTGCTTTAGCAAAAAGCAGTATTTGATGTACATCTCTAGAAGCATCCTGAAAGCCAGAAGACATCTTCTGTTAATAATCATTTACACTCATGTGTAAATAAGAAAATTATGACAACTCAAAGCACGTTTTAACAACTGGCATTTCAATGTTGTAAGACCCTCTATAAGTTTCTGACAGAAAAACCTTTAGGTACTGGGCCTACCTTGGAGTGGCACACTGCTTTATTTCTCCTCCTGCTTGCTTGCTTGCTTGCTTTCTTTCCTGTGGAGAACAACTCCTACAAAATCCAATTACTTTATTCTGTACTCTAAGTTAGTGAAATCAAACACAAATGTGTTAAGTAATTTTTTTAAATCTTCTTTAAAAATACTCTCCAATTACTACAGGTTTCTAGTATCTCTTGTCCAGTAAAAAATGACTGATTTTTCATGAGAAAGGTAAGACCACATCAATAGCACTCACCTTGAACAATCAGAAAATATACTACTACAAGGATACTAGAAGACAGGTTCTTCCCATTTTTTCTTAAGGGAACAGCATTTATCTCACTGATTGATAACTGATATATGAACATGAGCTGTGGGCTAATGTTTCCAGAACTTCTGGCAGCCTTGGAGACAGTTGTCCATCTAGTTACACGTTTTTGGGACAGAGCAGCACAGGATAAAATCACACCAGATAGGTTCATCTCCATTTCTGCAGAACTACTGTGCCTTGCAAGTATTACAATGACTGCACAGTGAGTTCTGAATACAAAGAAGTAGTTCATAAAAGATTATATTGCTGCTGCCTTCTGTTACATTAGTGTCTATGGCTTGCTTGAAATTCAAGAGTCTTATACCCACTTTCACAACACACAAACTAGCCAGGGACAATCTGGTCACCTTTGAGAAAGACTCAATCTCCGACCATCCAGAAAATTTGCAGACACTAAAGGAAATACATGGAGATGCAGGACACCAGGAAGATGTCTCTACAGATTGTCCATGGTCTTTTAGAAGTATGGCCACTTTCAAGATTGCATTCTGAGAAACGCTTAGCCCAAGTCTGAGGCCGCAAGCACCATCTAGTCTACTGAGGGACAGCGGGGGAGGTTTTTTTCCCCTCAACATAGGTAAAGATTAAAGACAAATTCTGGAGAATTATTTCTCTATTCCTGTCACTTGAAAAGAAAAAATATAAAGTAGTCATGTAGCATCATTGTATACATCATGTATATACAGGTATCTGCACTGATTAAACAACAGCATCAATGATGTTTATAGCTACACTAACTTTCTGTCCATTTGTGCTAGCTGTCACAGCTAGCCAGCTTCATTTAAACCGAAATAACAGATCACAAGGGTAAACCTGAACCTTAAGCAGTATTTTTTTCCAATAACACTCTAATCCATGACCATACTCCATATGTTCTGTAAGACCTTCTTAACAGCAATCTTAGCATTGTATTTGACTCATGTTATTTTCTTAATTAAATCATAAAACTAAGTAGGAATTGTAGGGGATTTCCATTTATGCAAGAACACACTCATTGAACCAAACCAAGACCAAATGCATATTTTAAAATAAAAAAAATAGTAAATGAAAATTTAGTACAAATTGACAACACAATTTCTGAATGCTTTTGTTATTTTAATTGTAAATACTGGCTAGTGCAATTAAAATATGCAGCAGTGTAAAATACAGCATTTGCTTGGCAGTGTTCATAGCCAGGTTCTTCAGCTCAGGTACAACTGGCAGCTGTTCAGCAGGATCAGGAGCATTAAAGAGAAAAAAAACACCCCTAACACAAGCTTCTCAATGTATTTAAACACAGAAGGCCTTTCACATGCAAAACACAGAAGTTATTAGTTTCCTTATAGTTAATGTGATATGAACACTCTGTGACAAATTTACTATTTGCATGCATCTTCATATCTTTCTAAAACCACAGCTACACATTCAGCTCATTCTGGCCATATATAATGGTCACACCACCAGGTTTTCAGCTAGGTCAGCTGACGTAATTCCACGCAGATGAAGGCTGTTTCTCCAGTTGGCATCAGGTAAGAATGGTCAAACAATGGTTTCTCCTTAGCACACAGTTACAGAGGTAGTGGTAATTCACACTGCAGCTTTCACGTCAAAACTAATTCCATGGTGAGGCAGTTAGTAATTGATAAAAATTTGGTATCTGTGGAAGACGATCCCATGAGAGTGACAAAGTAGTCAGCAGTACTTGCTCTGCAAGATAGTCCCAAGGGAGGGCAGATGTGAAGACATGGATTAAGGTCCTTAAAGGATGGCAAAGTAGGCAAAGGACACCCAGCTTCTGCACGTGGGAGCTCTCCGCTGTAACTGGAGCATTTGTATTTCAGGGTGGTCTAAGCTAACAACGAGCCAACTGGCAATGAGCTGTGATTGCTAGGTGCCCCTTGCTGTTCTTCTAAGCTTCAGCCTGCACATAGCTTCAGTAGCTTTGTTTAGACACAAGGCAGGTATTAGATAAAAAGTATTTTACTAAATATAGGAAATGTGCCCATGTTATGACTATGACACTGATAACCACCCTTTGTCCCCTGCCCCAGGAACATGACCAGGACATGGGGTTAGGGTCACCTGAACCAGGGAGAACACAGCAGACTGGTGGAGTCTGTGGGGACAAGGAAGAGCACGGCCAGGCAGGTGCATGGAGCTCCGTGGATGAGGCAGTGGAGCCAGGCATGTCAGACGTGGGCAAGACAAGGAAGGAGGAGACACAGTGTTCAGGTACCTGGCTCGGCGTAAGGACTGTTGCAGCAGTAGGAAGCAGAGCTGGGCTGTTTGCAGTTCCTGGGGAGTCTCTGCAACTACAGATTTGTGCTGGCCGCAGAGCCCCTTTCCTGCACACACAGAAGGATGAGCTGGTGCTAGCAGGGGCTCATTACAGCTGTATGTGTGCTCTGAAAGCTGCTTTGAAAGAGAGTCCTGTCCCTTCACAAAAACATGCAGCTACTGCTCTTAGTAATAAGAAAGGGGTGAAATTCTGGCAATGCTTATGGAAGAAAGCCCATTGACTTTAGCAGGTTTTCCAGTCTGGCCAAAAGCTGTTTTTCCAATCAGTGCAAATATTCCTGTAAAAGAAGAGAGTTGAGATCAGGCCCAAGGGAACAGGGAATTTTGTGGACTCTCATAATAATTATTATAAGCAACTAGTCCTTATTGTGGAATGAGCACACCGGTGAATACAAAAGCAGGGATGAGAAGCCTTTATGAATACAGGGTCCCTCTTTTAAAAGTGCTGAGGACTTCTACTTTAAGAATATTTGTTTGTATTTCATATTATGGTTGCATACAGAGGATGCTACAGTCCAACAGGCAACTCCTACTTCTGATCTTCTTACCACACCTAATAGAATATTAATATCTTTTAACTGTGTACTAGGATCAAACTGGTTATCCACATTAACTCAACAGGGCACAGATCTTTAACACCCTTATTGTACTTTGAGGGAATGACAGCGATTCAACCTGCTGGATCCAGTTTGTGACAAATAACCTTTTCACGCATCTTACAAAGCAGATGACCTCCCTCTCTCATTCAAACAACAGTTTTCATACTTGCCTTATCTATAGATACATTTTTTATCCAATCATAATAAAAGTAGTGTTTTTCAAAATACAAAAGATATAAAAAAATTTACTATGATTTATTAAAGAAATAACTGGGATGTGTGCCTTTTTTAATTGACTCATCAATACTTCAAAGACTGGTCTAGTCACAATTATCTACAGTATAACAGTAATTGTTTTCTTGTAAGGCACAGTGTATGACTATTTAATATGTAACACTGAAATTTGACCTTGAATGATACTAGTTTGCATATTAATGAATAAAAATATGATTTCATTTCTTAAAATGTAAAACTAATGTTAGAAACAGTTTTTGTTTGCACTCCCTTAAATCTCATTGAATTCCTAGTAGGAATATTTTACATAAGTTTTTTGGATAAACATAAAAAGATTTTACATTATTATGTATAATAACTTACAGTAATTTATATCATATTAATGATATAAATAGCTTTCACATAGTTTTTAAATTAGGAATTTTGCGGAAGTTTTTCTGTTGATATGGCTATTGTCCTCAAAATGGATTTAAATATTCTCCCTCCTTTTAAATTATTTAATTGGCTATACCGTAGTATAGTCATATACAAAACTGCGAGCATTTTCTCTCAATACCTTTAATCAATTGTCCCTTTTTAAAATTTTTAACTCTGATTAAACATTCACATGCTTAGTTGTCATATGGGACTTGAGCTGGGATCTCTGAAGATTGCTATCCTTGTAGGAGTCCGTGAAAGAAAAATCCCTTCTGCAGTCATCCTAAGACTTTTCACTGCTGTAGTATTTCTGTTTCTTATTAAACCAATGAAGTATCACAAATACAGATATAGACAGAATTTGAATTAAAGCAAATCTCACTGTGAATGTCTTTCAGTGCAGCATCTGGCTTTTGTTTTCAGGTATTTATTCTCAAAATGGAAACTTCCTTTTTTCTTTTTTTTTTGAAAAAGAAATAGTATTTCTTCTAAAAATTTTTATCAGCTGAAAGCCTTTAACAATTCTTTCTTTGTTATTTGTTCTTTTTTATGCTGGCAGTCTTTAAACTCTTGCTTAAAGCTATGCTGGAACACATCAAAAAAGGTATTCAGGTACATAAAGTAGATTCCAGTAGCAAAACTGTGATCCAAAAATCCAGATATTAAACACATGCCAGACTGTGGAGGTGCCTAAAATCAGTATGTGCACATGAAAGGTTTCCCAGGCTACAAACCACAGGGAGACAAATACCTTCCTGAAACACTGATGAGTGCTCAAGTTCTGGAGAGCAACAGGGTTTCAGATGTTCCACCACAGTCAGCGTTTCCGACCAGCTGCTCCCTGCTCAGCACACAGGCTGCTGAAACGCTCATCTGTCCCCAGGCAGTGGGTTCCCCACCAGGGAAGTAAAATCCCCGTGTTTCAGCCAGATCCTTCTGCCAGCCCTGGCAGCTGTGCTGACAGAAAGCAGGCAGCAGCATGGGAAAAGAGGGGGAGATGTTAGAGTGAGGACTACCAGAAATCTCTTGAAAACCCAGAAGATTTTATATATGTGTATCTATACTTTTATACAGGTATCTATGTTTTATAGACACCTAAATTTTCATTGCCAGACAGGACCTTTACATCACTCTGGCCACATAAAAGTGCTGTAAGGCAAGTACAAATAATTTTCTTTATTTTTTTTTCTTTTCAGTATAAGGGCTTTTCTTACAAAAGAACTTCATTCACATTACTGTAATAAAAAATATGCCAAAGGTGACTGAAGCAGGTTTTGCTACAGTACTCCTTCCACAGGAATACCTGGAGCTATAAGACATCTCAAAGCAGCAAGAGGGTTTTGGGTTCACTGAAAGGCAAGGCACAATAAAGCAATAGGAAAAACTAAGCAAAAGGATAGAAAGCATGGTGGGAAATCACAAGTCTCTCCTTAATAAAATACATGAAAATCGTATATACTTAAAGGTTAATTGTGATTTTTCAGCCAGTCCTAACACTAGAGTTATTAGAAATACTCAAACCAAAAGTAAACCTCAAAGTGTCCAACCTGGGCAGACCAAGAAGAAGCAACAAGATTCATAGTTCCTTGGGGGAGAAACGAATGACCCACGCTCAAATCCTGTGTGGAAAATCAAGCCACTTTTTCTTAGTCGTCAAGTTTTTATTTCAAGACTATGCTGCCTGTGTGAAATTGCATGAGTTGAAATAAATTGTTTAAAAGCAATAAAGCTTAGGTCAAGCTGTATTAATATTTCAGAATGTCACCTGGCTGCATTCGGTACTCTTTACACCTCATTTTAATTTCATTCTGGACCTTATGGTGGACCAATTTTATAACATGGCTGAGGAGCTGGAATAGCTGATGTATAATTTCTGCCAGCTAACAGCAATATCAAAGCCATTCCATTTTTAATAACTGTGGTCTATTTAATAAATCTTCAACCGATATAGGACCAAGGATATTATAAAAACAAGAGCTACATGTATTGTCTATCCGTGTGGACACTGGTTTGCTTTTGTAGTTCCTTGTACATTTTAAAATAACAGAACGATGTTTTTTATCCAATTACAAGAATTTATTGGAGGTACCAAACAACCTTGACTCTGCCCTGTTGTGACATCTGGGTGAAATAAAGATGAACAAACCAAAATTTCTCCTTAAATAACAGTGTCAGCCGGGAAACCTTCTTTCAGGTCCTCACTCCAAGGGCTGCTAATACATATTGCATGAAACAATCAGGGAATAAAAGAAAAAAAAAGCAGAAGGTGAAATTCTAGACAGCCCCATTCCTATTCCAAAGAGAAAATATGTATCACCAGCTCCAGAACTGTACTTCTTCCCATCAACCTCAAAGAGCTGAATGTGGACAAGGCCCAGCTCCATGTTCCCCAGTTTCTGCTTTGCCTAGATGATGAGGCTGATACCTTGGACAGGAAAATCTTTTTGAATCTGAGAGGAATCCAGTTTTTCAGCTTTGTAACAACACTAATAATCTGTGAGAAAAAGATAGGCACCATCACAACAGTGTTTGTTTCTTCCTTCCAGTTATTGGTTTTGCAAACCAGAATTAGATTAGAATTAACTGGTTGTCAGTTTTGTGTCTTGAAAGGCTTAGAAAGATCCACAGGGCTGGAGGGGAGAAGATGTCCTGGACTGGGGATTCAAGGGGGAAGGGTACCCTGTGGCCGTAGTTGTTCTCTGGGCACTCTCTGAAGCCTGCCTGTGTTCATCGGTTTTCCTTACATATTAAACTGCCAAACTGCAACACAGCACATACAAGAGAGAGTCGCATGCCTACACCCAAATGGTGATTTTGCTTTCCCCACAAACACCCCTCAGCCCCGAGTGAGTTCCCTTCCCTTCCCTTCCCTTCCCTTCCCTTCCCTTCCCTTCCCTTCCCTTCCCTTCCCTTCCC
>Ga0065711_1031274_pt1 | contig 30107 bp, 14 predicted proteins | sample Hoacrofraction12_FD_59098 | JGI IMG/M metagenome (GOLD analysis project Ga0065711, IMG submission 59098) | Hoatzin crop microbial communities from Cojedes, Venezuela - Epithelial fraction 12 v2 (version 2) | ecosystem: Host-associated > Birds > Digestive system > Esophagus > Crop | place...
TTAAACATAGTTAACCCCCCCCCCCCCAGTTGGGTCCTTTTTCTGGGTTCAATGTATTTCACTGCAACTGTAAACTTTGCTTAGTGGGAAAGAACCAGATTTAAAAGCACACTTCTTGGTAAAGACAGTTTCACACTAAGAGTTATCAAAAGACTATAGTTGGGTGTAAATAGTTATTCATTATCTCACTAGCAAATTAATTTTATCTACTATAAAGGTATTCATGTACAGTATTGTATTTCAAAATGTATTTCCAGTCTCAATTTTAGAGAATCTGCTGCAACATACAAAATCACTTTCCCTTTGGTCAACTTCATGCCTACTCTGATTTGACCAGTGTTTGCAATAAGATTATTAGCAAAATTTTGATATTGTGTGTGAGGTAATTTGTTTGGATTCTAATAAGGTTGTTTCTTTACATTACAAAGAAAAAAACCTTTTGAGGTAACTACAGTGGATGTGCAGTACTTAGGTTTTTGAAAAAATTCTAGACTTCTGAAGGAACCGGTATTTTCCTTTCGCTGTTTTACAGAAATGTTCATGAACTACTGTTATTAGAACCTTGTAAGTTTATTTAATGATTTTCTGCATATTAGTTTCCCACATTTCAATTTCTAGCACCACACAAATACCATTTTTGAACTGCTGTCTCATCACTTTCCTCCCAGTTGGTTACCCCTAGCACAGTGCCAGAAGAATGAAGAGAGAGGAAAAGTGGAAACAAAGAGTTGCTTTTGCTGTAAGCCACCTCATCAAATTTGATAGGCAATGTAGTGGAACACTGGCTTTTATTATTATTTCTATTAAATAAAAAGCACCGCTCACTTGCTGCTGAGGTCATCTGTACTTTTTGGGATCCTGTTTACTATCACTAGATTGGAGATAAGAGCGAAGGATTATAGATACGATCCTTACCTTCTCCATTGCCACCATCTTGTTTTCCTCCCAATACAGTACTAAAAAAAAAAAATTCTTGTGTATTGAATTTAACTGAAATTCTCATTACCCTCTACCTGATTTCACATCGCCAACGACTTATCTCTGCGACAAAAGCACATTGCACAAGGGCGGGAGTAATGGACAATACTGTCTCACCATTAGCATGCTTCTTCTACATAACACCATCATACCTTTAAAGCAACTCATGCAGGTGGTAAGTGCAGGAGTCCACAGAAATTAACTGGAAACATGACTGTACAGCATATTTTGCACCAGCACAAAATGCCATTTTCCGCTATCACCACACTTCTATTCATACTCTGTGGCATTGTGACAATTGACAAAACAGTACTGGAAATAAACATTCTCAGTGCATTACACAAAATAAGCAGTCTTTCCTCTGTATCATGTTTCCCAAAGAGGTTAGGAAACCCCTTAATACATTTTTAATACTGACTGCCTGCAATTCAAACAAATCTTTCTCACTTCAAAAGTAATAATCTAGTAAGAAACATTTTAAAAGCATGACAGTTAAAATTATAAAGAATTGAACACAAAACAGTCTTCAACGGCAATTGCCAAGGTTTTGCGTATGTTGGAAAAGACAAATCCCCCATGGGTAGATTTTAATCCACCCTCCTGCTAAACACAGGAGGCAGGTAATATAGGATAGTTCACTTTGGAACCATGTCTAGCTTTCAGAGAAAGCTGCAGACAAAGCTTCCTTTGCTGCATTACCCTCAAACCATGAAGGCAGCGTTCCCTCTTCATCTCTTGATGCTTCCTATTTCCACCATCCCCTGCAGCAGTTCCATTTCTGGAGTTCAGCAGGAACTACTTGGTGTCAGATTACTTGGACAGTTTTGACCCACACCACAGAAGTCTGCTCCATGCTCTTGTGATGCTTTTAAATGCTCTGAGAGGTACAGCCTTCTGCTAGCTCTCTGGGATCAAGAGGTTCTTAGCCTATCCCTACCGCAGCCCTGTGAATTAATCAAGAGAAAGCACATGCCTTTACCACAAAATGATTGCTTACAGTGAATGCAGCTGAGGAAAAACTAGAAGTCTACTTTCCATCAGATCTATAAAAGTAGAGTTTAATTACAGGATCAATTCTCTAGCTAGAGAAAATCCTCAGGCAAAGCAAATACTATATTTTTCTTTTCCTATATTATGCAGTTTCCTTTTTTCCACTTTCCATTTTCGTACATCCGGACAGAACGTTAAAAAAAGTAAACAATAATAGTAGTAATAGTAATAATAATAAACCTAAACAAACAACAAAAAAACTTGTCACTTCATACTTTCTGACAAGGATATTTTATTCAAACTAGATGACAGATCATTAATACTGGCATATAACACTACAGATGCTCAAAATAAGAGGTTTTATCCTTTTTTTAGAAGGCACTATCTACCACAAAGAAATTCCTGATCACCTGGGTTTTTTTCTTCTACTTGTCAGTAAATAGTGTGATCTGTTAAGCATTTATGTTAACTACCTAACGGATACTGGATTTAGGTATCCGGGACAAGAATATGACATGAAACTTCTATTAAAAATCATGAAAATTCAGTTCTTCACTAGCCATAGAGATTTGCCCAATACTAGCAAAAGCAATAGCGTCAGAGTAAAATTCAAATTTAAGCAGATACAAAAAAATTCTTCTTGCAGATTTCATTCTAAGCAGTCTGTCACACTGCTCCCATGACAACTGCCAAGTAAACTCTCATTATTAAATTGACAACCACAATATGAAAAAAAGAAACCAAGTTCTCACTAATAATACATAGTTTGCAACAGTCAGTTCATTCAGCAGACAGGGTTTTGCAAAATTACAAAATACTTTCTGTTCTCAGTTGCATAGTTCTTCCAAGGCCATAAATTTAAATGGCCACAATCATTTTCCTGAAGGTCTGAACAGGATTTTCCTGTCTACTTTTGACCTGAGAAATACTGACTTTGTATTTTACAGTATGAACTCAAGGGTACATTTGAAGCATATATGATTTAAATAAAGTAAATATAGTTCCAATGAAATCCTAATCCTTAAAGAAAAGTTTCCAAAATATTTTAATGAAAATAACAATTTGCATCTTCTCAGCACTAAAACAGTTTCATCAAGAGTAGTTTAGAAACAAAAATCATTTAACTTGTGTTTTGAGTCATGAATAGAAGGCTGCCTTCCACTGGTCACCACATCCACTGTAACAGACAAAAGCTGCCTTATAAAGTTGACAATTGACAATTCAATCCCCATTTATTAAAAAATCTTTTGTCTAAATACCGAGTAAGAACTCATTGAGATGCTAATCATATGTTGCATTGTGATTTCTGAAAAGCACCAAAAAGCATATTGTTTCAAAAGGCTGAAACATGGGTGACCACAAAATATCCCAAATTAAAGCAAGGATGACTTCTTCTCCCTGTCTCTCCTGAGTCAGACACGTGAACATTTTTGTTGTTCTTATCCTGTGTAAGATACAAGCTGTTCGATTCCATTTCACAAGAGTTAGCTTTAGATTAGAGCAATAACAACAAATCTGCATGCTTGTTTTTATTTTTAAAGCCACTGTAAAGCTCAGCTTTTTTTAGTTTTTGGGGTTTTTTTGGAGCTGCAGTTCAATGCAAAAATAGCTCTCATGAAAGGCAAAAGAAATTTTAGCCTCAAAAGCACTATTCAGAAAGTGACAGAAGCAGTTGCATACTTCAGATATTTCAGACCCGAGAAATCCTAGAGGCATCTAGGATACCAAGAAAAAAAAGTTAACACTACACATCAAAATGCACGCACATCAGACTCTGCACTGAAAGCAACCAACAGGAGTGGCACATTTTCAAATAGTGCTGCTTCATCTTCACTCCTGGATGGGCTGTTTTCAACCATGCTGAGCAATCAGCAACGTTCACCCACTCAGCGATTTGGAAGCCATATTGTACTGCCTCTTGGAATAGATTTAGACAATCCCCTCTCAGAATCTGATTTTGTTTCTAACTCATGGTTTTGATCCACTAGATTCAAGAGGAAAAACAGCACAAGCCAACATACCATCATCTCAGCAAGTAAAAAAATAAAATACATATCCTGCTCCCACTCACCTTAAGATATTAATATGAACCAATTTGATCACTAGCTTTTTCCAGCTCTCAAGTGATCTATTTACTCCTCCAACAGAGATCACTTCTACAAAACAGCAATACTAATCTTCATAAAAATCAGACTATCTGCTTCTTCAAGATACACTTCTATTTCTGTCAGTCGTTGATAAGAGTGAAGAGTATTTTTAGTCACCACTATTTACAGCATAAGGAACTGGGACACGAGACAACCTTCCTTCTTGTCTCAGCCCTTGGAAACTGGGCGAGTCACTTTACTGCCTTATGTCGCTGTACTTCCTCCCTCCCTCTCTCTTCTACAACAGGGTTAGTAAAACCCTTTGTAAAGCAGACAGCAACTTATTTACAGAAAGTGCTACATAAGCAGTAATACAGTAATCCCACTATCAAGCGGTGAATTGAACTGGTATGTTTTATAGGTCTAGCTGAGCAAAGAACTTAAAAGTACGTGCAAATTATTCACAGAAATGTTGTTATAAAGACATATTTTATGGTTTCACATGAGGCTTTTGTAATTTTTTTTGTTACTTTCCCCCACTACTCTTCCGTTACAGCAGCAAACCCTGTAATACTCCAACAGCAGCTAGCAAGGCAAACTGCCTTCACAGACTTTCACCTGCAATGCTCTGTAGAGCTCAAAACTAAACACGTGCTGCAAGTCCTCTTTGAGAATCAAAAGCAGTATATAAAACGCTACCCTATCCAGTTACTTTATTCTTACATATGGGTCTTCTAAGCACCAGGAAGACACTAATTTAGTCAGTCAGAAAACAAGAGTAGTTCACAATGTACATAAAATTCAATAGCTGCATTCATTCAGAAGCTCTTTAAAATTATGCAACTTCTATTTGTTTTTGGGTTAATAATCATATTTACAGAATGGGGTAACAGGAAGGACAAACTTATCTGCTAGCTCACAGCAATTTTAACACACTCAAAGACAGCACGCATGTTGCCACTGAATGTAAAACACAGTAATTTCTAGTGATCTAACCCAAGACTCTTCATCCAATTCCAAACAAGATTTCAAACTCAAGTCTTCTAGGATTTGCATAATGGCCTGATGGGACAAATTTTTAAATGAAGTTACAGTTTAAATTGATTTTTAAGCAAGATTGAAGTCCTGCATAAAGTTAGCTTAGTACACACAACTTGTTAGCTTCATTAACCAAAAGGTAAGCTGAAAGTGACTCTCTGCCAACATCTACTTTGAAGGACTGAAACTTGGATTCACAACGTTATTGCAGTATTTTTGCGGTTCACCACAAAGTTACTTCAGCATCAAATAAAACTGACTTTTTTTTTTTTACAGCTGAAGACTGATCATACATAAAAAAGGCAGGTAGAGTGCAGAAGAAAACTCTGATGCATCAGTTCTGAAGACATAAAAGTATTCCATGGTACTTTCTCACCCTTCTGGGCATTTACAACTAAAGCTACACTTCCGTGGCCATACTACTTAATTTGGAGAGTATTCCCTGTACACTTCCATCAGTTACTGTGTAAAACAGGATATACTGGGTGCCACCACACCTTCTCAGCAGCTCTCTGAAGGCATCTGTAACCTACACATTCAGGGGAAGGTTTTATTTCCCACAAGTACCACCTTCACTAAATGTAGGTAAACACCTGAACTTTAACGCTCCTTTATTTTGCAGATCACAGGGAAGAACAATCAGTACGGAGCATTTTAAGAATGCATTTTTCAAAAGAAACATGTATCCATCAAGTAGAAAATACACTGCTTATAGAGTTAAATCTGACTGGTAAGGATTTATTAAAATGGCAGAATAAGGAAGATTCACTTTGGTTTGTCATAAATCTCTTTCACACCATAACTGTATACGAATGACCTAAGGACAGCATGATTCACATTGTCATATGCAAGCCAAGGTCTCATTTGATGCTTACAAATGGCTTACAGTTTTTGACACTTAATAAAAAAGAATTATTTCATCTGTAGCACAAAATGAAAGTACTCACTGATATCATCTTCATGATAAATAACAGAGTGGAACGGTAGAGTTTTGTCCTTAATATATCTCTCTGTTGGCTCAATGTAAAAGGTCCCACTGTGAGTTTGGATGAATCCTTCAAATTTTCCATCAATAACAGACCCATGGCTAAGACTTCCCTGCTCACCTGTTAAGGGAAAAAGTGCATTAGTTTTTTCATGCCTTTCTAAAAGTCTTCATTCCTGTACAAAGTTCAAGCATACACTCTAATCAAGGTATTAAGCAGACAATGCTAAACCATTGCATAATTATCCTGATTGTGCACCAGTTCTGAACAGCTATATGAATTAAACAGTAATAAGTTTCTGAGTAACATCAGTAAGACATTCTTGCAGACAGTTTGCATCTGAATTTTCAAGACTAAGATTATTCAACAGGAAGACATACGGTTATTCCAAAATCACAGTTACTAAGTTCAATAGCTTCCTAATCTGGTGCATAAATGACATGTTTAAAGAGCACATAATGAAGAATTCAAGTCCGTATTTTAAAGCTGTCACATAAACAGCATGCAATACTCTATCCAAGTCCTGTACTTATATATCTTTTCATACAATTTTTAAAAAAAAAGAAAAAACATCAGAGTGTATACTGAACTTTGAAACCTTTCAAACAAAGATTTCCCTATATTCAATACACCCATTCTTCTCTTCAAGCAGAAGTCTCTTAAAACTGTAGCTAGGTTTAAATGTGGGATGGAGTGAATTTGCATGTGAAACAGTCATAATTTGGAAAAGTAAAACTGTCAAAGTTTGATCATTAACAGCTACAACATGAAGCATCCCCTCCAAGCCTTTTCCATAAAAAGGATGAAAGATTACTAAAAAAAATGGTTAGCTACTCCTTCCCTGAGGAGGGTTCAGAATCACACTATCAAATTCTCAGAACTGCACTCATCATTACTCATCATTACTAATTTCTAATTAACAATTATCAAGAATGTTATAAAGTTCACACACAGTACTGAAATTTGGAAAAAGTATCTTAAAGATACGCTGTACAATTCTTTAGAGAGATCACTAAAAAGTAGGAATAGGCTTTGCAGAGCGCTAATTTTAAGACATTCATAAGCGATCCCAGATTTACTTCAGACTATATTCTATTAGAATGTGCATTAACATCCTGCATATGTATCTTTGAAAATTTCAGAGTACTTAGAAGGAGGACTCTTGATATGAATGGAAATCAAGAATCAAAAGCAAACAGTTTGTTTACTCAACTCTAACTTTACTCTTGATCTTCACGACAAGTATAAAGTTGGGTTGAACTGAGAAATACAATAAACAGGATTAAAAGAAAATGTAGAGCAAGCCCAGTGAGTAGTTTCATGTGGATCCTTTAATCTCATCCCTCAGCAATACGGAAATAACCAAAAGCTTTCCTGAAATGATTTCACAAAATAATAAAAAAAAGGCAACAAAAGACCCCTCACACCTTAAAAGTCCTCTGACCTACTTAAGCCCACTGGTAAATTGGTCTACCTAGATGCTAAGCATGTATACTTCTTTTCACAGTTTAAAACGGTAATATCGTACAGTCTTGAAGTGACTAATAGAGATCTTCAGGATGCAGTCAGATTCCTTTCAGAACCAAACAGCCTGTATAAAGAGGAATAGAGAGTCTTCATCCTTCTCATCTGCTTTAAAGTCCCCTTTTTAATCAATTTTGTCTTTTATATTTACTGAAATCCGGTATATTTAATGCCTTAAATTCCTTTAAGCTAAGAACAGTACCTGATTTTTTTTTTTAATGCAGACAGCTTTTTCTTTTTTTTTTTTATGCTTCAGACTATGAAGAGTATGTTCATAAACAGAGTTGAACTTAAAGTTCTACAGATATGAAAATTAAGTAAAATACTCACTTCTTCAGTGTGACATGAGAATGAAAGCAGATGGAGTTTAAATGCATTTAGATACATTAGTAAAGTTTAATTATTAAAGACAAGCTAATCAGATATTCATTTTCTGCATGTACTATTAAAAAACTCTCATTTAAAATGACTGCACTTTCACCTATTTTAAAGTGTTGTACTTACCATAAATGTGTCCAGTGTAAATATGGGAGGTATCATAATCAATTACTTGGTTTGATATTTCTACTTTAAAGTCATCACTAAAAAGAGATGTATCTCTCTTCATTCGAAGGTTGAAGTGTCTAAAGTGAACAAAACAAGATAGTAAATTGGCTTTGAGCTTCAGTTACAAGAGCATTAAGCAAAGTACGTTTTTGTGTAAACAATTTGCAGAGCCTGTAAAATTTATCTATAGAAAATGTTTATACTGTACATGAATTAGACCATAATCTAGAAAGATTTTCTTAATTAAGATTATTTAGACGGTTTTGAGACAAGTAGTTACATTCACAAGATTTAAGCCAGAAAACAGAATTAGACTACAGTGCGTGAATCTAAAATGCTGATTGAGTATGTATACACTTGCTCCTATTCCTCCAGAAGACACAAATGTAGCTTAAGGGAAAAAAAAACTATGTTACTTCACAGCACTGTGAAGCAGAAGAGATAAGAACAACTGTCAGCTTATTTTACTTTCATTGCCAACATTTAAGTAGTGTAAATGAAATGTAGGTGAGCTAATTACTGTTTTAACTGAAACTCAAAAAAGAAGACAGGCAACAACATTTAATAAAAAATAATTAAGCTGGTAAGAGCCACATGCACAACTATATAAACTACTACTCATTGAATGATCTTGTTCAAATTACAACACTACATTCTTTGATGCAAATCCTACTGCTGTTCTTTATATGAAACACTGGATTTTCTTTGTATAAAAAAAAAAGTTGGTTCAATTCAGTCAAGCACTACAACTGAAGTGTTTTAAAATGGCTGACATTACATGAATTCATACCTGTGACAACCATTAGCTTGCTTCAGAATTTCTTTTGGTATTCTTTTAAATTTTGTATAAACACATTGTGCAAATACAGATCAGTGAAGTTGTTGAAACTTCAGTCATTCCAATTTTACTCGATTTGCTTCCTATATTTTTCTCTTTCTGCACAATCACGAAATTGAAGGAATATTATAGTTATGTTGCCAATTTGTGACACAAAAAGTAACTCTGATAAGTTGACTACATCTGTGTCAGATTCCTCACCTAAAAAAAAACATGGCCAGTCTTTCAGTACACACAGTACACTAACGACAGAGCTGAGTTTCTATAGTGAAAGCTAGTTTCTGTTTGTGCTAACAGAAAAATAACAAAGCACCACTGCCTAACGTCAATTATATCTAACTATATGTCCTCAGTCTCCACTGGCACATTAAATAAGACGACACAGTTACAAGTATTTTGAAACAACTGTACGTTAAGATGCAAAATTCAAGATCAAAGAAAAAAAGCCATGCCTACTTTAAATCTGGTAAGGGCTCTAGTGACTCATGTTGACTATTCTGTAAAGCAAAGAGTACTTCACAATCAAACTACCTCTACTTATTATCGTTGCCACAGTGTTAATAAAGCTTCAAAGCAAGTATTCTCCTCCAGTGATGTTATAGGTATCTACTACAAGGTTATGTGAGATGTGACTGGTAGGTGGGGAAGATTAAATTCCAGCAATTCTGTCATTCTTGGGCTTAGTGCCACGCTAACCAGTGCTTATATTATAGTTTCAGTACAGATGTATTTTATGAGGGCAGATTCTCCTGTTAAAAAGGAAGAAACAGCTCACTACAGATACGCTTGAGTATTGGAGTCACCAAAGAACACACCCCAGCTAACAGCTAGTAGCTATCCACCCCCACATAGAAAGACACATTTTATGATAGGTAGGCAGTATTTATAGTATCACGCAGAGACAAAAAAATAAGAGTTTTTCTTTAAGTCAGTCTCTTTACTAGCTGTGTAAAGCTGTCTGTCAGTAACATACAGGTTCATGAGGATGAGGAGTTAACCTGAACACGCAATCCGGAAGGACAGAACGCTACAAGATTAAGCAATATATTTTCCTAGAGGAGGAGAAAAAAAAAAAAAAAAAAGACTAAGCCATCTTGTGTGGCTCTTCTGTGCAAACAGTAGAAATGAACATGCTGAAAAAATTAAGACCAGCACGGATAAGAATCTGCAGAACTTCATTCAAGTAGTTCAATAAGTTCCGCTCACTTCGGTTGTAATATACTGCTCAAGGTGTCACAGAGATTTGAACTCCATTTTAGTTTGAGTTTTCCCTATGACTCAGTTCTCCATCTTCACTGAGGATGGATCAGACTCTCTTCAAGCACATATGAACCGAAGTCAAATGACGAGAGATCCTGGATACTTTAGAATAGCTCTCCTCCCTTCCACAATATTTGACAGAAGAACTTCTTACCATAAGAAGTCTGTAATTCTGTCTCCGTGATGAACTGGCATCTACTAATCCCAGCAAGAGCACCTATGATGGCTAAAATTACTTTTTCCTGGTGAAAAATGTAGGCTTTCTAAAAAAAACTCAATCTATATAGCACCTTTCTCTCAGAAGTGTAAAAAAAAAGTCACTTTAAAATTAGATTTTTCTGGTTGTATTCATGTAAGTTTCAAATAAAATTGAGGAGCGATTATTATCTCTGACACTCAACTGCATCAGCAATTTCTTTATTGTTTTGAACTACACTATGTAAGACAATGCAGGACTTCTCATATACTAATTCCCATATGTGTCAGCAGAGTGGGGGAAAAAAAAAAAAAAAGACTTCATCTCAGAATGAAAGCAAGTAATTTACGAAGTTTAGCCTAAAATAACACCAAATAGATAGATGTACTAGCTCTAGGCCTCAATTGTGAAGCCGTCCAGGGTATCCTTTCCTCAACTGAAAGTCACCTACGTTCTCGTCCTTACAAATTAGCACGACAATCAACAACGCACTCCCAGACTACCATACTTGACCGTCATCTGCTCACCCTTTAGGGTCATTTTTGAGTTGCCCAGATGGCCCATACTACAGGACTGTGCTTTTGGAGGGGCAAGGGGAAGTTCAGCAGAGTCTACTGAACCTGGGAATGGTTCCTGCTTCTGGGCAGGACAGCCTTCCATTAGTATTACCCTATCAGTCACTTCAAAATGGACTGTTAGGAGTTATATGTACCAAATAAAAAGTTTTACTAGTTTTAAAATTAAGAAGCCTCTATTTATTTTACTTTCATTTCCCCCCTCTTCATACTTTCCACATTGGTACATAACTAACACTACAAATTCTAACCCATGCTACTTATTAATGAAATTAGCTCTATCTGCAGAATCAGAGAACTATTTCAAATAGAAAATAGCACAGCTGTGTTTCACCATAACAATTCTCTGACCATTTGATTTCTAATTCAGTTAAACTATCAGACAACCTGATTTTCTCAGTGCTATTTTCAAACCGGCCTTTTCTTCGTCATTTAAACATGTGTGATGGGAACAGGATTATCTGTGTGGACTGTTCACCCTTTTAGTACTGAAAAATGAAGTGACAAATCTTCCTTTAGTTCTCCCTCAACAAAAAAGGGAGGGGGAAAGAGAGGCAACTTGGGGAGGTGGGAAACAAGCATCTATTAATCTCTACTTCCAGGAACGAACAACTTTAACAAATCACCAAACTTGAAACAATGGTATTCATAAAACTCCACGTATTACATGAGACCTACAGTAGGGAAAGTAAATTCCGTTTTTATGGCTAAGCAGAGACATCTTAATGTACTACTTTCAAGTGTCAACAAAATTAACTGCACTGAAAAGATGCCAGTTTATAGGTGGGGAGACTCCAAGTTGTAATGACAGATTCAAACAAATGGATAGCTGGCAGGCAATAGCCGCGCTGCCCCCACCCCCTCCAGTTCAACACCCTAATTTCTCAGTAAGAAATTTCCAAAGCCCCTACAAAATAAGATGTTTCCCAGCAGTAGAGGTCTCTAGAACAGAATCAAATCAATTAAGACAAAAGCTTTAAGCTTGCTCATTTGTTATTGCTTTCGTCTTACACATATCTGAAAACTGATATGGTAACAGGCCATTACTTGGTTACTGTATGGTTGCTCATGTGGTTGAAGACAGAATTTTTGGTGAAACTGTTTATATTGCTATATACGTCTGCTTTGATAATAAACTACATCTTACTCATTAATGTCAGTACCCTAAAGACTATCAAGAGGTAGATTTTTATTTCACTTCAGCTTACCTCAGGGAGACTATGTCAGATTTGCAAGTATGTAACACAGCAACTCTGTGTCATTTAAAGGAAAAAAAATAGCTGAGAGCACCATGCTTAGCTAAAACCCAGTAGTTTCCCATGGTCTTCAGTTACGTCAATCCTATGCTCTAACCACAGAGCAAGTTCTTTAAAAAAAACCAAAACAACAGCACTTGCTAAAATTAACATGAAGGTGTACATGTAAGAGTTAATACTTAATCTATTATTCCATTTGTTTTTAGTATGAATTACCTTCTACAAGGCCAGTGATTTTGCCATCATAGTGTCTGATATATTGGGACATCAACAGCAAATCTGCAGACTTTTCCAAAACTGGCAGAAACAGCTATTATCAGCAGTACGCAAACTGGCACTTTGTGCTTTCCCTTTCCTACATTTCCTCAGCCAAATTGCTGTAACCAGTGGCAGGCTAGGCAGGCAGAATCACTCAGTGACCAGAGGAGACGGAGGAAAAGAAAGAGGAGGCAGAGGAATTACTCCACAGCTGGAAGAAGTGGCTGGGAAAAGGAAAGAGAAGGTGACGGGCTGGCAGCAGTACGGAATGTGACTCCAGTACAAGGAGAATCCATTTTAGGTTCCTACTCTTCTTCTCAGTAGGAACCAAACAAATCTTTGCAGCTGTGTCTCCATGAGCCTCCTCACAAGTCAGGATCTAGAAGCTATCACGCTGCTTGCGGTGCAAGTCTTTTATTCTTACTTTTCCCACTTAAGAAGTCAAAGGCACTCTTCTCTGAAAAATGAAAGGGGGTCTATAAATGCAAGGAGACAATAATTGGAGCCCTTCTTTCTAACTGCTTCCATATGAGGCATCCCAAAGTCTAAATTTGGTTCCCATAGACTGTCAGACTCATTCCAATCCTGAACTACATTAACTAGAAGACAGCTTAACAACTTAATGGCTGGTTTAAACTACTCACAAGCTAAATCTACAGAACCATCACACTTACAGACATTATTATTTTGTACACTATTTTCACTTACAGCTAAACCCAGACAACATATTGCATCATCATGTAACTGACAATTCCCACAGTCCTGCTACTGACATTAAAGAAAACATATTTTTGAAACAGCACATGACAGGGTCTCCAGGTTTATAATTCTTTCTCACCTCATTACTCACCTAGATGTAAACAGAGGGTATCATCCTTTGGTAAGTATTAATCTACAAAGCAATCTCTACAGCATTGCAATGCCCAGCAATCCCAGCTAGAACTTTTGCAGGCTCTTTCGTTTTCCATCAACACTTCAAGGGTGACACTTGTGATTGTTCAGGGATTTCTTTCCTGACCTTCAGAAGTTAGACTTGCTAAGCTTGTTATTCTAGAAGAACACAACTGAGGATGCAGCCTTCACCCTGAACAATTCGCCACTGATTATTCTTGATACACACAGCTGCAAACGCATAAGCTAGCTCAGATAACAGAAACCAGCCAAGTACGATTACAAGTAGCTACATGTTGGCTAATTTATACTCTAAGTCAGTCATGTATCTCTGTCCTGAAGAGTATGGTTTACAGATTTCAAGAGCAGAAGAGTCTTTACCCAAGGTTGTTTTTTTCTTTCAGTAAAACATCCTCAGGAAGTGCAGAATCTGTCACTTGTTTTCCTATTTATCCAAAATAATCTTCCCATTTGTATTTACATAAGGCTGAATATCTATATGCAGTGCCACGTTCTAACATAATTCAAAAACACGAGACTGAAAAAAGAAAACGGGTGAAGATGTACTAGAATAAAATCACAAGGCATCAATGTTACCACATGAATTCACACTAAGAAATTGGTTTAGAAAGAAGCTTTTTTAGTGAGATGAATAAAGACAGAGAAAGAAGACCAATCTGCTATCTGATAATATGAGCATATATGAAGCACATAGCTTTAATTTAAGTCTACTGCTTTCCATTTTAAGAACACTGCTTTTTGAGACATAGCTATGTCTACTAAAGTTTGTTGGCCAAGGAGCAAAGTTCTAAAGCATTAATACAAATTTTAGCAGTATAGAGGGGCAACCCTGTGACTCAGCTGGGCAGTCTCAGCAGTCTGATGCCACTGCACCAGGCGTTTGCTAGACAAACCCGAGTGAAACACTAAATGCCTTTTTCCCCCCTGAGGACTACAGATATTCCAGCTCACTGTATTTAAACCCATAAACTGCAAGACATTCAATGCCCAGATCTAGCTTCCAAAATATTTTTTAGATTAATTAAAAAAAATGTGTAAGAATTCAGGTCCCTGCTTCCCCATTCTCTGCAAGATAAAATTGCTTTACCTACAAGCACCAACATAGGGTTTGGTTTTTTTGACAAAATGGATGTAGAAAGTGAGATGCAATTCATGGAGCTCTTGCCTGGCAAGTTATTTGTCAATATACACAACTTAAAAGGTACAATAGATAAGGGATGTTTGAAGAATGGTCACAGAGCACTTAATAAAGCTGAAAAGACTACAGCAAGAACTAAAGAGATTTTTATTTTTTTCTTTTATAATTTAGGACAGGTTAAAATAGGTTGTAGTAAGCAAACCTTGCAAAAAATTAACTTTCTAAAATTCATGCAAATAATTCACCTAAGTCTCACAGAAGCCAACTAGTGACTCGTATTTGATGACTACTTAAACAACCTATTTAAGAAGTTATTCTGTTTAGGAGGGAGCCTAAGTGCACATGGAATTGAAAAACATAAATTTTCAGGTAAGTCCAGTAACAGTGAATCTGCTTTATGTTCTGACACTCACAGAACATAGAAGACAAAGTAATTTAGTACTGTGTTGTATGCACAACTACCAAAGTTCTTAAATATAAATTAAATGCCATAAAAAGAACATCTAGTGTTTAATCAAAACCAAAAGGTGGTAATACAAAGTCCTCCTTAATCCAAAAGTAACTACCTCAGTTACTTCAGTCCATCTCAGACAGCATGGCAGCCTGCTCGGAATGTCACCTTTGAAATTCAGCATATCAAATATCATGTCTGTGCAGATAACCTACTTCATATTTGTGACCTACTCCAATACAGTCAACAACTATCTTCTTTAAACACAAACATTTAACAGCTCTGAATAACGAAGGCAGTAAAAAGGATTACAGATTACTATAGAACCAAGAATAAAAAAAACATACTTCATTAAGAACTCCAAAATTTTGCGGTCCACTTCTGCCATTCCAGACTGTATCAGAAAGCTCAACTAATGTATGACTGATAGCTGTTCAAAATAACTATGAAAAAGATACCTACACAGAAAATCAATTAAAGCCAATCAGCAAACAGTGCTTTACAAATCTGCCTTGACAAATGGTGCAGTGAACGCAGATTAAGACCCAAAGCCACACAATTTCACAATATGCATTATCTCATTGTCATAAAAGTTTCTCTGCTCAATGCAAAACACTGTAAAAGGTTGTAGAATATTTAAGAACTAATCATTTATTGAACTTTATTCCAAACTGGGTGCTAGCTATAGCATTTTTACCTGGTAGGTGAATCACATGGTAACTCTGCAACATATTATAGCTTTACACATCGTTTTCTTAATAATAAATACATTGTAGAAAATTTGCTCACTAACCACAGTAAAAAAAAAAAAAGGTTACTTGCAGTAACATGCAGTACCCTACTAGTAGCAGTACTGAAACTGGTGCAGTTTTTTTTCCAGCTGCTTATTGATCCAAATGCTACTCAGCACTTTGACATAATCAGGCAAAACAATCTCAAGTGGAAGCTTGCCTTACAGTATCTTCCTGACTGCTGGCACCCAGTGTCACTACTGAAAGCACCGACTGGCACTTTAGCTGTCAAGTTATTTGAAGTAATAATGACCAAATCTTTGTGCCCACTGGACTTGCCGCATTAGGCACATGAATATTATTAGCCTTTTTATATAGACCCATGAAGACAAAACAACTTCTCCCTCCTTCCCTCCCCCATACTAACCCAAGAATGGTAGGATAATAAAATTTTTCTAAACTCCCTCACCTCCAAAACTCACTTATTGTTGTAGTTCTAAAGTTAGAGCAGAGCTGGATGCATGCTCTTCTGGATACATAGCAGTACGCCCTTATAGTTACACAGAACAGTAGGCAAGAACATTCTGGTGAATAAGAAAACAAGAGAAGGAAAATGTCCAACAGCCACCAAGGATCACTACAAGCAACCAGTATCACTGATTTTTAATGCAGTGGAAGCAAAGCTTGTGTTTCATTACTAGTTAGCAGGTATTCAAGTTTCTGACTATCACAATGTGAACCTCTACAAGCATTTATGCAGACTGATCTGAAAATACGGTATAATTGTCCATTTTGGAGCCCAGTAGAAGAAACTAAGTACTTCTGAGTCCAGATGAACTGTATAAAGTGGTGGAGGCTGAAGAACAGGCTATTGCAGTTGCGCCAGCTGACACAAACATGGAATATTTACATGATTTTAACCCTACACCGAGCTAGTTTTTAAGACTTGAATATGCTGGGCTAAAAGAATCTGGATTTAGCAGCCATGACTTGTGAGCCCAAATTAAAACATGAAGAAGTGTTTTTATTAATGCAGCCCATATTTTTAAACTTTCTCAAGTTTTATAGAACAATCTTACAATATTCAACAAGTGAATGCTTTACTATTCACAAGTACAACCATATGAAAGGTCTTTTTATTTGTATGGCTTAAAAAGACATGATGTTGCAAGCACTTCCAGTAGCAGTTTTCCTATCATAAGGATCATATATAGACCATATATTCCAACAAACATGTCTCAACTTAACTTATAGTATTTTTTTAAAAAAATAAAATTTTAGGTAAAAATCTAAGGAAATTGTAGCTAAATTGCAAAACATCTGGAAGAAACTCTTAAGACATTATCTTTGACTTAGTAATAAGCAAGTGTTATCATGCATTCAAGTACCACTTGAAAATTCAATTGTTCACTCAAGTTGTGTAGGCAACCTTCCCAAGTGAGAGTCATTGACTAATCCAGGAGAAAGAGTGGAAGTAGGTGTGAATCAGTGATTAACAGGACAAATTAAGACAAAAATTAGAAAGCATAAGTTATCAGGAATGCATTAAGTAAAACATTGATTGACAGTACAGTTAAACACTACTTAGATGTAGTTCCTTTATTCTTCTGAATGCATCAGGGTGTCAGGAATTCAGTTTTGTCATTAGGTAAAAAGGTATAGTTCTGAGAACATCAGATGTCAGGCAAGCTTTTCAAGCTCTGTCCTCACAATGAAGTCACTGTGAAGTATCCAGTACATTTCTGACAATCTACAGTTGCTAGGAACTCAGTTTAAGATGTTCCACAATCAACATAATTGCAAATGTCGGTCCTAACAAAGAGAAGAAAACCACTTGTCAACTTCTCTGCATGGGAACAACTGTGTACTTGCACTTGTTCACTTACTGAACACATTTTTGACAAAGTCAAAACTGGGTATAAAATACAATGTTTTAGTCATGTCCCAACTTCATTTTCAAAACTAATGACACTACCTTGACATGCAAAAAAAAGTTACACCCTATTAAATTCCTTCAGTGTATCTCAAGCTGGTGCCAAAGGCATTGATTGGTCTTCCAGGAATCATTTGATGTATTTGGGGGAGATGGGAGGAGTGGGGAGAGGCAGGGGTTGTGGAGTGCGTTCAAAAGCTACTTTACACCAGGAACTTGGCTGGTTAATTTTAACACTATGCATTCATTAACTTTGTCCCTGGACTCAAAGGGCACCTTAAACTAACTCACACTAAAACACTCAATACAAACTGGCAGGTGGAAGAGCTACGATACATAACCAGAATTGTTTTAAAGCTTCATATTCCTTCCAATTTGAAGCATTTTAGAAATGAGCACGTTTTGCACCACTGGTAAAACAATAATGTCAACTCATCTAAACTACATGGTTTATGATTCAAAAGAATTAACAGGTATCCATAGTTTAGTTTCAGCAATTTTAATTGCCCTATTAAGCTAGTGTTCCAGCATTGAATAGTGGCTGGTTTGGTTCAATTCAGGCATTACATCCGCCATAACAAGGTGTATTTTAGATTACCTAACAACAGAAGTTTTGAAAAATTTCTGTTGTTAACCTTCATCTGAAAGTTAAATGTTACACAGTATACTATTAAACAATGCAGGTTTCTCAAAGCTGGTGTTATACACCCATCTGTAGAACTACTGAGTCTGATGAGAAAAAAAGGTAGCTTTGGGTTTAATTCCATCATTACAGTATCTACTTCACTACTACACTGTTATTAGCGCATGGTTAAATGGTCACTTTAAACTGGTATCAACATATAAAATTTCAATTTGTTTTTATTTTTTCCTTTTTCAACAAAAGGGTACTATGAAATACAGTTCTTAAATTCAAACAGTCTACTGAAAAGAACAGATGCTACCTACACAATCATAAAATGCTTGTCACTGCCAGCTGTTTTCTGGACAATGAACCGTAAGTCTGATGAATGCTCATCTGGCATATGCCAGCACTGCCCCTGAAAAGGGTAGGGGTACTACTGCATCTTCCCTCTCACCACTTCTGCTTCTTTCTGCACCTTTTCTTCTTACAGTAAATTTGCTTATATACTAAATCAAATTAATTAATCTGACTGAAAAATAACGAGCCAAATCACCTTCCCATCTTAACTGGGCACATCACCAACAGGTGCTTCCTCTGGAAAAAATGGAACAATTAAGTTTACAAAGTTCAGACTGGAACTAGAGATAGAGCATAACAACTGTTGTGGTCCAGCTAACTTCATTTGCTGTTTCCAGCAGTGAACGGCTGTAAACATTAGAACAGTTCCATTGTTTCCTGACTACAGAAGACAGCCATTTCAGCAGAAGCCAACTCAAAACAGGAGATTATCACTTCAGTACTCATAAGTAGCAGCTGTTTAGTATCTTTATTAAGTTAAGGAGATGCAGGTTGGACAGATGTATACCAATAAACCATTACACCTGGACAAAGTCTTAGCCAACCATTTGGTGTAAGGCTTAAGGTAAGGTGTAAGGTGTAAATCAGGTTTAAATTTTCAGAATCTCAAACCTCACACTGAGTGAATGCCCTTAACTCTCATCATCTGTATTTAAATAAAACAGCACTGTAAGAGTCCATGTGCTAGATCTAAATAGTTTAAGTATCTTGCAAAAGCTTTATTTCCTACCTTAACACAAAGTAATTAGAATATTTGATAAAAAGGTTTGAACGTTGTCATTCTCAGTGACGATGAACACCACTTTTGAATATTCACAATAAACTAGCTGCAACTAGAAAAAGGCAATCCTATTTATACAGTTTTTCCAACTGCTACACACCTTCAAAGCTACTAAATAGACTGTATGACGTAAAACACAAATTCACTTGATCCTTCCTAATTCATATTTAAAGAAAAAAGAAAATATTTTGGCAGCACACATACTGATTAACAGGAATTTGTGGACTAAATTTACAGTCTGTCAGCTATCCTCTCTTTTGCTGGAAGTGTTAGATGTGTCACAGGAAACTACCAAAATCCTAAATTATGGACTGATTTGACCTTATAGTATGTTTCCCTTCAGCCTCCTCAGTTAATGATGGATTTTTGCCTCGAAGCATAGGGATTTAGAATCCATTCCACATATAAACACCAACACTTCCCTGGGTGAGTAACAGTAGCTGTTATCAAAATCTTTATAAACCTGTTTGTCTAAGGTCTGGTGTGACTAACATCCATGAAGAAAGAAAGGAAATCTTTTTTAGAGCTTGTTATGATAAGTATGGTCAACATTTTCATACAATAAGGATTTTCAGCCCACCTTATTAACACAGATAGAACGCACAGGCTAAGCTAAAAGCTCTATTTTATGGAAGACTATTATGGGATCTTTATCAATGACAAGACGAACCTGCTCAAGTGGACTGAAATGTGGACTGCTCCCAGAAAGAATGGTCTCATCCTCTCTCCATCACCCATTCAAGTCACACTGATCTTTTTGGTTTTTTTGCCAAATAATTTTCAGTTGGATCAGTTCCCAGATCCTATTCCTTGCGCGATTTTAAGACTACCAGGGCTAGCACAAAGATGATGCTGGGAATGTGGTCAGGCCTGTTCCTCTCTGCAGTAGCACACACTCTGGTAAGCCTAAATTAACCATCAGGCTGGAGTTTAAGAGCTGCAGCATTAGACTGAAAGCAAACTTCATTGCCTTGCAACTTTCCTGGAGATTTAAATTAAAAGTGGAGAGGTTTACAATAAGAGAAGCCTCTGAAACATTCTATTCTGCAGTCTTGTTTATTGGAACAATTTAATAGTGAAGACAAGAGAGTGATTCCCTGAGAAGCTACAGCAGAGACAGCAGCATTATGACTCTTCTCTAAATAATAAAACTCCTTAGACCAAAAATCACACCCAATGTGGTCTTAAGGACAAGATTTCAAACTCAGGATTTGGGTTGCAGTTCTACAGCAGTTACAAATACAACCCTAATGCTAACCTTTTGGGAGCATGCACTGAAATTCAGGCAGCAACTCTCCAGTAGCAATGCTTCATTCCCTGGAGAAATTACAAGCTGGCACAGAAGCAGAACGCGTACTCATAAAACAATATTCCAAACACAAATTCAGAAGACCTGGTTTTACCTTTGCTCTGTCAAACCTCCTATGTTTCTATCTACGGCTAGCAATTATTTTCAAGTTCTAATCACTTAAATTGTAACTGAAATAGTTAGAAAAGCAAGGGCATTACATATTCCTAAAATGCATTAAGACAGTGGTGCTGCAAAGCAGGGAGTCAAAGAAACAAAGATACAGGCACAAATATTTCAACTTTCTTCTTGTTTCTCCTCAGTTATACTAAGAGTAGGCAATTCCAAAGTACAAAGAGATCTTCCTAAGTGAAATCTACAAATTACAATTCAATTGCTCACGCTGAACATCTATCTTTTGCACTGGATCTTACAATCACGTTAAATGTAAGGCAAAGCAAGTCTTGAAACAGCAATTATGCTTTCCCCATGTCAAATAACTGCTTAATGCCACAACAGCACAGAAAACAGATGACACTATCACACACGAAACAGAACACTTTTTTGGCCTATTTTGTAGTTTCAAATGCAATTTGAAGTTTTACTTTTTCTCAATTACATCTCCTCAGGCAGTTTGGCATAATTTTTGCAAAAAAAACCAAAAAACAAAAAACAAAAAACGCCAAAGCTGCATTATAAACTCAGAATCAACTACCATTCTGTTCTCAACATGATTCCATTGTTTAAGCTTCAAAGTGCATCAATAGTTACCACCAGAAGTTTGAATGAGTGACTACAAGCAACAATTTCACATTTATACTGGACATCAGGGCAAATACTTCACAGAAACTATAAGCACTGCATTTTAGTGTATTCTAGCTAACACTAGTCTGATAACTATATTTCACCATTTACATTTCACTATGTAATTAAAACACATATATGAATAAAATGTATAAAACAAACACCTTTTAAAATATCACTAACCTTCCATGAGCATGAAAATCTAGGTGCAAGAACTGATCTTCATGCGATACTGCTCTTTTGGCACGCTGGTGTTTTTGCTGTAACAAATCCACATCATAAGACAATCCTTCATAATGTCTAATGTACTTATTTAGAGGATTTCCATACTGGCCTGAAAAGAGAAACAAGGAAGGTTTAGCATGTCTTAGAAATTACCAAGGTAACAACCACACTACCAGGTATGGCAGATCTCTGGAGCAAAACAGTTGGTGATGAGGACCTGACCTCCACATTATATGCATTTTAGCTTCTTTTTACTTCCCCTTACACTTTAGATTCATGCTACTCTGGTCCCACAGACTGAATGCACACCTGCAGTTAGAGCACATTAGATGGACCTCGGAAAGCATCTTCCACTTTAATTTCAATCAAAATGAGTATAATTCATCTACTCCAAACCTATTCCACAATGTGAACTACATCACTGTAGACAGGAATGTTTGAGAGATGTTTCAGAAACGGATTCCTGATCCCAAACACAATAAGTGCAGTGGCTGAACATCTTTCTTCTGGTTCCCTAGAAGAATTGCACTTCCAGCTTTACTCTGCACTCATGACACCGAAGTATCTGCTCAAAATCTTTATATTCCATGTGAAAAATATCCAGAAAAATTAAAAGCAAATCACACTACCTAGCAACATAACATTTTGCATCACATGGAATGTTCTATCACATAGAAAAGTTTTATTAGAGATGTTATCTCCAAAGACATAGATTCAGTTCAGTCTATTCTGGACACTTCCTTATAAGGTAGTATTTCAGACTCACATTAAGAATGCATGACAGAAAATGGGGAAAGATTTTGGTCCTTCCATCCTGACGGAGGAAGGGACATGCAGGACTGACCAGGGGCACTAGCATTTGAGAGCTCTCCACAGATGTATAATATGCATACAGAGGACCACCATATCAGCCCTGTATCTGCACTAAGCATTAGACATTTTACTATAACACAGTATTTTTCACTCCAAAGTTAACAATAGCAGGTGAATAACAGGATAGAAAACTGCCCAGACACCTGTCATACTGCTGAGATGTACTTCTGCCAATCAAACAGCCAACAGGACAGTAATCATAAGAACCAAAACCATAAAGAAGTTCATATAGCATTATTTTCCTCCAGACAAGGAGCCATTATATGCACTACAGACATTTGGATAATTCAGATTTTGGTCACTTCTTCCTAATAAGTATGCGGTTTCCAGGCAGGATTCACCTTCTGATTAGTTAACATATCCCAAGCAATCACAGAAATGTATGTATAACAAATAGACAGTACAGCACGTATTTAACTAGAAGCATATTTTAACACCCTGGCCACCACCAAGGTCTCCATTCCCTGCCTCTGCACATTCAAGCCTGATTCTCTTCGCAAGTCTTACCACACTTTCGCATCAAACACCAGCACCAGAATGTTATGTACAAAAAATATTTCCACCACCTGCCAAAAGTAAACACAGATGTTGTGGAAGGAATTATTAAGAGGAAGTGATTCAGTAACTGTGATAAGAGACCATAAAAGATAGTTACAAGTCCCAACAGTAGAAAATAATGTGGAGAAATAGGAAAAAAAAAAAATCTCAAAACACAACTTGCGGAGCAAACCACTGTGTCTTTGCAATGTTGGCAGTGCACGCAGTATGTTTTACAAATACAGTGGAAAACATTTTTTAAACAGCTTCTATTTAAGATATCCAACCATAAGGAATTAATTTAGATATCTACATCTAGAATCTACAGTCAAGAGTGAGATAATTGCAGTGGTTCTGGTTTCAAAGCCAGATTACATATGACCCAAATTATATCATGTTTCTTGATGAAGAATCAAAAAGAATTAAAGAGATTAAGTGATGCATGTTTCAAAACTCCAAGGAGTAACTGTATGTTTTGATACACAACTTTTATCAGCGTCTAGCACGCAAACATTCGTCCTGTTTGAAATAAAGCTTTGCAGTATTCTGCACGCTTTACCCAACAAAATACAATCAATTCTTTTCTCTTGTAACTCCATAGCAGCAACTGTCTCTGAAGAACAAATCAACTATTCATTACAGAAACTACTTTGTGTATGAAATTGCTCCAAGGTAAGCACCATCTCTTACGGTTTTATTGTGCAGAAAGTAAAATTTTCTTCTAGGCAGCCTGTGACAGCAATATATTGTCAAATGTATTTGTAAAAGGAATGCTTCAGCACTGCCAATGTTTAGTAAAAATTCCCATACAAGTTCTTCCCTACATAACCCCTTTGACAAAGCATATTCCAAAACTTCAGAAGATGTTTCATTGAACTATTTGTATTTTACTGAAACAAGTCGGCCCTATCTTTTTAGTTCACTGGGATGCAATGTGGCAACACAAAGATAAACTGAGTGCAGTAAATGCATCATCATAATTTTCACTAACTGTAACACATCATCTTTCACAAAAAGGACACAGAAATTCAACTGTCAGCCACTTCATTTATGAAGAGACAGACCTGGCATAAACCCCAAATTGTCTACTGACAACTGTGGTATACAAACACAATCTTATCTACACTAAGAATACGAAATTAGAATACAGAACACACAAGTTGCTGGTTTTCCAGTTCCAGGTTGAATTGGTAATCTTCAAACATATCCTCACGAGGAGTGTGAGATTTGTTTCTACATCATAGGAACTGCATTTCATAGTACTTACTACTACCTTCTGGAGGTCAGGCAACCACAATCAATGGTACAACATTACGCATCAGTTTCTGCTTCAAGGATGCATAAACCTTTTTTCTCTCCCAGTTTCTGTTCTATTACTTTTTTCACCATATGTTGTTCTTACTTAGTTGTGTGCATGCAAGTGTTTGCCCCATTATTCCCACCTCCTCCCTCAACCTTCTTCTTGAGGAAGGGAACAAGTTATTCAGTTTATGCTTGATTTTTCAAGAACCTGTATTGGGCTATCATATTTTTTTCCCCTTGAAGAAATATCAATGGGTAGCACTTGAGAAATCAAATAGAAAGTCAAATCTCCAATTTTCTTCAGGATTCTTAATTCTGTAAGAAAAAGCAGGATATCTCATAACCAGTTTAACCTCAGACTACCCTAAATGTGAGAATTATCAGAGATTTCATGCAATATTTTCCTTTACATAGCTATACTGACAAAGTCTGGAGATGCCCAATGAAAGGCAAACGTATCGCAAAGCTTTGCCTCAGCAGTGTTACATTTTCACAAAGAAAAAAAATCTGTTATTGTGCTAAGAATACAATTTTCTAAGCAAAAATACAAATTTACCTTTCCTTGTATTTACTGTCATGAGGTCTCCTTTAAATTAACACCACAAATTTCTCAATGCCTCTGTTTCTTTTCAAGGGATTAGAATGTCTGATCGCCAATACGCAACTTAAAAGATGACTAAGTAAATTAATACTACCAAATGCATTGCTTGCATTTAGCAGCAATATGCACAAGATGATACTGCCATATTTTTTTAAAATTCAAGTAATGATATACTGCAGATAAACTGCACTGAAATTTCCTCACAGTACTGTAGGCTTCTGCAAACGTCATCGCTGACTGCAAATACAATCCAATAACAAAATTCCATTCTAATTGCCTCTAACTCTGTCTCAAAATACAAGCCCATTCTCACCAGCTTTCCAAAAGCCTCTTAGGTGTCTTAAACACTTACAAAATTTGTGATTTAAGCAAGTCTACACGAATTCTAATTCAAATAAGACACAGGTCGAATCTAAAGTTTCAGCAACCAGTATGAGAAATTTCGAGGACAAAGGATATTGTCCCTGTTTGATGTTTTTCTAATCAGTTCCAACACAATCAATCCCAGAACATTAAGCAGAAACACCTCCTATGGCCCAAGAACTTCTATAAAGCAAACGAGATTTGCCTGAGTCCACTTGTTATACCAACTGCTGTACAATACACATTAGCCTGACTACAGGTACATGCTTTCCAGTTCCAGGTATATGACCCAAATGTGTCAACATTAAAGAAAACAAGCTTCAAAATTAACTGATATAAGATAAAACTTAGCTTATATCAGTTTCAATTTTAGAATGAACCTAAATCTAGAATATGATACTATTATCTCACTTTAAAAACTTCACCAAAACTAGGGAGTTCATATGCTGCAGAATGTGTAAAGTCCTGTGCTCCATAATCCCAAGACTATTTAACAAAATGAAATCATCTTCAACTTCTCTGTGGTAGGAGGCTTCCAATAATACATTCCTTAAATTGTTTTAGGCCATTTTTTTCCTCAGTATTGGAAGGTACTCTTTGAACAGCTTTGGGCACCTAAAAAAGAAGTTTTAAAGCATGACAACTTACTGAAGACCCAATAATGCTTTGCACCTGATCCAGGTCTCATGACTATGTGGAAAGTTGAGAGACTGCACTCAACTGAGCCACAAAGAACAGATTTCAAGTGCTAACTACTGTGACAAGAGAGCAACACTCCTGACATCAAAAAACCTTATAACTGTTCTCTCCGCTAAGCAAAAGCGGAGCAGGTTTTAAGCAAAAATCCTTTTCCTTAACCAAAATGTATACACTTTCTGTGATCATGCAGGGAAACAATGCTATTTCTTTTCCCTTTCTCCAAAACTTAAAAAAACTCCTTATGTTTTAAGTACTCTCATAGTGAACACTTAACACACTCTTGCTGTTCTCCTCTTGCTAAACCAAAGCAGCTGCATATCACCTAGAGTTTATGCTACTTCATGGCTTTTCTAAAAAGGGACTTCAGATAGGGTTGAAATCAAGGCTTCAAAACTAACACTTACTTTCACTTCCAGAAGCATGTATAACATTAACATTGCTACAGTGTTCAAAGTCTGCAACTGCTACACACAATCTGCTTTTAACAAAACTAGCTTTGTATCAAAGCAATTATCTTCTTCAAAAAGGTAGGTTAATAAGTAACTCAACCCTGGTAACATAAGAATTTACATGATCCCAAAACCAACACTTTTTCCCGAAAAAGCAGAAGTTTCTTAAACTGGAAAGATGACTTCACTGAGGTACATAAGGCAGGTACAACTATCTCCAGTTTTTATCATTAGAATATTCTGCATCAAAAAGGAAGAAGTCTATCACAGAATCCGAGAGCTGCAAACCCCAAGAAATCATTATAATAGCATGCACACAGATCTCAACCTCTGTGACAAACTACTATGGTTATTGTGCTGCCACTGAAAAACTAGTATTTTTTTTAATAGAGACTTCAAGACAAAGATCTTTTCATGCAAGGATACAATCAGGAAGCCTACAGTAAGGAACAGTGAACCATGAGCATCTAGATATAGTTTAAGGGAGCTGCTCTAAAAATTTTATATATATCATGTTGCCACCAACCAAACATCAAAAATGGCATGACACCTTTCCAGGCAACTTAGCAGAATAAGCCAACATTACACTTTGTCTAAACACTAAGCTAGCAGACAGGAACCCTTTAGAATACAGGTATCAGAGAGTGACAACAGAATGGCTTTTGAATCCGACAGGACAGCCTTCTAAAGACTTGCTAAACTAGATGTGGATTTCCTATGACATAAACCCTCCAGGAAAGAAGCTTTATTCTCCTGGGCTTGGAACTAAATACAAGGAAGAACTTGAAACAGAATTAGGTAGAACATTTAGGCAAATGTCTCAAGGTGACAGTCCCTGTGAAAGATTTTTTTGCGTATGAAGGTCTATAGCTCTTCAGCATCCCTAAAGAGTTGTAAAAAAAAGTATCTACAGTTGCCGTTCTGAACAGACACAAATCCCACTGGACAGATAGGAAGTCTGAGGCATACATTCTCACCTTCTAGCTAAGCTTATGCAAAGGGTAAAATGTATCACCCTTGGAATTTTAGCTATAAGCCTCCCAGCACACCTTGAGCAGCTATGTATAGCAATTGTTTGGTGGTCTATGCTAAATGGTTTGCTGTTCAGTTCATTCATCATGGTTAGTTTCCCAGGTGAGACTATAAAGACTGTCGTGCCCCCCCAGCAGACAAACCCTTCCCAGTCTGTGGGAGTAAAGCAGTACCTGCAGCAGAGGAAATGAGCTAGGGAACACTTAAGCCAACTGGATACACAGAAGTCCATGCAATCAGATGGGATGCACCCAAGAGTGCTGAGAGAGCTGGCTGATGCCATTTTGAGGCTTTCTATCACCTTTTTGAAAGGTCATGGTGATGCAGGGGGGTTCCTGACAACAGGAAGCAAAACATCATCCCTATCTTCAAGGAGGAAGGCCTGGAGATCTACAGGCTGGCCAGACTAACCTCAGCATCTGGGAAGATTATGGAGGAAATCCTTACAGACGCTAGTTTCATGCACATGAAGAAGACTGGTAATAAACAGTACTGAAAGTTTACCAATGTAAACATAAACATCTATTAGATTTATATATATCTGGTGGTAAAAGATGACATTTAACTTCCTGTAAGAGGATAAATCAAGCATGCACTGTTCTGAAAGGTGAGGTTTATAGTAAATCACTCAGATGAAAGGTTGTATGAAAAAGGCAAATAGTTCAAATACAACTCCAGTTTGTTAGTGGGGGAAAAAAACAGAGAGAATACAACTTGATAGATTATCAGAAATTGTTTAGCAGCCAGGCTAACTTAACAGAAAACTCTTTTTACTGCAAGTGTCATCACTGATTTGCAGATCTGAAATGCCATCATACAACAAATATCTTTAAGAAAATTATTATTATAATTTTAATTAAGATAATCAAAGAAAGTTGTACTTGAAGAGGTTTTCAATGTAGAGTTTATTTCTCTTAAAAAATGTTCCCTTTACATGGGACATTAAAGAGTGTACATAACATTCAGAATTAGCACTTCTGTGCTTAAGTATATTGAAAACTAGCAATCCTACCCTATACCTCCTGACTTGAATTTGACTTAATAATTTATTCAAGCTGTAGTTTTACAACTGCCAGCAGAAGGGCAGGTCCTGTTGCTCCTTTTCATCCCCTCCATTTCTGTTCTTCCCTTGTGCTGGCACTAAAACCAATTCAGCTGAAAAATATACATTCTCTTTTGGTTAAGGTAGGTTTTATCAAAAAAAAAACACCACGTAACCAAAAAGTCAAGTGAGGATCATTCCCCATCACTGAAAAATTGCATTTAGGGCACAGTTAGACAGTACAGCACTACCAGTGTAAGTAGTACACAGATGTCTGCTTTTTTTTTAGTTTTTCCTCCCCACCACATGCAAGTCCCAGCTTTTCCTTCCCACTGGGCTTGGGTCTGGACAATAAACCAATGAAAGTTACATGTCTGGTAGGAAATGATTCATTTCTTTTGTTTAAATTAGCAGGTTGACTTGGCTCCTCACACCATGAAACACCAGAGGTGGTGAAGGAGGAGAGGTGGGAACACACAGCCAGGGCAGGATCATCAGACAGCAGTAACTCATTACAGTGGCTCTGCCATACTGCGTAAATGAACCTCTAGATCCTTTTAAAAGCAAAACCTGCAGTCTTGGGCTTTTGGGCAACGGTATTTCAAAGTTACTATCTAAACACCTGATTTTAGTTACTTTTAATTGCCTTGGCATTTCTGAAACAACCATCTGACAGCTGCCTTTACCAGACACTGTCTCATCCAGCCATATAAAATTCATAATGTTTTTATTTTAAATCCCAGATAAATGCTGGAGGCTGAGTGCCATGTTAGTGAAGGCTAGTATTCTTCTCAATTTATAGCAAGGATGCAAACTAAATCACTCAGATTCTGATAGCTCATAAATGCCTTCCCACATCTCCCCCATGTGTCCAGAAAAAAACAGAATTTCTCTCATGCTCACTGGGAAAACACAGTTCAACATCCAGCAGCACAAAACACTAAGACACGACTTGAAAGTACTAGCAACACAGAAGAGTGTGTTGTACCAGTGAAAACAAACAATTTGTCACAGATTTGCCATGTTCAGCATCTGATCAGCCTAGCCAAAGCGTGATCATTCTTACTAAATCCAAGCTTTTTGGGGGTCTCCTCAGTTCTCTTTTCCATATTTTCTACTCCCCTTTCTCTCTTTTTTCTTTAATGACCCTCAGGTAGCAGGAGAAGTTCTGTCAGTTATTTCCATTCCCCAAAGAACAAAATTATGTACGGATAACATAGCACTGTTTAATATACTTGCACACATCTTCATCACATCTAACAAAGCACGTGACTGAAAGCTGCATACAATACTGCCCATCTTATACATGACAAAATTAACAGCACCAGTCAGTGAACAGACACCTAAGCCAAGCAATTCCAAGGGCATTAGGGAAAATGCTGAGATTCACTTCAAAAAAAAAAAAAAAAAAAAAAAAAAAAAAAAAAAAAAC
>Ga0065711_1031275_pt1 | contig 30104 bp, 9 predicted proteins | sample Hoacrofraction12_FD_59098 | JGI IMG/M metagenome (GOLD analysis project Ga0065711, IMG submission 59098) | Hoatzin crop microbial communities from Cojedes, Venezuela - Epithelial fraction 12 v2 (version 2) | ecosystem: Host-associated > Birds > Digestive system > Esophagus > Crop | place...
CTGTAGGTGACCCTGCTTCGGCAGGAGGGTTGGACTAGATGACCCACAGAGGTCCCTTCCAACCCCTACTATTCTGTGATTCTGTGATTCTGTGATTCTGTGAATGAACAGACTGTTCTGATCAGGTGCATCCTGAGTCTAGGAGAGGTTAGAAACTAAAGATTTCTGTCTCCTGAACTGGGGATGATGTCCAACAAGGATGTGACTGGAAGATCACTTCTAGTTCATGGCTTCTCACGTGTGGCAACAAAATGCCCCAACTATCATTCTGATACTGAGTTCTACCATACTCAGCTCTGTTATGACCAGGGAGCACAGGTCTGAAGAGACATGGTGGGTGGTGACACTGAAGCCGTGCTATCACCAGCACCCATGCAATACAATGAAATTGTAAAGGCGTCAGCTTTCAAATTCAACCTAGGAGTTAAGTAGCATTCTTTCAGGATCTCACTTCTGTGATGATTAGGAAGTAATTCCAATTTTCTAATGCTTTTGGGGCTTAACATGAGCCTTTTGCATTCAGTAGGAAAATTAAGTTTAACGGTTAATAGTACTTCTCTTTATGACGTAGTTGTCTTGTGGTATAGACTGAAAGCCTTCACTGGAAACAGATGCCTAGGAAGTATCTTCTGTTTATATTCTTATTCTTGGAGCTGTCTGCAGAGCTTGGCACCATTGACTTCTGGATAGTTGTCTGTGCCAGAACATGGAGTCAGCTCCTCTGCTGTTGCAGGCACCATGTCTTATTATCCCATGCATTAAAGCCCCAAATTTCATCTAAAGGGCAGCTAAGATTTCTGCTTCTATTTTGATTGGAAGGCTTTTTTAAAACATCATAGTTCTGACTGTTTTAATTTCCAGAGCAACTTATCCATGGATAACTTATACTAGGCTTTTCTAATGCCAGCATTGTTCTTTAGCTTAAAATAGCTGTTTTGAATCTCTGCTTGCCCCCATGCAACAAACACATTGCCTCTCAACTTTTATTTTCTTAGTCTAAACTCCTGCCAGACAGACCCCCTACTCCCCTATTATCCTGGCAGTCCTTCTGTTACTCTGCTCCAAGCCGAGTTCATCTTTCTTGAAGACAGATGATCAGAATCATCTCCTCAATCTCTTGCACAACAGCATTAACACTTCCTAGTCTCTTTTGATGTTTTATTTCTCTGTACACCTTAGGAACATATTATTTTTAGGTAGCTTCATCACACTGGCTCAAGACCATCCTCTTTCAAAACTCAAGAACTCTAAAGCCTTAAAGGTTGGTTTGTCGGTTTGTTTTGTCTGGTTTTCTGTTTGGTTTGTTTGTTTGTTTGTTTGTTTGTTTAATCTTTGAATAGACGAACACCAGCTATCTGCCACCATTCAGCATCTGGCTGATGTTTTTGGGATCTTTCTTTAAAACGGCATCATTTGGTATTAAGGAAAGAGAGTTTGAAATATAAAGATAGTGTTTCTGAGTGTCTAAGGGAATGTTTTACTTATCTTAGCAACTTTTGCAGCCTAATAGTTAGGCATCTAAGCTAACTCTCTAGGCTTTTTTTATCATCAATGGAGAGAGACAAGCACCTCTAGAGTGTGATTTAGCTAATCCTAAAAAAGATATCTAAAACAAGAGGGAGACATTGCTCTTTGGAGATTGCCTGTCTCTCCCTGTGGATGATAAAGGCAGCCTAGACAACTGTCTTTTAGATGTTTTGCTTAACTTGTGTGTTGCTAAAGTAAGAAGAGAATTAACTTACCCTAAGAAATTCAGGACAGTGAAAAGCTGTTTGAAAAGAGATTTAGATTTGCTGCTGTCTGTATTGTACTGAAAGGCAATAAAGTTTATATTTCTACCTCACTGAGAAACATTGGACTTATTTATCTATTAAATGTAACAAGATTATATACATATAGGACAGTTCTAATGAATTAAATAAGGCCCTCTTCAAAAAAGCACCTGAATATGTCAAAGGTTTTTATGCTTGCTGAGTTGCACTGACTACCCTGGAGAACCACAGATACACCAGACAGCTCTGAATTCTGACCTAGATCCTACAATTATAAATATGATTATTTATCTGAAAAGGACTACTCACTTGTGAAAAGTTGCTGGGGAATGCAAGTACTCACAGGATTTGGGCAATAATTCATGACAGTATTACAAATGTGTTCTGTAGTACTGCAATAATACCCTTCCTATTGAGTCCGTGATATGCTGGATTAGACCCAAATATTTTACCACAGGTCCTTCTATTATTCAATTTTCATTTTAGTATATATATATTTTTTGTCTTGTGAATAAGTTTGATACGTGCATTCATATTCTCACTTCCAAAAGGGGTGAGGTGAAGTCAAAGGTTTTGCATAAGACATATTAGAATTTGATATCATTATCTATAGACATCTTTCAGTAAGGGGAGCACTGTCTGTTAAAAAATGCCCTGCTACATTTATTTTTAGTAGGTAACGAAGAAAAGTACTTAACATTTTGTTCCTTGAATGTGAAGAGGCACTTAAAAATGACACCCCCTTTTGTTGTGCTGAGACACACTTTCCGTTCACCCAGCTGAACATGAATAAACCGCATGAAGCCTAATGAACAATTCGGTTGTTAAACCTGAGATCACCTGTTAACTTGCACTCAAAGGCACCTTTCCACAGTGCTTCCACAAATAAGTGTGAAAATAAAATTGAGAGAGCTACTTCCACCCTTCTGTCACAGGAAATCTAGCTGAGACTAATCTGTGTGTTAGAAGGTTTACTTTTAAACAGGATTTCCTTTCATTGCAGGTACACACACTGAGTCAGGAAGCTCCAGTCTGAGTCAATGCTAAATGCATTTGGTTTTCAACTTGAGTCGGCTTGCAAATGATGGAACCAATGATTCATAATTTCCATCCTGACCTTGTTTGCTTTATATTCACACTGTGGCAGGTGAACTGTCATGTTCAAAATCATCAAGTTATTTAAGGGGAATCTGATGCCATCCATTAGCCTGCCATGTGAAAGACACATTTGCAAGTATGAGAACAAGCTATAGGAAGGTGATATGCCACTCAGATATTTCAGAGTTCACATTTTTTGGTAAGTCTAGCATAATTTGCATGCTCTAGTAATGCTGCACAGGTTAATTGTCATCTAAGCTTGTTACAGGCCTATTATTTCTGTCATTCACTTCTAACACCTAATTAAATAGGCTGATTTTTTTGAAGGTAAGTCTGTCTGACAATGGATCCACTGTGTGGTGTGCTATACCCACGATAAGGAAAGTCTAGTTTCAAACATATGCATGTAGAGCTGCATTGCAGTCCATTTTGCTGCCATATAAAATTTCTGAATGGCCTTTACATGTCTATATACATTGTCCTCTAATGTCCAACAGAAAAAAAAAAAAGACAGAACTGAGAATCAAGTTTTTCATTATTTTGTGGGCCAAATCCTCTGAAATACTGATTTCCTGACACTATTTTATGTCCCTAAGATCTTATCAGAACAGATTTCTTCATTACTTTTTTTTATCACTCCAGTTTTGTACACTTTGAGGTGGTGTAAGAACATCAGACAAGGATACTTGCAAATCATCCATTTTGAGCAGAAAGTACACAGTCTTTGTTGTATGTTTCATGCAATTTCTTCTTGAAAAGTAAGACCTACCTACAGGCTAAATTCAGACCATGTCTCAGTGAGTAATTTTAATCACTTACCAAAGCTTAACAAAACAACTAATATATACTTCTTGGATCATGACATTTCTAAGGTCCATTTTCCTATATGGAAAGTCTATGGAGAAGACTGAGACGGCCCAACTGTCTAACCTTTCTCGTGAAGTCTACCATTTCCAGCCAGGAGAGAGAGCAAATGGGCAAGAGGGTACATAGCTCTGTCACTTCACACTTACTGATGACCACACTCTCTTGCTGTTTGTGAGTGACAGTTAAGGGATTATGTCACTAGATCTGTGTGTTTAAACTTGCTCAAACTGAAAAAGTTTAGAACTTAGTGTTCTCATTTCCTTTTGTGAGGCTACTAGGCAAAAGGAAGCCTTTTCTTCAAAAGAAGGCTTAACAATGTAGATCTGGGCAGCGTCACCTACATTTTCACACTGGCTGTCTCAGGGCATCTCCTTGCTTAATGTGCACTGAGCCAGTCTACAGAAGCATTTAAGGCCCAAGATTAATGGAGGCAGGAAAACACACTTTGTCTTATGAATCATTCTTCAGAGGTGCTGAGCTTTCACACTATGCCTATATATACATCTATATACAGGATGACTAGCTTCCCTGTTCCTATCTTAGGCTGGCTGACTCACTATGCTGAAGGCAGGTGCTTACTTTTCAGGTAATGGCCTGTAAAACTCAGTAGTCTGAATGTAACTACTACAAGTGGGATTCATTTTACTCATCTTTATACACCTATCAATCAACTGCCTAAGCCCAAACTAGTCAGCTTGGCTTCCTCTCTGGTCAATGCACAGAAACAGACACTGCTTGAAGGTCATTTTTCCCAAACATTTATGGACACGCACTTTAGGGTGAGTTGCATTACCTTCTGATGCTGCTTTCTTCTCAACAGCTAGCTAAAATTTAGATATCTAACCATCAGATGTCTTTAAGTGGGATGGATCCACCTTAGGTATTTTAGGTCTCATTAAGGCTGTTTTCACTGAGCCTTGATCAAATACATTTACTCTAGTCAGCATGAGTGACAGCAACTGGCTGGAGGGACACAGTACTTTCTGGGAAATGCTAAGCAAGGTGCGAAAAGAAAGCCACAATAAGACAAACAGAAATGTCTGAAAGAAGTCATGTGTAAGAAGGGTTAACGGCAACAGTGTTTAGAAAGTCTCTAGGCAACTGCTGTTTGGTGAGTTGCTGTTTGTCCAGGATATGTCCCCAAAAGTCTGACCATGCTTGACAGACACCAGCATGAGCACAGCAGTTTCCATCAGGCGTACTCTCCCACTCAATGTCTGAGAAGAAAATGTGACTCACCAGAGCTTGGTAACACTTATTTAGCAGGGGGTTTTCACTTGTGGCTGTCACACACTGTAGGCATAATAAAACAAGAAAAAAAAATCAGTAACCCAGATCTCTAGATAAGAGGTTAAGAAACTTCCTTTTGTCTTCCCAAGTCCAGCATGACAACCCCAGAAAAGCGCTCTGCAAGAAAACACGGGATCTTGGTCAAGTGAAGACCAAAGGACATACCATTACCAGAGCTTTGTGATTTCAGCTCGGTGATAGTAGCTCAGGTACAGTGGAAGAATTAGAAAGTAGTGCTGTCAGCTGCAGTGTTAAAAGAACGATTTGACTGTGCATTTCTCTACCCAGCCCAGCTCCCAGTTATGCCACTGAAGAATAAACTGTAAATCTAGGCAGCTGTATTATAAAAGAAGCACTAAAATTTGCAATGTACGTTTTGCACAGCTCTATTATTACATGCAGAAAGGAGACCCATGTCTAGGCACAGAATTCCTGTAAACAGGAGAGATTGCATTCCTTCTTATTTTGTTCAGAAAGGAAGTCCAATAGTAGAGTAATAATCAGAGGGGATGTTAGGACTTCTTATAGCCCAGTTTAGGAGCAAAGACAATGATGCATTTTGGAAAACTAGCAAAGCTAAATATCCAAAACCCAGGCAACAGAGCAATGACAATAAGAAGTTTATTTGGAGGAAGTATGATGCCCTTGGAGAAAAAAAAGAAAAGAAACCCTGTGTCTGAACTCCATCTTTAAAAGCCTTTGTTATTTTCTATACACTTCATATATTGAATTTCATTTTCTGTTTCCAGTTCACTCCCATTAAATTAGTCTCCTACAATACATTATAATTGAAAGGGAAATATCCCAATTACAGCTTCCCAGGAGAGACTTTTTTCTTGGCTTAGATCCCTCAGCTGTAGGATCTTATAAAATTCTTGAGATTTACCTGGGCCATATCCCACCTGCTTTCAGGTAAACAACAGCAGGAGGAGTATATCTGGGTCTTGAGTTACTGCGTAATCATTTTCTTGCTGAAGGTATTATGTACCAGGAATGTATTTATTCAGCTGTTAGACGAAAACAAGCAGCTGGAAATTAGTTCCCTTGCTGACTGCAAGAGAACTACTGGGAACATGTTTATTTACTACTAAAATGTATGCATTTGGCAGGGCATCTGGTCACATTTTATTCTGTCAGGAGTGGGTATCCTGGAGGCAAGGTAGCCTGAATATCTGATGACTGTTTAAGGTATATAAGAATTGTCAGTTAATGTCTGAGAATTTTCAGATCTTGTACCAATTTTTGCTTGGATGTTTTAACATAATATAACCTTCCTTGCAAGAAGATTTTGAAGCAAAAGAAGCAAACCACAGTTTTCAAGCAAAAAAAGCAAAACAAGCAAAACCATAGTTTGCAAGAGGAACTTTCTTTGATCTGATTTCTCTCTAGAGTATTTACATACTTTTAAAATAAACTGAGCTCAAGCTTTATATCCAAGTGATCACCCACACTGTTCATAGAACTATGCTAAAGGTACTAATGAAATAAACAGATATAAATAGTCAATATAAGCTAAAATAACTTGTTATATTTTTGGTGTAAAATTCAGAGACTTTTTACAAACGAAGTCTTCAAGATTTTAGTGCTCTGAAAATGGAACTGACCCCATTTTTCCATAACTAAATAAACACAGGAATGCAATTGTTTTATCTGAGTTCATTTTAACAAAATTCTAAAAATACTTTGAATTCACGTCATGGGCACAACACATGTGTAGACCTAATGCTTGGTGCAACTGCTTGCAGAGAATCCAGGGAGCGGAAGGGGACTTGCAGTTGCTTTTACTGGCACTGAGGTGGAGGGAACAAAGGAGAGAGAAATGCTGTCCTTCCTTAGATTTAATGAGAAGCCTGTGGAGGAAGAGGCAGTATTTGGGAAACAGAGAAAGAGACAGTGTAAATAGGAGGTAATTTTAAATCTCAAAGTAGCTGCAAATCTGTAGATGAGACTATAGTTTATCAGGAAAGGGATTTTAAATCCTGTAAAAGCAAGACAAGCTAGAGTTTTTAAAAAACATTTTTGGTTTTTGAGATTTGGTGGAGAATTGGAGTTATTTCTCACCCTAGACTTGTTCAGATCTGAGAACCTCCATGCTGGACAGACATGTTACTAGGCTCTTGAATCCCTGTCAGCCAGCTGCAGGGATGCTGACCAGCAAGGAAGGTGAGCTGGCAGGCAATGAGGCAGATTTTGAAACTTCCTAATTTCCATTGGCCTTTCGTTGATGAACAGAGAAAGACTTCCAACTTCTTTAGAAAAATGCCTTACTGGCTTTAGCTACTGACCTTACTTCCTCACTTCTGCAAAGTATGTGATGGCAGCTGCTTTGCGAACCAAGCAGCTTCAGATTGTCACTTGCTCTATGCCAGGACTGCTAATCTGTGGGACCAAGAAAGAAAAGAAAATAGAACAAGTGAGGAGTGAAGACACGTACGATTCTATCACAAAGGTGATTACTCAGTGTGAGAGTGATGAAGAGCTGGAAAGCCCAGTGGCAAGCACAAGTAAAGATTCATCATGGAGCTACTGTGAGGGGAAACATCACCTCCAGAGAGAAAGGAGTGGATGCTGTGGGTGAGAATGATTTTCTGAGTGAACAGGTATAGAAGCCTAAGGGTAGGACACATTTTGATTTTGGCTCAAATACCCACCTACATATCATTTTCCAGAAGCTTTAAAGCAGACTTTTCCATACCATGAGGGTCAGCCTAAAGCCACAACTGGTCTAAAGTCCTCTCCCTCCTTTCTCGCCCTCTTCTTTGTCACCAACTATATACTGCTCTGAAGAAGGAAGTGTGTTTGCAACCCTCCTCTCGAGCCTTTGTCCTGCAGGAGAGCAGCTCTTCTCTAAGGACATTGATTGTTAGCTCAGAGGCAGAGGAACTTTGACAACATATGACAAATCAGAGGCAACACACTTTTTCTAAAGAAACAGACAACTTTGAATACGGATTTTTACTGAGAAGGCCATAAATAGTCATGGTGATACCTTTACCATGCGGCAGTATGTGGTGTAACAGGTCATTCCACATTCCACATAAATGAAAGCTGTAATAACCAGGAGTCCTTGTTTCATTATTGCATAGTGGCAGGGAGAAGCCTTCCCCCACACACCGCCTCCACCACCTGAGAGAAGGGTGGCTTTGACCTCTTTGGTAACTGGCTTCGAGCAGTACAGCCATAGTTTGACTGAGACAGCTCCACCAGGAGCGGTCTGTGATTGTGTATTCCAATCTGAGTCACCTGAATGACCCATTTTCTGAAGCTGGCTAACATCACTTTGTAAAATCAAGTGCTTCTAAAATATCTCAGGAACCCTTTTAAGCATCCCGATTTTACAGCCTCTCTCAGACTGAAAGTGGTAGTACCACGGGGAATGAACACACCCCAGAAAACCTTTCAACAGTTATTTTTTAAAGATCATATGACATCAGTAATGACAGTAATAGAGGGTATTTCACCATAGCAATATTCTGCATAGCAATGTACTCTGTGAGGTTTGTGCCATGAGGCAGAAAACCTGGAGTTAGAGATCACAAAGCAACACTTCATCTGTTTTATGTAGCACAGCAATTGTTCCAATGTTACAGAAGGCCAGGAAACAACTGAGAAGCCACTTACTTAGGTTACAGGATGACATTTCTGGATTATTCACAGTAACACACATTAATATTTTATTCTGTTTGGCACCATTTACGCATGGAAAGCTTTACAGCTATTAAGGCTGCATTCTGCAACTGACGTACAGAACCTGCACTGTGTGCCCTTGTTTGCTCTATGGCTTTGGAAGAGTGTTAGGAGAAGGTATGAACAGTTTCCACCACATCCACAGACCTTGGCAGAGAGTTACAAGATTTCACGACCATTCTCTCTCTCTTCCATTAGGCCAACCAGCAAGAGCCGAATGCAAGCTGCTCCTCTGTGTTCGAACAGCACAGGGGAGAGGAAAGGAAAAGCAGACACTGACTTAGACTGCCTACAATCTGCATAAATGTTGGGATGTGTGCCCTGGTGTAGGGATTAGACATGCATTTGCTTCAGAAATGGCTGTAGCAGTTTAAGGAATTTTTCCTAGAGACCACTGCCTCTGGTTGTAGGTTGCAGTATCTGAACACACTTAAGCTGCTTTAGTGTAAAGACCAGTATCATAAACTAAAAGATCATAGGACTTCAGCTTAAGCTAAGTTCTGGGCTTCATAGTGAAACATATGAGGAAGGTTCATATACCTTTTTACTTCTGCTTGAGCTGATGAAGTATTATTCTCTGGTTGATGGGAAGTAAAATATCAAACTTTTCCAGCTGCTTACTTCAGTGAGCACGCATCTAAGTCATAATTGAACAAGACCTGAAATACCCATATGAGACGGGAAAAATAATTTTGTGGTCAAGAGAAAAGATGACCTTGTGGTTAATTCAGGAAACCAGGGCAAGTTGCTTAGAGCCTAGGATGAGAAATTCAACCCTGTGCAAGGAGTAAGTCATGTACAACTTGATAGTTAAAATAGTCTTAAAATATCCGTGCATACTGCAAACCACTTACGAATAGTACATGGTTAAACTGAATGTGTTTGCTTGTAAAGACACAGATAAATTCTCATCAGTTTGAGCCTATGTCAGTCTAAGACCAAAAGACTCCTGTTTACTACCTTCACAGTGGCTCTTATTCGTAATGTGCCCACAACTTCTCAGGATGACATTTATCAAACTTTCAGAGAAATTCCTGTTTATATTTTAGATTAGAACCAATATTACACATCTCCCCCAATGGCTTCATTGGTTTTGGGATATCTGCCCCACCTTGCCCTTTCTAGGAAGATAGCTTTGCCCACATTTTCTAATCTTTCTGTTTATGCATCAAGACGGTCTTTTGCATTACATCTTACAGTGCAGTATGGTCCCATGGGCACATTCAACACTTTCCTGCAGCATTTTCTATTCCTTTTATTCCCTAGGCAGATAGAGTATCCACAGGCTAAATTAGAAAATCCTTGCTCCAAGACCTACCAGTATCATCTAGCCCTCTGTTAAGAACAACATGCATTTCAGAGAGTATATTCAAAATTAACTTTTCCCATGTGGTTACAGGAAGGATTAATTATTTGTATATTCTTATGAATGCAAGTTTTGCTGTAAATCCCTTCACTGCCCTAAGAATACTGTAATTATTTTGAAAATAAGTTCTGTAAACAAGTCAGGAGAGTCCCTAGTATGATGGTGTTGCTGATAATGGGCATATCTGTTGTTTCCAACTGCTTAAAGCTTCCTTTTAACATGAAAAAGTACATAGCAACACTATGACCTTATCATATTTAAAGTATACATTTTGATAAAGCATTCCTAATTGGAGAATAACTATGAAAGAAAATATAACTTTTCAATATGTATTAGATTTGAAACTTTTTTTTTTTTGGTCATATCCAATATGGTCAAACTAGGGGAGGGAGGGGAGGAGGGAGGAAGGGAGACGAAGAGCACGAAAGGGACCATACCAAATCAGAAGCAAGAAAAATGGTCAAGGCATTTGTTTAGGAGGCTGGTATCCAATTCTTAATCTACTGGATAACCCATTATGACATGTTATTATCTATTTTATGTTTTTCCCATCTTCTCTACCACAATAGGTCTTATATTTATTTGGAAACCTCTGGTAGAAAAACATTTCTAGTGCTATATCTTTTTTTAAAAAATGTAATTATATCTATTTTGTCTTAAATTAAAATTCCCATTGATTGTAATGGGAAGTACATCTACATAAGTAGGGGAGATGATATATTTTATTGTAGTTAAAGTTGCCATGCTAGAGTTGACTTTGTAGCTTCATTATAAATACTGACATTTTTGATAGTCTGAAGTTGCACTTGACTTCTTAATCTCTTTTAAAGAAAAAAACCCCTAAAAACTATTTCCTCTGTCATGGTAAAGGACATTGAAATAACACAACCGCATGAGATATTCTTCCACATGTTTCAAAGATAGAGGAGAATTTCACAGAATATCTTCCTTTCTCTAGTGGAGTGAAAACAAATCTCTATTCCAAAACCCCTGTAGCCCAGGAATTATAAGATCAAGTATTTCCAAGCAATCTGAAATATTTCTGATTCAAAAGCTTTCAGCAATTTGCAGCATGACTACCACAGTCTAATTACGATGATGACGCAGGAGGAAAAGTCTATTCTAAGCTTTGATGGCTATTCATTAAGCCATGTCAAGAGAAGGGTATTCACAAGAGCCCACTCACAAGGCTCAAGTGGCTCCACTCAGTGTGGGACTTGTCCAGTGAAAGTGTTTCAGAAGACTGCAAGTTTTCATCAGAGTTCAAGCAAGTTCAGGGCTTATGAAAGATACCTTCAATAAAGGCAGGCAAAGCTAGGAAAAGAGCAAGAGGAAGAGTCATCAATAGGTAGAAAAAAAGTTTTAACACCACACCAGCTATTTTGTGTTTTTCTTTTACCTTTCCTAATTTCTTTGCCTTTATTCTTCACAATTCAAAAATGAGCTGTCAGGAAAATTTTCTAAGCCAAAAGAACAGGAACATCTAGGAAGGATCAAGGTAAGGAGCTCCTTGTGTTCATTCAGTATAAAGCAAAGTAAAATTGCGCCCAGCTTTGAAATGACTGTAATGTCTGCAATCAAGCAAATTGCACCTGCTGCCAGAAATCATATCTATAGTTCCACCGTTTTAATACTGCTCTTGCTCACCTTCTAAACCCAGAAATAGCAACTTCTACTTCCTGTAGAAAACCTTTGCCACTATGTATTGCAGAGTATTGCAGGTTCCAGCCTGGCTACATAGACATTTTCCTATACTAAAAGCAACTTAAACAAAGGATTTAAAAAAAAAAATAGTCTAAGACTTTTAAAATGTATTTCAGCGTGCAAAGTAATTCCCATTGGAAATCCATGAATCTTCCCCGCACACCAGAGATAAATGAATAGAGCTATATAAGAGCAAAGTGTCTGAATGCTCATTGCCGATTTAAAGAAAGGTTTAGGAAAGAGAAAATTGTTCACATATGCATTTTGAGAGATCAGGGCATGCAATTCTGTTGTTTTGTAGTAGGTCATTCTTAGGAGTCTAAGACAGCCAAATGGGCCAGTCTCTATTATAATGATTATATTTAATAATTCCATATAATCATTTAACTAGTTTAATGGATTCTGCGGAAATCAGATCTGTCTCAGCACAATATCTCAAAACCTCAACTTAATACATTTGTTTTAATAAATACTGAATTGAAGTTCATCAGAAGTTATTATTAAAATTATTGATGTCAACAGCAAAAAATCATTGACAGGAAATGAGATGTATTTCATTTTGAGCACTAAATGAAGGCCAGATCCAACACTGAGTCTTGGACTACTCTAGTATATTACCGAATTGTTGACTTGTCACTGTGCACATCTCGTACCCTTCACACTAGGCTGTGAGAATGGTTGATACTAAGGAAGGATATTTTGCTATCCTATTACGTTCTGTAGCCAGGTGCACAAAAAATGCAATTATGTACGTAACTGTTGATATGTACATAACTATTGATATGTACATAACTGTTGACAGTCACTGTCTTTATGTGTCTCTAATGGTGTTTTAGTGGTAGGTGGTATGTAAAATATTTAAATGAAAAGAAAGGGAAATACTAGAAGTTGGAATAAAAGTTTATATCAGACACTTCTTACTTTCAAAAGTAAATTGGAAACTTAGGGCTCTATATTCAAATGTGTTTGTGTGCCTGACAATGCAGGCATGATACTACTTTCAAGAGCATCTCAGAAACTTTGGCATTAATTCACCTTTAATTAAGTGCCTGAACATCACAATGGGAGTCTAACACTGCTTTGATGGATCGAAATAACTCTGAAAATCTTTTGTTGACATTCACTTGAATATGAATGGTCGAAGTTTATACTGCAAAAAACTTGCAGGCAATTAATCCAAAATTTGAAATTTAACTGATCAAGCACAGATGGATTATAGAAATCTAGGTCTAAACTAATAATGTAAATTCCCTTTATGGTTATTGGGTGCAATTAATTTCATCCTAAAGTGTGCATTTAAAATAGTCAAGATGAATCGCACTGTAAAAGATCCCTGTTTCTATAGTGGTTATTTCTCTCCACTGATTATGAAAGAGAGTGTGTAGGACCCGAACCAGAAGAAGAGGTTGACACATACAGATAGCTTAGGGTTACAATCCTTAGTAATTTATAATCTTCAGTAATTTAGCTCTTCAGAACTCTCTTCCCAGAGCCAGCTGGATGAAAGTCAAGTGCTGTGATGTTGGTCCATCAGCCTACATGATGTGAGACTTTTAAGAGTCATTCCATAAGTCACCAGAACTCTATAGAGAACAGCACAGATATGTTCAATTACACAGACTGTCCTCCAAATGAATAGTCCCCCAAAATAGATATGAATCCTACTCACAGCCCCCAAGTCTAAATACCCCTGATGCTGAAGGATTTCTTGTATTGGATCTGAATCTTGAAGTCAAAGGGTTGACTTAGTTAATTTTTCATTTCCTGTTAATAAAAATTTTGATCCTTTTGTCAAACAAATTAAAATGATAACAGGAAAAAGAGAATCAGGCTACAGAGAGGCATTAAAGTGAAAGACAGCACACGTAGTGACAATAAAAAGTCATTAGGAAATCTACCTGTTTTGGAGGATGTTACTTAGATCCTATCCAAAACACTGAATAGAATCTGATGTTAAAAAAAAAAGTTATTGTAGATTATAATTAAAACAAAACTTCTACCAGTAAAAGTCAGTCCAACAAATTTAAATCAATTCATGTCTAATTAGTATGTATCAAAAATAAATCACTTGCATGTATATCTGAGGAGCTTTTAAATCTTTTTGATTATTACACATATGCCATTTGTTCTGCTTCCAGTTAAAGGTCGGACAGTACTTCTATTAAAACCTTACTTTCAAGGTTTATAAGTTGGCTTTAAAAATTCATTTTGAGTGGAGAAAGTAGTTAACATTTTTTTCAGGCAGGGAGAAAGGATTATTTCTTATTGGTAACGGAAATCTAAAACTGAGTTAATTTCTGAGTCCCACAACATCTTCTAGAACTGCCCATTCACTTAATTCAATTATAATTTTTGTGCTATACCTACTCTGTATTGGCAGGAAAAAGAAAAAGAGAGATCTCGTTAAGGAAGAACCTCTTTCTATTCAGGAAATTGACAGATTTTTGTGGGGCAGAAGAAGAGTGATTCCTATGAAGAAATTAATGCATTATTCTACATAACAACACCGAAAAATGGAGAGTGTTCTTTGGAAATACATCCCACTATATCTGTCAGAAGGCTCAAAAGTTACTCCAGCAGAAAATTCTTTCTGCATCAAGTGAGGGTCTCCTTGGATGTGCATGTAAACCTTATTAGCCCCAAGAGGGATCTTGCCAGACAACCCTTCAGGGACAGCTAGAGTTTAGTCCAGATTTGACCACTGGCCTACAGACCTGACAAATGCACACTTCTGTGCCTCACTCTCCCCTGCAAATGATTTCTTCTCTAAATGTTTTCAGACATATGAGATCAAGGCAGATTTTCAGCAAGGTTGTGTATTCTAATAATCTGTGGGGAGTGGTCGATTTGCTGGAGGTTCAGGCTGCCATTCAGAGGGACCCTGCCAGGTTGGAAAAATGGGCACACAGGAACCTCACGAAAATCACCATAGGCAAATGCCAAATCCTGCACCTGGGAAGGAATAAACCCATGCACCAGCACAGGCTGGGGGCAAACTGGCTGGAAAGTGGTTCAAAAGAAAAAGACCTGGAAATTCTTATCATCAACAGGCTGAGCATGGATCTGCAGTGACCCTTCCATCAAAGGTAGTTTACCATATTAGCAAGAGTATAGCCTGTAGTTTCAGGGAAGTGGCCCTTCCCCTCTGTTTGTCATCTGTGATACCATATCTGGATATTGTGTCCAGTCTGGGGCTCCCCAGTAAAGGTAAATATTTCTATACTGATGCTAGCCCAGCAAAGACCATTGAGCTGGTCAGGGGGCTGGAGTACAGGGTGTATGAGGAGAGGCTGAGAGAACTCGGTTTGTTTTGTCCTGTGAAGAGATGATTGGTGGGAAATTTCGTTGCTGTCTACAGCCATCTATCGGGAGACCATAAAGAAGATGGAGGTGCACAGTGGTGACATGAAAGACAATGAGAAAAAGACAGAGCATGGTAAATTTTGATTCAGTATAAGTACAATGTTCTTTAGCATGAAGGTGGTCAAATGCTAGAGCAGCTTGTCTACATGGGTTGTGCAAACTCCACCCTTGGAGATACTCAGTACTTGACTGGGCAACCTGATCTTACTGGACTTGCTCAGAGCAGACAGTGGCTGGAGTGGATGACCTCTGGACAACACTTCAAACCCACACGATTCTGTGAGTCCATTGTTTTTATCTCCTTTTAAAAATTTGCATTTCTGTTTAAACCTCCACTGAAATAGTCATTCAGTTCTTCATTGGAGAGCCAAAACTTTTGCAGAAGCTGATGCCAGAGGAAGTTAAGTTAGTTGTCTCCTGTAATGGAGCAGTAACAGAATTAAATCAATATTTTAAAAAGATTAGGTGTACAAATATTCTGGGAAAACACTCAAGACAAAAGACCTCAGGGCAGGCAATTCTCTGTAGCTCTAGCAGACCTATAACAGCCAGAACATGATGCAGAGTCCTTACACAGCGAGGCCTTACCCTTCCCTCTTAGCAGGCAATAGCAGCACTGTCCTTCTTTTTGGTCATTGTCTCCAGTTGACTCATCTGTGGGCACCCATCTGGTTTGAAAGAGGTGAAAGTTCTGCTACAAAAGCTAAGAATCAGCGGTATCCTGGGGTGCATTAAGAAAAGTGTGGCCAGCAGGTCGAGGGAGGTTCTCCTCCCCCTCTACTCGGCCCTAGTGAGGCCCCATCTGGAGTACTGTGTCCAGTTCTGGGCTCCCCAGTTCAAGAAACATGAGGAGCTACTGGAGAGAGTCCAGCGGAGGGCTACGAGGATGGTGAGGGGACTGGAGCATCTCTCCTACGAGGAAAGGCTGAGGGAACTGGGCTTGTTTAGCCTGAAGAAGGCTGCGAGGGGACCTTATAAATGCTTACAAATATCTGAAGGGTGGGTGTCAGGAGGATGGGGCCAAACTCTTTTCAGTGCTGCCCAGTGACAGGGCAAGGGGCAACAGGCACAAACTGAAGCATAGGAAGTTCCGCCTGAACATGAGGAAGAACTTCTTCCCTCTGAGGGTGACGGAGCACTGGCACAGGCTGCCCAGGGAGGTTATGGATTCTCCTTCTCTGGAGATATTCAAGACTCGCCTGAACGTGGTCCTGTGCAACCTGCTATAGGTGACCCTGCTTTGGTAGGTGCGTTGGACTGGATGATCCCCAGATGTCCCTTCCAATCCCTACAATTCTGTGATTCTGTCTTCTGGCCTGCACGTAGTATTTACACTGATATAAAGGTTATTGCACTTTCACACAGGTGTCAAAAGGCTGCAAGATGTCAGATTAGCTGCCTCACACTGGTGTAAACAACTATGCAAAGTACTTTACAGTGGAAAATCAAGGCTGCAAAGAATTTGCTCAAAGGCAGTCTTTGTCAATCAGTATTGTATTATTTGTATTGTATTATTTTTGATGGTTTTTGAAATCGAAGCGATGCACAAAAATTTCTAATAACAAAAATAAAAGTTAGGTATAATTATATTTAGTGATGCAGAATTTTGAAACCCTGTTGTTAAGAGCCTGTGTTATTTGCAGTGTGTGAATCACCATTTGACATTAAGAATATTAACTTCACTGTGCCAGCTCTGGCCCTTGTTTTTTTCTTAAACACATCTTCTATACTGGGGCAAATTTTTAGAAACGCTGCTCTGACCCAAATAAAAGTCTTTGGAGAGTGTCAAAATAGACAAATGTTCGCATACATTAACTTATTTGGCTACAGAGTCTTTCTGAAACCTAATAAACAATAAAGCTGCAGATATTAAAATGTGCCCTTTCAGACAGCATATATCACATTCTACTTTCAGTTTCCCTGGGGCAGCCCAAATGCATGTAGAAAGAAGGATACAGCTGTATATAATTGAAGTTGCTCTTTAGGAAAAGTACTCAGCTTTTTGATACTTCAGAATATGCCAAAGCAACAAAATAAATAAACAAAGCAAAATATAAGCCAAGATTCAATACAAGCCATTTTCAAATTCTGGGACGTTGCTAGCTTCCCATCTGTCTGGAGAAGAATACAATGCCCTTATGTGACTATTCACTGAAATGAGTTTGAAAAATCATCAAGCCCTCTGCTCTTTCATTATGCAGGTGGTGTGCAATACCAGATGCAAAATAATTAATATGGTTTCAAAGTTCCCTGGATTATGTCACAATTCATACCTTTTAAAATACGTAGCAGCTCACAATCTATATAACTGAGACTGATAGATTCTTTTTTTTTCACTTAGTTTAAAACTGTGTTGATAATCAAAAGCTGTTTTAAAATTCAAGTGGTAGCTCACATTCTGTAAAGGTATAAATTCTGATTTCTGTACATAACTACTGGAATCTTAGAGAAATGATTAGAATACATTAAAAAATAATTTACAAATTTGTTGGAAGGTACAGCATTTTAACACCAGAATTGCAAAGTAGTAACAAACAAGATTCTAATGTTAACATGAAAATCCCACCTGTAAGAAAAAGAATCTGGCAGCAGTCTTTCAGGGAACATGTTCCTAACTTGTGTATCTGGTAATTACAGTCTGTTTATAGCACATGAAAACTAAAATATTTCCTCAATTTTATTAAGTCATTTAAAAAGGATCTGGAGTGGTTAGGGCTAGTAACAGATCCATCTGCTGGGGTCATATGAAAATTGGAGAGATACCTGCTGAGTTTGATTTACAGGTGCCTAGTGAGAGGAAGTAAAGCACACAGCCGTTCCCCAGCTTATAGCTATCTGCTGCAGGAGGGAGAAGTATTAGCAAACTAGCCAGGAGCTTATGGCATGATACTTCACTGTACACTGCCTTGTAAGCCTACATATGAAACGAGCAAACAAGGCATCACCTTCCAGAGCTGCTGTGCTCCATTTCTGGTCCCACCATCTAATGGAACTATTACAGAAAAACTGATGAACAGAAATGCTACGTCTAAAGTTGTGCTGAGGGAGAGTGAAGGTAACGTATGGAGTGTAAATGTACAGACCACAGATTTGAGGGCAAGAGCTTTCTGCTTGTGTACAACTCTTGTTGCCTGGTTCTCTGAGATGCTAACAAGGATGAAATAAACTAAGAAGCCATGAATATATCTTGATTTAAACTACTTTTCCTCATTAGTTTCAGATGTTTGTTGTTTAGGATCGATATATCAGTTTAGCTTCAAAACAGTAGTAGTCTAGAACAGATTAAATACAGTTAAGAAGTAGAGTCAATACAGGTAAGAAGTCACAGAGACTGTCTCAAAAATTCTTCTGTGATAATACAGGGGAAAAAGATGTTACGGACGTGACAACACTGGGTAGAAAGATCAAGGAAGGAAGACAAGCTTTCATGCTGTACTTCAGCAAATTAATGACGCTGACGACAAGTGTTTTCCTTCGTGCTAACATTAGACTGCACAAATTTCATCAGAAACCTGGCTATGCATCTGCAGTTAGATGCTGCTTTTTATATTGGCTGTGGCAACCTCAGATCCAAGATCTCATTCCTGCTTTTGCCAAACGAACAAAATTCTTTCTGATTTAAGTGAACTGTGCTGTTCATGGAAGATTCAGCTGTATCTCTATTATTATTTCCAGTAAAGGCTGCGGGGTAATGTGCCCTGGAACATTCTCATTCTAAACAATCACCCGTGAGTTCATGTAAGCATCCTTAGAGATTGCTCTTCCTCCGCCACCAACTACTTCTACTATGCATTCATCTACCTGTTATAATAAAGATGTGTAATTAAGAGTTTTAATTTAGAGTTCTCATTAATCATCAGATAAGAACTCTACAGTCACAGCCTCATCATCGCCAAGAACATCTTGTGAACTCTCCAAATTCACTTTAAAAAGTTTAAATCCGCCAGTTATATTACTATCAGTGCAGTCTCAATTTCAAACAACACTTACAATGACATCTGCAGTGTGTAGTCACACATCATTCTGCTAAATACTGTGTTATATTCTAAAATTCAGACATCTAGGACCTGGGACATGTTCAGCCTTATATCCATGAAGATTCTTCCCTGAATCAGAGCATAAGTCGTGTTCCTGCATGAAGAAGGCAGAATTTGAAGGTTACTGGCTTCGCAGAGTGAGAAGACTTGAAGATCTCCTGAACTTCTGTTTCACAGCTGAGAGGAAGAAGGGTTAATCCAGGAGGTTTCTGGGGAGGGACCTTGCAAGCAACATGTAGGCTGGAAAGAGATTTCTTCTAGCAGTATGCTTATTATCCCCATCTGATATACGTTAAAAATTTGATGTTATAACTTTCAATTGTAGTGAATTTGCCTATTGTGGTGTTTGTGCTACTAGAGCTATGGCAAAGTTTTAACTGATTAACTCCTACTGAAAGTGGCTGAGAACTAATCTGACTCCAAAGGCATAATGGTAGAATAAGTTTGTACAGTAAAAGCGCAGGAATGATTGATGCATTGATAAAAACTTGAAGAAGATATAAAAAAAAAAAATAAAAAATTGTGCCTTTCAAACTTGGTAATACATTTCATGTCCAGGCATGAATTCTATCCATCTGCAAAGAAAAAATATCAAAACCAGCAGAAAGAATACATTTGAATTGCCATTTTTTGGATGTAGGCTTGAATTGGATTAGCTTTATTCCTCTGTGAGTTTAGGGACTACAAATAAGGTAAACAAATGAAGAAAGAAGACAGAGGTGGAAGGTAGTAAGGAAGCAGTGGCTCTCTGGGGAGAATAATGGATTGAGGAAAGGATAGGATGTGAATGGAAATCCAGGGAATGAATTATAAAACATGAGTGTGGAGTGACAGAGGGAAAACAGAAAAGATAACAGTAAGCAAAAGAACAGAAATGGAAGTGTATTGCATCACACACGAAAGTGACCACGTTAATTGTTCATTGTAAAGAAGCCAGCTTCAGGATGTGACACAGAAATGTTACTTTAATGTTTTTTATTACATTCCTGGTAACTCCAAAGCCTTTCACAGACGCTGGGCTCAACTGTGCACTCGTCAGCCTAGAACTCCCCCTCGGCTGCCAGAGCTGGCTGAGCTGGAGGTAGCAGAGGGTTCCTGCTGCTAGACCTCCTCGCTGGGGTTGCTTTCCTCCCTTTCTCCTTACTCCTTTCCCAGGAAGGTGATTTGGACCACAAAGAGCTGATGTGCAAGTCCGCAGTTTTCTTAGGGAAGATAAGGCACTCTGCTTGTCTGCTTACTGTCTGTCTGGAACAGCCTCATCTTTATACCACGGCTGAACAGTAGCAAAGATTGTTGCTAAAATGGAGCTGCCTCTCAGTGAATGGGGAAGAGGAGCTAAATATAAATAATAAATAGAAGTTAACAAGTAATTTTCCTGTAGGGAGAAAAAAAGTTTGCTATGCTGCAGTTCTATGCAGAGATAAGGCTGGCTAAAATGATTTAAAAAAACCTTATTTTCTTCAAAAATGAAACATCACACATACTATTCAACAACTGGGTTGTTTTTAAACATGAACATTGTGAGCTAGACAATTCTGGAAATTATATTTAGTGTGTAACTAATTCAGTCAAGATTTTCAATCAGCTGACTAATCCATAGAAACACAAGACCACATTGATTTTATGTACTTGTTCAGTTATTCCTGAACACTTGACAGACCTGACAACTGGATCAATAAGTGATCCCATTCACCCAGACGTGCAGGTGCCTTTTGTGCTCTCCCTGCTGGAAGATAACAATCAGGCTCATTAAAGGTAACACAAAGCATTACCAATGACATGTTTCCCTACAGACAAACACAGTGAATGCCTATTATGATTTTATCTGGGAGAAATTGATTTAATCAGCAGTCTAAGATTTAACCCATTGTTAATAACACAATTTAAAGCTTTTCTCTCTCACTTCTGATCAGCCTAACTGGAATTTAAATGGGTAGAAGTGACGTGAACAAGCTCACACGGGTCAGAGTTGATCTTTTCTGTCTCTGCCAGCATCTTTGATGTTTGACGTGAAGGACTAATCCTCACAATTCGAGAAACCACCCTGTGAACAAGAAACAATTTACCAACGCTATTATGTCACATATTGCTGTCTTAATTTAGGTTTTACAGAAGATTCATGCACTGTGAGTTTGAGGCATCTGGAAGATGCATCAAACTGAAAGCTGACAGGTTGTGTAAAGCTAATGTTACATGGATATGCTGTATTAATGATCTATTCATTTGAAATTTGTTTTTAGTGTTGTCTTTGTCTCTGCTTTGTTTTTATCCAGCATTATTCAATTCATTACAGACCACTCTCGCCTGGTATTTGTGGAAAAAAAATGTTTTCAGAGTGATTTTTTTAAAATTTAATTTACTGAAGATACAGAAGAAAACACACAAAATAATACTGTATGAAGCCTTAAAAAAAAACCACATTGATTTCTTGTAATGGATTTATTCTGCTGTGTTACTGCCAGTTTGTTGTACAAACATATTCTTCATGAGAGATCTGAACCAATCATCGTAAATTGTGGTAATAACTTTAAAATATTGCTAATATTAAATATATTAAAATGAGGTTTGAATATCAAAACTGCTTATATGATAAGAACACCTGCTTACTCAACATATCCATTCCCCTTCAGTCTTTGACTATAAACCTGTTTCTTTGGTCACTTTCTGCCTCCCTCGTATCCAAACAGTATTTGATGGGTAATTCTTTTGCAATATCATTTTACAAGAGTGTTATAACTTATGCTCATTAAAAAAAGAAAAAAAAAAAAAGAAAAAAAAAAAAGACAGCAGCACTTAATCTGTGTTCCTGGTAAGCAACATGAGTTTGGTGGGCATGTACGGTAGAGTGGGATGTCCTGAGGGGAAGAGTTGAGAGGATGGGTTTCCCAGATCTATTAGGGAGGACATGCCATGCCCAAAGGACAGCATGGCTGATCAAACCAAGAAGACATTCAGAAACCTGAATTCACAAGTAGGAGGCCCTTTAAAGTTTCACTGACAGCTTGAAATAAATTTGTGAAACAGGTGTTTGTGTGGCAAATACACTAAACAAGAGAACTGAGTGACATTGGGAATTGCGGGAGTAATTTATGTGCTCTAGGGAGAAGTGAAGATGAAAGGAAGACTGTAACCAAGTCTGCAGAAGATAAAATTCTTGGCAATAAACCTTATCTGATTACTGGACAGAAAATTGTGGTTTTACTGCCAAATGATTGGGAGATAAATTTAATTTTCTTGTTACTCCATGTTTTTCTCTGTCTGGGCTACAGCTCCCATGAGCTGATAAACCTCTTGCATCTTTGACACCTCTGTGTGGTAAAAGCAGGTGCATAGTTTGACACAGGATCCCAACAATATGCAAGGTATCCTCTCAGATTTCATTTGCAGGCATTAAGGGTGGACTTTCAGTCCAGGAGCTGTCATCTGCAGGGTGGAGAGAGCCCAGTATCTTCCAAGATATTTCACAATGGCAGAAAAATATCCATCCTCAGTACCTGAGCTAGGAGTTTAGTTTTGTTTTGCTAAATTTTAGGTTAGAGCAGACAAGGAGAGGTAGTGTCACAATGACAAGTCATGATACGAAGTTGGAAAGGTAGTCTTTTCATTCATCAGCAGAAAAATGGAAGGTGAAAATGTGTCATAGGTTGGTTTTCCCCAAGGAGATTGCACTGGGAGTGCACTGTGTGACAAAGAGAGAATGGTGTAGACCCCCTAAAGGAGCAATCAGTGAAGTAGGAATAGGGAGACGAGACAGTAGAGATAACTGTGAAAACTACAAGAGAAAATGGCTTGCAAGTGCATTACTAACAGTGAAACTGTCAAAACAAGGCTGAGGTTCTGCAAGGCACCTGAGTAAAATAGCTTACTAAAAAAGGGTGGAACAGCAGTGTTACTGCAGTGGAAGTCAAAATGGAAGAGCTTTAGCAGGGAGAGAAAAGAAATTGCTCTAAATCCCTGGATGGATTTAAGGGTGAAGAGAAACAAGGCAAATATCTTGTAATAGATCTGGGGAATCCGTTAGCAAGCTCTGAGAAGCAAAGGGACTCCACAACAGCTGCAGTTTAAAGGGAACTGAGACCATACACATCCACGTATCAGGAATATAAGGAGGTTATTTATTGACTTATCAAAGAGAATATCTATACATAGGTTTTAATTATAACTAAAGTTATACTTTAGAAACAGTTTCTGCGGACAGTCAAGTGAAGACTAGATATGGATTTTCACTGTCCTTTCAGTAACGCTTAGATATAAACATTTTCAGCAAAACATTTTAAGGCCACTGTTTAGCCATACACAAAGTTACTGCTGAATAGCCAGTCAACGTGCATTATCTGAGCTGTGCTAATAGTCCAGGGTCACTCTTAGAACAGCAAATGCAAAGTCATATGAGTTAGCTCAGCGCTTGTTTGTCACATGCTAAGTTAATTTGATTTGCCTGGTTTTTGCTCTGGACTTGCAGGCACCTGCACGGATAGTTATCCCTTTGCAATGCTTTTAATGGTGTGAGCTTTCAGGGTGAAATTATACAAGTGGATCAGAATAACTCTTAATTCAGTAGGTGACCTTTAATACTGCTGTCAGTGTCACAGTGATCAATTAAATGGTGGTGAAAATGAAGACTTCCTTCCACTCTTTCTACTGATTTTAATGAATTCTCCCTATGCTATTTGTATAGTAATGATCCATTTTTTATTATCATGCTACTTCTGTCTCACATTGAATCTTATAATAGTTTCTGCTTCCTTTTGAAAAATCTGAAAAGCTTATTCCCTAATTCTGTTATAAATGGCTAATCATTCATGCATATTAAATCCAAACAAACCACCTGGTTTTGATTGTTTCCTAATCCTTCTTAAAATCAGAGGCCCATTATCGGTGGCCTTTGCAACAGAACTCTGCAATTAGAAATCTACACAAGCTTCCCTCTTTGTCATCAAGCTGTGTGTGTCTGCTCAGAGAAAATTGCTACAGCTGTCAGCTTAAGTGCAATGACAAATATGTTTCTCTGCATATTTGGTTTCAACTAGTTTTGCTCAATTCAGTATGACTTCACTGGCATGACAAGTTATGCAAGTGTTGCCAGACAGTGCAAAAGACAAGCTGTCAGGTATTTACCATAGGTTAACCCTATGCATCATTATGCACTGTGCCTGGGTTTAGCCCTGTGGTCATTAGACTGCCATAGTTTCTAGCATCGGTGGCAGGTTGCTGTGTAGCATATTGCTCTTTCTCCTTTTTTTCAAGGTTATATAGAGTTTTAGTTCATTATTTCTAACGAGCAATCTGGTAAGATACTGTGTGATTTCAGATAAGTGATTTGAGATAATGTTGATCTCTCTTTCTGTTGAACAGAGCTGAAGAATTTTTCCCAAACCACCTGTGCTACAACTATTTCTCCTATGAATTGCACACCTCCATGCTTAAAAGCACCAGATTAAGAAGTCCCTGAAGCAATTTAATAACATCTGAGGAACCAGCTCTGAGAGTGATGGGGGACTGATGTTGCCAGCTATCACATCTTCTCATCCAAGAAATCTGAAGGAATTGGACCAACTGTTAATAAGTCTGCTGTGAACTGGGCGCCTACTTCAATTGAAAAGTTCAGGCTATGGCAACTACAATGACAGATTTTGGCATTTTCAGTGATGCCCAGCACACTCAGAAACAACTAAGTATCTAATGGGAACTTCAAGCTGCCAAGAGTATATTAAAAAGGGGTGGAAGATACTAGACTGGTCACCTGAATGGTGGGGCTTGCTATTAAAACTGATAATTTGCACAATAAAAGTTTCCTCTGTGCTGAGAACTGTTGCCTACTGCTGACACTGGCAGGTCCAATGAAACAGAACTGAGTATTACTGCCATTGCAAATCAGGAGATATCATGCTGAAAACCTTATGGAAGTCAGTGCATCACATATGCTTTAACCAAGAGTCCTGAACTGATCCTGAAAAGGAAAGTCTGGGTCTACAATGCTCATTAAACTTAGTTTGATTATTACTTGAGCAATGAATATGTTGTTTTCATTGCATAAACAGCAGGGGTGCTTGCAGAATGCTATTTAACAGCTCAAAAGAAATAGTGAGTTTTCAAAGAACCTCGTTCTGACATCTCCAATCCATCATATTCAAATTATACTGATAATCTCTTGTCTTTTAATCAGTTATATTCAGGAAAAGGATGAAGAACCAGTGAACATATGCGTGAATCAGCCTCTGATTAACTATCTCCATAGAATCTTTTTTCTGTTCATTCAGAGAAAGTGAAATTCAAAACTTTGAGTGATAATGATTATTTATCTCTGCATTTTTCCTAAAAGAAACACTGCTTTTAATTTTTTCCACAGTCCTATGGTTCAAAGCATTTCAATTAATTCACCGAACACACAGATACAGACAAACAACACTTTAGAAATCCAGAGATGCAAAGCCACCTCGTAAGATTCTGCATAGCTGGAAAATAGAAACGTAAGTTTCTTCCCCAAGTGTTCTTTGTCTGTTGAACATTCACAAAATAAAGAACATATAGCCTAAAAAAACTGATATGATGTTTCTTCAGAAGCTCTATTTACTTTTGTCCCACCTGCTCTTTCTTTTCCCACCTGTCCTAAAGCAGCCATGTCCTTAGTTGGAACTGGTTAGACCTGCAGGATCTTGTTTACAACTCCTGCCCTTGAAGGAAACATCCAACAGCTAAAGGAGTGGCTTCTAATGCTTTTGGATTAAATACCAAGCTGATTTTTCATGGATTCTTGAAGCTACATTTGCCTTCTCCGTTCATTCATCTTCTGCATCTGGGACTGCCTGCTTTGCTGCTTGGCTTCTGCCAGTACTGTCCTCAGTGTCCCCATGTCACCACTTGAACCCCAGAGCATCCTTTGAGTTCCCCCTCTAGACCATGTGGTGGAAGTTACTAGCTTGAGCTCAGCACCACAGCAATTCTAGGGTGTCCTTCACTAGGGGGATGTGTTACCAGATATAAAAATAATCTCAAAAAAAGTAGTGACTCAATCTCCCTACCCAGTCCACAGCCTCCCTGAATAGAGAGCTCCAATGGGTGCCTGTTTGGGTTTGGCTGTTTGGGGTACATGCTACCAATCTCCTAGGGACTAAATGTATTTCATCATGGCTACCAGTCAGCTTGTTATACCTTGCCCTTATTACTACCCTCAATTTTAAGCAATCAGGTACAGCTCTGCTCACCACCATCTCATTACCAGCCTGCCTTTGATGTTTTAGAGGCTGAAGAGGATATCAGTCCTTTGTGAGTGCAAATTAGCTGCAGTTACAAAAACATGTAACGGCGTGTGGAAATACCGGTTTGAACCAATATCTGAAAGATTTGAAACTGTTAGATTCCCACCACGTTACATAGTCCTGTCCCTGGATACAAAATCCTGGTGTATAAAAGGGACAGCCTGTCAGATACCCAGCATCGCATATTCTAAAGGAAATTCTGGATATCAATGTCTTTTATTTACATTCTGCACTAACATCTGGCTTCTTATAAGACAGGTCTTAATCAGAGACAGAGCTGAGTAATGGTGGATGCGATCAACTCATTATATTAGGTGTTTGTAACACATTCACATAGACATATATACACATTTGAAAATATATATTTATAAAATAATTTCTACCAGCCCACTGCACTCAGCAGTCATCCTCTCAGCTGTTCTCTCTCTCTGATGCCACCACCTCCGACAGGGCCAGACATTTCTTCCTTTGACAAGCCCCTGTGAAATAGTTCAGGAAAAAAGCGTGACGGAGCACAGTTTTCCCCTACCTTCATTTCCTCTCCTGCCTGAATCCACGCAGATACCAAGGTGGTGTGTACCTAAAAAGTCAGTTCCCCATTACTCCAGAGGTGCAGGTGGGAATATGCTTAATCACTGTAAATTAATTGATCTTACTGATCCCTCCATTTACATGCTGTCAGCCTTCTATAAAGCTAACAGAATAATCCTTATTCTCAACACTGACCTTGTCTCACATGATGCTACATGAGGATACAAGGATGCAGGTGACATTTGCTGGTCAAGTCTGCCATGTTGTCACACTTGGTCCCTGTAACTCCAGTGATGTGGAAGGCTGCTGACAGGTGAAGTATTTAACCAAATAAAGAGTAAGCCTTTAGCTGACATACTTGTGATTTCCACTTGGGATATAATTGTCCCCTTTCTCAGTACAATAGACAATAATTATACAGCTGTGAATACAAATAAAGATCTAGGTTGAGGAATTTATATACAATGAAGGACAGATGCACATATGAAAATATCTGCTATTGGGTCAGCAATGCAAACCTTGATGAGTATATTTCTGCGGCTGCTAAACTGGTTCAGTCTGACACTCCTCACCAAAGGAAAATATTTTAGCAAGATCTCATTTTGGAAAAACAATTAAATAGTACCATTTATAACAATATGATGTAATATTTTCTGTTGCTGTGGCTACAGAACAATGAAGGCATGCATCAATTTGTGGGTAAACTGTCTAAATTACGAAAAGCTTTAATAAACAAACTAACAATTTATGTTTGAGGGCAAGTAGTCTTGCAAATGAAAATAATTGTGAATCCACATTCAAATGTCTGTACTAAATTGCAGGTTCAAATGTTTTAGCTTCTAGACCTCTGATTGCTTATTTTGTTGACTACCATCAAAATATTAGCATTTGTGCCAGTAATAAATTGTGCCCACAAAACTGTAGTGTGTCTTTTCTCTCTTTTTAAACCAGGCACTAAATGTAATTATATGTGCTGTGTTCCAGCATCACAACAGTCAGTAACAGTTTTTGAGCTCAAGCTATGTGAATATTCTTTACTCAATCTGTGCATCAAATAACCGTCTAATTCAACATTAACTTTCAATTAACTGTTAATATTTATTTTTTAGTTTTCTGTTTGGGTATGAACAGACAAGCATAGGACAGATGAATTATAATCTCCAACTAGTAATAGCTGCTCCTGTGAGGGGTGGCTAAGGACTCCGGGTTTGTCTAGTTTGGAGACAAAGAGGCTGGGGGGCGACCTCATTGCTCTCTACATCTTCCTGAGGAGAGGACGTGGAGAGGGAGGTGCTGATCTCCTCCCCCTGGCATCTAGTGACAGGACGTGTGGGAATGGTTCAAATCTGTGCCAGGGGAGGTTTAGACTGGCTTTTCTTTACCCGGAGGGTGGTCAAGCACTGGAACAGGCTTCCTAGAGAGCTGGTCGATGTTCCAAGCCTGCCAGTGTTTAAGAGGCACTTGGACAATGCCCTTAATAATGTGGAAGAGAGACTGGACTGGGGCAATGAACATTTTCTGTATGTTCAGCTAGTTTTGATGACCTCTAACAAGAAAGTATGACCTAACATCCGGTTCAGGAAACCAACTGAAAGTAACACTGTGTTAAATCTTAAGAATAGAAGAGTGCAAAATTTCTGCTCTGAAAGTGAATTATTTAATCTATACTTTTCATAACAAAGTTCTAGCTGAATAGTAGCTTCTATTACTGAATAGTAGCAAAAGAAGAAATGGTAGCGTAGGACTTCATGGTTAAACCAACATGCTGTAAGATCAGACACAGTCATACAAGCACCTGACCTGCCCTATAACTTCTGCCCAATGGAGCAGAACTGGCTTTATTTCATTTTGTATAGAACGGTCCTTGGTGGAAATGCCCATTTGAGATTCCAGCATTACAAACTTTCACTAACAGATTAGCTGTGTGTGCATTTACTCACGTTTGCCCCTTTCCTACCAGCATAGGTGGGGATCATTCAGTCCCCACTATGTGTGGAAAAATCTTCAGATGCACAGACAACTCATTTTATAGGTTGGTATTAAATGTAACCTATTGAAATGATGAACTAAAACTTCAGCTGCATAAATCTGCAAAGCTTCATCAGTTTATACTGGCTAACACTAACTGAAGATCTAATTTATATTAACTGAAAGGAGAAATAGAGTTAATTAAAATCTCAGAAAAATCTAGAATCTCTAATGACATTGGGAAACGTGAAAGTTTATTTTAACACCCTAACTAGTCATAAGAAAATATTGCACAAGCTAGATAATATTTGCTGAACTAAGAGGATTAAAGAGAAGGAAACAGTGACTTCATGCATTCACCAAATATTACAGAAGAGTGAAAAAAAGAATATAAACGAAAAGGAAATGAACTATTGGAATAGGTGAAAAATCTCTACAAGTTTGATGCACACCTCTCCTGAATCAGCCTTCTCAGAATTGTCCTTTTTGTTACAAATAGAGGTATGAATACTTTAGTTCTTATGTATTTTAATTTCATATATGTAGCTGAAAATCAGAAAAACTTGGGTGAGTGCAGAAATAATAGGGTGGCACTGAGGAAAAAAAAGATATAAGATGGAAAAAAATACAAATATTCATTGCTTTCTATTAAACCTACTTCACCTAAAAACTAAGAATGTATTATGCAAACTTAAAAATTTGAGTTCTAATTTGTAATAGCTTCTAACCAACAGCCTTTATAACTCTTGTGCTGTGCAGTAATACCTGGCTTAGAGAAAAATAGCAAGGTATTTAAAAATGTGTCATAGTAGAACAGACTGTTACTTATCATCAACTCAAAATACTCTCAAAATACTCTCTAAAATCATTAACTAGTTATTTTAAAAGAAACTGTCATTCTTGCATAAGCACTTCCTCCCAGAAAATGTGGTTTTAAGAATAAAATCAAAGGATATTCACAGAATCACAGAATGTTAGGGGTTGGAAGGGACCTCTGGGGATCATCTAGTCCAACCCTCCTGCCGAAGCAGAGTCACCTATAGCAGGCTGTAGAGGACCTTGTCCAGGCGGGTCTTGAATATCTCCAGAGAAGGAGACTCCACAACCTCCCTGGGCAGCCTGTGCCAGTGCTCTGTCACCCTCAGAGGGAAGAAGTTCTTCC
>Ga0065711_1031276_pt1 | contig 30102 bp, 16 predicted proteins | sample Hoacrofraction12_FD_59098 | JGI IMG/M metagenome (GOLD analysis project Ga0065711, IMG submission 59098) | Hoatzin crop microbial communities from Cojedes, Venezuela - Epithelial fraction 12 v2 (version 2) | ecosystem: Host-associated > Birds > Digestive system > Esophagus > Crop | place...
GGGAAGAGAAGAACCAGTCTCAAAGCTGACATAACTCGTAACTACATTTTCAGTACAAAGATTACAGGCTTTTACTTGCACAAAATAAGAGATGTGCCAAAGATGGAACTGTGAACCTCTTACAATTTCTGTGATGCCACTGTAATTTCAAATTCCAGTTTGCATTTTTTTCCAGTGATTTAGGGAGAGCGAAGAATGTTTGTCTAATTAGCTGCTGTCTTCTACTGCCCTGACCACTTTTGTTGGCTCTGAAGGGGAGCAACACGTTCATAGACCAGAATTGACTGCTCCCGAGTTTATTTCTAGTTCCACTCTCAGGGACTGTTATCACTTACATTTGCCCTGTAGTGTAAGGAAATTCTGGATTTATTGTGAAGGTTTCACTCTTCAGCACAGTATAGTAAGTAGCAGTATAGTCTAGTGTATATTGTATACTGTAGCATGTATAAAGCCGTGCAGTACAGGAAGTTTGAGATTGTGCCGGTGATCAAATGGCATCCCCTTGCCCTGCGATCCAAGCACACAAAAGCTGAGCTGCATCTCTGTTCCAGCCCCATCCATCCCACACTTCCTCCTGCGCTCTGCTGCTCACCGCTCGGTCTGTCGCACCCTGCACCATCCTGTTACCATCCTCTATTGCCAACTTCCCTTTACTGTACAACTATAATTATGCTGTCCATATGCTAAGCATGCATGCGAGCTCCAATTAGCAGCTTGTTTCGTACTGTGTACCTTAAATGTCGTATTTGGACACTTCCTCATTTACATATCCTCCTCCCTACACCATCAGGAGCGTCCTGTGCTGGCCTTTCGTTAGCTCTCTCGTGAGTGACAGATGGCCTGCTCATTAGATGAGTCTCTAACTGCTTAGCAGTTCTTCTCTCGAGCTCCACATTACTTTATAATTAGGCTTCACAATTACTAGGCTTTTCCTGTAGTTCCTCTCACACAGGATTTTATCTTGGGTTTCTGAAAAGCTCAATGGGATGCTGCAATGACTCTGTAATGGTGAACAAAAGCCAGGATAAAGAAGGGTGCCGGCATTTCCAGCTGAAGAGCAGCTCAGTCGAATGATTTGTCCTGAAAACAATAATTTGTAGTCATTACCTGCACCTGGCTGGGGAAGCCGGTGGGGTTATGAGTGCTATCTTTGGGGCCCTATGGAGTTGCAGTGATTCCTGTCTGCTGTGAACCTGACCCCCTGTGCTTGGTTCCCTGCCCCTTCGTGTCTCGGGAGTACTCCTGCTTTTTCACATGGAGGCAGCATCATGCTCAGCATCAAAGTAAGCCACAGAGACTGAATCATATACACCACTTGCGGAGACTTACACATATATTCTGTCTTTGGCTAATACGTTTTACCCACATTGAAAGTACTTGGCTGCTGTTGTAGTTAGCAAAACGTAATAGCAGCCTATAATATACTGCCCGTGGTTGTTGTGATTGATTGGATGCAATGTGCTGTCATTACTTACTTCATGGAGGACAGTTTTCCAGCCTTGCTGTTGGCATCTTGCAAGGCAGCGCATATGTAGCAGTGGCTGTTGCCAGGATTTTGGGCTGTGTGTTAGTGACTGGAGGCTCCAACTAGGAGTGCGTCTTCTTTGTGCTAGACACTGACCAGACACGGCGCGGCAGTCCTTGCAGACAGGTTGTAGCCAAATGAGAAGAACAAAGGTTGAAATAAGAGCACAATATATTCAAGCAGTGAGGGGCACTGAGGCAGAGGACACCAAAGAACGCGTTGGGGGCCATAGGAAGTTGACTTAAAAAAAATCTGAAAATCAAGCCCTGCTTTCCGAGGTCCCTGTCTACTTGCTTCACCTGTAACTCTGGCAAAATTGTATTTATTCTTGTCTAAAGAGAAATAGTGGGTAAAGTACCAAAAGCCTCTAAATGGTGTTTTCATAAATGGCTCAGTTACTTGGAAACCTGCCACTCGCAGAGCCAGGACCACTGCATGCCTAGCTCGCATCTGAGAATGGCAGCTAGGCTTTTATTGCAACAGTCCTTCTGAAAAATGCACTAATAACCAATATTTAAATATAATAGAGGAATTCTTTTATCTTTTATACTGAAGCCCATATGTTTTGTTGCATGTTTTACTAATAACTTCATAGAATCTCTAGGCTCTTTTAAAGTCTAATATTGAATTTAATGACCTAGAACAAATAAGTTTTATTTACCATGCTGAAAAAAATCATCGTGTAGTAACTGAAGTAATTTATTTCAGTTTACCTTTAGTAATAATGCTCAGTTCAACAATACTTGGATAGCCCAAATGCCTTCAAGTCTATTCTGTGCAGTGTAAATCCATTGCACGGTACTGATAAAAGCAGTGATGCATTTCAAATGATGCAGATGTGTGTGGAGTAAATGAATTATTTATGGCTTGCTTTGCATAGATATTAAGAACTTTGTAAGTGCTGATATTTTTCATTGTGAAAAAGGTTTGTGTTAACGTGCTGCTTTGACAGCCCTTAAAGACTAAAATTGCCCTGCAAGAGAGCTACAGTCCACTTAGCTGGAGTGCAGGCTTCTCCAGGCTGTTCATCCACAGGCCAACAGACTGACCGCTTCAAAGTGACCATCTGAATTGTGAGACAGCAGGAGCCTTTCCCTCAGCAAGGCTGGGCTGTTGGCATGCAAGAAAAAATCTTTCTGTTTGTCATCGGAGGAACAAAGCTGGGCAGTGCAGTTTGCAGTCTTGTGCATGTTAAGGGCGTGCGTTAGGAAGAAGCTACAGCTCCATGCAGGCACCCTTGAACACAAGGACTGCCAGATGAGGGCCACACACTCGCCCAAGCTCCTGTCTTGTGTTAAATGAACATAAGCTGGAAACCACTCACAGGTGGTTCTGTTAGTATAAATTTGGCTAAGGCATACAGAAAATTAGGTTACTCTACTTTCTTCATTTCCCACCTTTCTAAACAGAGATACTAGATAATTAATTTCGATGTGTTAAATGTGTGTTAGAAAGGCTGAAGTGAATGGGTATACTTGTCGTAATTGTTCAAAGGAAACTTGTCCCCCTTCCAATTCTGGTGTGCCAAACCTCGTGCCCTACCTCTGGCACCTTGCTTCTGCAATATTTTTTAGAGCACTCTGGCTTTTCAAATGTTCTTGAAACAGTTTATAAGACACACAGCAAGTTACCTGGAGCACAGCACATCAGTTTGTGGTGTTTAAGTTTTTGGTGAACTTCCAGCTCCACTTGTAAAGAGCCCCAGAAGCCTAAGGAACCATAAGCATGGTCTTATGCTGAGGTAAAGACACACCACTAAAGTGTGGTGTGGACCAGAGGAAAATAGAATCATAGAATGCTTTGGCTTGGACGGGACTTTATAGGTCACCTAGCTCCAAGCCCCCAGCCATGGGCAGGGTCACCTGCTACTAGACCAGGTTGCCCAAAGCCCCATCCAACATGGGCTTGAACACTGCCAGAGAGGGGGCATCCACAGCTTCTCTGGGCAACCTGTGCCAGTGCCTCACCACCCTCAGAGTAAAGAATTTCTTTCTTATATCTAATCTAAATCTACCCTCTTTCAGTTTAAAGCCATTAACCCTTGTCCTATCACTACAGACCCATGTAAAATGTCCCTCTCCATCTTCCTTACAATTCCCCCTTTTTATACTGGCAGGACGCAATAAGGTCTCCCCGCAGTCTTCTCTTCTCCAGGCTGAACAGCCTCAACTCTCTCAGCCTTTCCTCACAGCAGAGGTGTTCCAGCCCTCGGATCATTTTTGTGGCTGCTTCTGGCCCCGCTCCAACAGGTCCACGTCTGTTCTGTGCTGAGGGCTCCAGAGCTGGACACAGGACTCCCAGGGGAGCCTCACCAGAGCGGAGCGGAGGGGCAGAATCCCTTCCCTCACCCTGCTGCGCACGCTGCTGGGGATGCAGCCCAGGGTATGGTTGGCCTTCTGGGCTGCGAGTGTGCATTGTCGGGTCGTATTGAGCACCAGCACCCCCAAGTCCTTCTCCTCAGGGCTGGTCTCAATCCATTTTCTGCCCAGCCTATATTTGTGCTTGGGATTGCCCCAATGTGCAGGGCCTTGCACTTGGGCTTGTTGAACTTCATGAGGTTTACATGGGCCCACCCTTCAAGCCTGTGAAGGTCCCTCTGGATAGCATCCCTTCCCTCCAGAGTGTCGACCGCACCACACAGCTTGGTGTCATAGGCAAACTTGCTGAGGGTGCACTCAATCCTGATATTCATGTCGCCGACAAAGATGTTGAACACTGCCAGTCCCAATACGGACCCTTGAGCAATAAAAAATACAGGGAAAGGACTGAAGGAGGCTCTTCTGGTCTAGCACTTCATGGAATTGTGTGGCAGTGCTGCTTGCACACCCCAGTGTGGAGGTTTTGCTGGGGATGGCCTTCAGAAACTCTCTGTTGTGATTCGTGAAGACATGGGTGCTAGTTAGAGAAGCACACAGTGAACTTTTAGGTGGTATTCTCGTCAGTGGAAATGTCCTTGTGCTTTAAAGATGGTTGATTACTACTCTTAATCTAAATGCCTTCATGAAGTGACATCCTATGTTGCCAAAGCAGAATAAATAAGGGCTCGTGCTCTGTCACGACTGCCATGATGATAAAGAAAGGAAAATGTTAAACCATTTGAACTAGAATTTTGATTTTAGACCCCATGCTGGATGGTCTTCTTCAGACATTTCTGTGTATCTATACTCTGAGAGCACTAAAACGAAGTTGCCCAGCTCCTGCCTTTCAGCTTCTGGGCAATTGCCGAAGTTCAGCAGTGACAGTAACCTGTTCTCTACAGACAGGAAACCTGGGAATTAATGGCTTTTTAACATACCGTAATAGCCCATGGAGGAGAGCATTTCTGCCATGTAGCTGTTTTGTTCATTACTGCTAGAGACAATGAAATGAGAAATCAATTTATCTCTTTAAAAAATTAATACAGTCTGCAGGAGCAAGCTGGGGAGGAACTCTGTACCTTGGCTTTAGCAGCACCTCAGTGCCCAGCTTTTCTGCAGTGCTGGGGTGCTAGTGGGGGACACACACTGCTGTCAGACTGAGAAAATCATTCTTTGGTGTGTGCAGCAACTTCTGAATTTGGAGGGAGAAAAGTACTGGGGAAAGTCCTCTCTGTGAAATGTATTGCACCCTAGAAAAACAGAAGTAACACCATACTGGTCAAATAAGGGGTTGGGGGGGGGGTGTGTGTGAGTAGTTTTAAGAGCTTGAGGAGGCCAAGATTTTTATATGTGCCTAACTCTATTTTTAGGAGCCTCCATAGGTAACCTAATTTATCCAAAACCTGCTGAACTCTAACCATTCCCGTGTGTGTCATCGACTTCTGTTGAGTCCCTGAGTCATGTGTCCTCCTGCAGCACCAAAATAAGTGTCCACAGACATTCGATGTGATAACTTTATACCTGTTACATCCCTGCACTGTGCCAGGTTGAATGAAGAGTCCAGCCCAGAGACAAGGCCAGTGGCATGAAGGTCACCTGGAAGAGCTGGGATGAAAGGGAACAAGTGACTAGGAAGGCATTGGCAGTGCTATGCTACAGAGGAAGGATAGGCTGCAGAGTCTCCCAGGGGAGAAACCCAGGCAAGCAGGGAGGATCTTGGGGGTGTACAAGGAGGAGCAGGAGGTGGAGTTGTGCAAAGGGTGAAAATGAGCCTGTAAATCAGTACTGTGATGCTGCCTGAGAAATGGCTTAATGACCCAAGATGAAGAGCTGGAAAATACATTCAGTTACTAGGGTAATATCAAAGGGAATAATCGGTGAATCAAAGATGGTTAGAAGAGGTAACATGTGTTCTTGGACTTCACTTCTCCTTTTTGTCTGGGTTCTACTAACACCTGCCCCAGTAACTGCCTAATTCTGTTCCCACTCATTTTTTTACAAAGAGCAGGAATATTAGACTTCCTTCCCTGCAGGAAACGTGATGACCACGCTGTCACATGTTGGACCAGCAAGCTGGTTTCCCGTACTTTTTTATAGCCGTCAGCAAAAACAGATTCCCTGTTTCCCTTTCAAGCCCGGGTCCACTAAAATTAGTGCTTTTCTCTCAAAGTAACTCAGAAGCAAGACAGTGCCTCCTGCCGTGGCCATATCTGCTAGCGAGGAGTGGCTTTGGGGAATAATTTGAAGCTGTAACAGGTGTAAAAACTAAGACCACTTGGGCTCCTTTGTGTGCTAAATTTTTTTGGAGATTTAAGATAAAAATCCATGGGAATTAGGTAAAAGTTGCCTGCTTTGCTCCTCCGCATTGTGCTTTGTGTTGCACCAAGGTGCACAGCGGCATTTCCCTGGTTTTTTGTGGATGGTGGTTAATGCAAGGATGCTAATTTCAGTGCCAGGTCTTTTTACCCTGCCAGCCAGGCAGACGTACTGCAACTGCACCCAGTTCCCAGCAGGGAGCCTTTTGATTAAAAAAAAGGAGAACAGCAGGGATGAAAACGGGAAGGAAACAGCACAGTGCCACAGGGAGCGGCTGCATCCATGGGGAACTTTTGAAGATGCGGCTCACACCAGCAGTGTTTCTGCTGCTGGAAGAAAAGAAATGCACGTGGCAGTTCTGCCTACGTGCTTAACAGTTTGATTCCAGTTAAAAAGGGTCAGTTTTTTCATCTGGTTCAAAGTGGTTTGAAACCAGAACCCACTGCTCTCAGAGCTGAAGGAAAGGTACTGGTTTTACAGGAGTTTAACTGGGAGGGGGATTAGATGTTCTCTCAGTAAGTGTTAAACATCCAGGTGAACAACTGGAGGTACGGTGGGACACAGGTAGATGTGTTTCCCCAGGTGACACCTGAGAAGTGGGTAAAAGTGAGCTCCCAGCTGTCCCCAGCCCCCGGGGAAGGGGGAACTGCTGTGACAGAAATTGTCTTCATAAGCCTTTAAAAGGATGGTTGCAGCCCAGCTGGTTGAATTTATACCAAAATAAAGTTGTCAGGGTTTTTTTCCTTTGCTTCTTCAGAGGAGTGTAGCACAGAAAAGTGGAGGGAGAGAAACAAGGAAAGCCATGCCTGGTTCACAGGTGATGGAGCAAGCCAGATGCCATGGTTGGTAGTGGTCCTCTCTCTTGCCCAGGAGGTTTGTAGTGTCTCACCATGAGGAGGGTTGCTTTGGAAGGGAGTAAGAAATATGTTTCATTTAGATTCAGCACTGCTAAGAAAGTCTGGGCAGATAAGTGGGGAATTTAGTTTTGAACTGCGAGAAAGGAAGATCAAGAATGAGGGTTTGCATGAACTTGATGAACATTTTCCTAAAAATCAGAGTTGTGTAAGGGTGGAAAAGTTTTCGGAATGAAGTACCTAGGAGGTGGATGAACATCTAGGAAAAATCAGAGTGAAGAAATGAGGTGCATAATTGCAGGGTATGCTGGGCAAGATGCACATTTAAGGAAGGACTGTAAAGGAATGGTGGAGAAAGGAGAGCTCTTCAGGGTGTATGGACCTCTTGTGAAGCAGCTGACCCTGATTCCAATATAGCATGATACCTTCAGTAGTGATTGTCAGGAAGGTTTATGTCCAGCATTAGGTGTGCTCTGTTCTTACAGGACACAACTTGCTTACTTTTTTCTTTTCTTTTTTTTTTCCTAATAAATGCAATTTTCGATTTTTTATACTGCCCTTTCCAACTTTGATTCCTAGCTGAAGAATTTTACTTGGTGCAAAGCACATTCTCCTACTTCATCAGCTTTCTCTGAGCTTGCTCCACTGCTCTTTGACACCTGTTGAACATGGAGTGCTTACCAAGGATTGATTAGAGCAGTATTCTTCCACTTGTGCCTTTTAATGAACATTAAAGATATGCTAAGATACAGTAACTTCATAATTTGGAGATGGGAAATACTATATTTCTGGTGATTAAACTCTATATCAGATATTTGTAATTGAAAATTTAGCAGGCAAAGATTTACTTATCCAAGAAAGAAAGTCTCTGGTGAGTTTCAGTCTCCTGGCTGCATTAAGCTGTTGAACATATAAGAAGCAGTAATGTTTTTTTCTTACTAGAAATAGTACCAGATGTATATAATTCATTAAAAGAAATTTAGAATGAGATAATAGTCATTGATCAAGGGAATATAATTATACTTTAAAATGAAGATACACAAATCCCTCATCAGTGAATATTCAATTCATTACAAAAAAGACCAGAGGTTTGCCCAGCCCAAAATCCTGTTTCCATGAGAAGCAATATGCATGTGCACAAGGATGAGCAACAGTGCAGCATGCTTCACGCACTTTTTAGGTTAGAGAATTACCAGATCCTCTTGCAATTTCTCTGTTTAGTAACACCAAACCTATTCCTCTTCCAAGTCACTTGTCAAGTGTCCTCCAGAGCCTCCTGCATCCACCATGTCTTGCATCAACTAGTTTCACTGGCCTGAGACCTATTGCATGAGGAGCTAGTTATTTTTTGCTTACTTGGGAGCTTGCTCTTATTTGCTTTGCTTGATGGTCCTTACATCGGTATCTTGGATCACCCTTGTCATTTCTTGAATATTTTCCATCTCCAATATATCATTTTAGAGGGGATGGGATGGGAACTGCACACAAGGATTGCATGGGAGTATCGGCGTTGGCTTCTTGGAACTGTTCCAATTATTTGAGTTTCATGGCACTTTAAGGCAAATGCATGAGTGTAATATAACTTGTTTGACCCCAAAGAAAAGTCAGAAGATTTTACCTGTGTTAGAGTTAAAATCTATAGGTCCTGGTACCAATGCCATGAAGTCATGCAATATAGGTCTCCAGCAGGACTTTCACAGCTTTATGTGAAACCAGCACTGGGTATATACACATGCTCCTGAGTTTTAAAACTGACTGCTTTGCCGACTTTTCTTTCCACTGCCAGTAACGAGGAATAATCTCCAGTAGCAAATAAGGTGATCCTATAAGTGATCCTGAGACAGAATTGGCTGTCCATGCTGAGAAACAATCCCTGATATCAGAGTATAACACCTCTTAAAAGCCACTTCTAGTCTCCTGCTTAGCAGGAAAAGAACTCAAGGCAAGATAACAAGTGTGGAGAAATGAAAGAAGGAAAACAAAATGCGAGGAAAAGCAGAGTAGGAAACAACTCCCTAGAACATATGATTGATGGAGAGAAAGAGGTGAACGTGTAACCAGGTTTGTGTATGGCTGAGGGGGCGTTTGGCTTCACAACACTGCCGGCTGGGTATGATGCCAAATTTTGATTTTGTTTCTCGACTTAAAGTTCCAGCTTCTGGGGACAGGTGACACAAAAAGCTTACTTTGCTTCAGAAAGAGATTGAAATAAATCTTTCAATGTTCTGTACTCGAAGACTTTATTAAAATTAAAACTAAATGACCCTTCAAAAGCTAAGTATATTGAGAAGGTAAAAGAATCCAATGTTTAATTTCATTAGAAAAGATATTTTTAAAATATCAGGTTCTTTTGAAGTCTTATACCTGATTTATCAATGCTTAAGATTTGTAATAATTCACAAAATCTAGATAATGAGCTTTAAAGCATTTTCACTTTCCAGGGAAGGCAGATTACAACAGCATGAATGGGAAAAAATTAAACAAAGTCTAGTAAAAAGGCAGTGGGAAATTTCAAAGCTCTAGCTGAAAAAAGAAAAAAAAAGTTTCAGCTCAGAAACAATTTCCCCATAAAAGGCAAAATTTTGGATCTACTGAATAAATGATGGTTATTTTGACATGCATTAGACCTTGTAAAAAATCAGCTGTACATCACAGGGGTGGTAAATCCAGCGGTTCAAAGAGACTTTGGGCTCATTACAGTTATGTTCAGTGTGGTCATTTCTGCAGAGTAAGTCAGTGCGGGTGCTGCTTGTAAGTGTTGGCCTTGCCATGCATGCGCTATAGGAATATCTGAATACCATGGTACCTTCAGGTGAGCTGAGAAGAGCCCGCAAGACTTGGACAAACATGTAAAATCCAATCCTGCCTGGACAAAGTGTCCAGAAGTTTTTCCAACAGTCTAATTTATTATCACCCTAATAAACACTTATTCTCTGCTCAGCAGCCAATTTTCCTATTTCCTGGTGGACAAGAGCCCGTACCCAAAGCCTGCTCACGCAGCTGGCACTGATTGCTCACCCGGCTGGCGGCATCAGCAAGGCGGAGCCAGCAAGGGCTGAGCTGGCCCATCCGCACCGTAGTGGGGTTAATGCACATACCCTGGGCCACGTGAAGCTGTTGGCACTGCTGTTTGTTGTTATTGCTTCATTTGATGGACTGACTTGTTTTACAAGACATTTCTTGGAAGAATTGTGCATAAGCCAGGACCCTCAGTAATAATTTAGAAGTATGTTTTACTTCCTTGTTCTCCTTCCCACTGGGAGTGCAGCCTGTGAACTGTAACAGAAAAAAAGTCATAAAAACTTTTTTTAAAGTATTACCAACAGTATGTGTGTGCACACATTTTTTACATGTGTTCCTTATTTTACTTCTTCCAGGTTTTAATTGCAGGGACATGATTTGTGAGAGTTTACTACTATTTTCTGCCTTGAAGCATTTAACTAATACCAAACTTGGCAGCATGCATAATATATGGCCTTAGAACAAATTAACCTTTAACATTTGTTCTTTGTTTCTTTTCTATTTTTAATACCTCTCAAAGCAAGATATTTTTATAAGTAGAATTATATACATATAATTGTAATATTCCTGATTTTTTTTTCTCCTAATGGACACAGAATAGCTAATATGGCTAAACTCCTAAGCCAGAATAGTATGAGTATGAAAAACAGGAGAGGTTTTATTAGAATTCCATAATTTATATTTGCTTTCCTTCTCTTAGGGCATGAAACTAAGAACATAGAATCAATTTTCTGTTGCAATCAGCTTTTTTAGGGGAAACAATATTGGACTCAGAAGAGAACAATACTGAAAATAGCATGTTTGTATCCAGTTTGAGGGACATTATGACCTTGATCACTACAGTGAGTTTGGGTTGCTCCGTCCAAAAATATAGATTACAGTGGGAATAGACATGGTCCAGAGAAGGGTAAAGACCATGACAGAAGCATGGAAATGCATGATAAAAATAAGAATTGCCCCGAGTAACAAAGAAATTTTGTAAGAATATAGAAAATAAAGAAAAACACCAAGAAGTCAAGTTTTTTTCTATGAATAAGGACGTTCTTGGATTTTCATGCCATCTGCTGAAAATTGTTAACCCATTGAGAATCAATTGAGATGATGTTTTTGGACAGAAGGTTGACCAGGATTCAAGAAAGGGCCAGTCATTCTTTTGGTGTAACCATTTTTCATCCATTACACTTAAACCAAGTGTTCATAGTGGCTCTTTTGCGTGTTTGCCCTCTTAGCAGCAAACCCCTGTTGATTCAAGACCATTACCATGCAGGGCATCATTGACGCACGATGTTGCTGCTTTGGCAGAGAGAGGAATAGGAAGAAGAACAGGAGAAATAAGAAACTCAGGAATCATTTCTAGGATTTGGTATGAGGCTTCCTGCAGGAGCTGGCCCAGTCACTGCAGGCAAACCAGTTTGAGATGTTGAGAGAAAACTGCATACTTAGCTGACACTATTTTTTTCATTCCCTCATCTGACAGCTTAAAAACTAAAAGAATGTATGTATAATTGCAAACTCCTCCTCTCATTAGCGGTTCCCTGGCAGTTGAGCATGAGGAGTCTCTCCTCCCCTGCAGGTGCCGTTCCTTGCCAGGTCAGCTGCCCAGCATCACACTCGATTTTTTATTAATGGTTCTTTGCAAGTGTTTAAGTGTTTCCATCGGCTCTGTAATATGGTGCCCTCTTGTGACCAGTCCAAAACCAGTAATCATGTACTGGTAACCAGAATGTGTAGGATGTTGTATTTTATCCACTTATCCACTTTGATTTTCAAGAGCCTGAAGTCAGGCTGATGGCCACAGCTCTTCCAGACTCCTTTTGCAGTTGGACTTCAGCACAGTTGTACTTTGACAGACGTATCTGAAATTATAGAGTAGCATAAAGGGGATCGTCAAATATTGCACACAAAGATAATTAAAACTTTATCAAGAGCTGTATACACAGAAAATTTGCTTGTTAATATACAAAGATCTCAGTCAGTTGGTACCGAAATTTCTGTACTCTGCCCACAATAATAATAATGAAAATGAGAAACAACCACTTTATATGTTCTTTCTTTCCATCATGGTCACTAACAAGTGTAATTTGATTGGGGGCAAAGAGAAGGAGGCAAGGAAATTCACAGAGGAATTAGGAAAGCAAGCAGTGGTGTTGCATTTTAATGAAAATTTATTCAGGGATTCCTTTTTTTCTCGGTGTCAAATGGATTATTACATTTACGTGTAACACTCTGGGTTATACACTCCCCTGTGTGAAGCCAAGCTAAACAAAGCGGATAAGACCCACTGTGCTTGGCATAGAAGCGAGAGGTGGCCGAGCGATGCTGCGCTGGCCTGGGGGACAACCAGGGAGGGCTTGGAGTAAGCGTACCTGCACGGAGCAGGCAAGGTGGGGACAACCAAGCGGGACTGGTAGCCTGGGCTCTCTTATGAGCTAGGAACTACTACGGTGAAAGCCCTAGAGGTTTTATGCTCCCAGTAAAATCTGTGGCACTGTGTATTTGGGGCTGCACCACCCATGCTGGCCACATCGCAGAGCTGGGATGAGCTGATACATGCTACCTGTTGTCCACACTTTGTTTTGCTGTTCAGACACATGGTGAGACCATCAAAAAAAATTGTAGGACTTGGATAAAGGCGTCAGGGACCATTTCCTGGGGAATTAGTTGTTTGAGGTTAAATTGCTTTTGGCCTGTGCTGGATGTGGGAAGTTTCTGTCAGGGAATCAGTCAGGAGTGTAATCTGGTATCTCCAGCTGTCCAGACTCGGGTAACCTAGGGTTCATCTTCACTTTTCCTGCTATAATATCAAGGGTTTGAAGAGCACATGGCATGAGCACAACTGAATAGGAAAAGAAGATGGTAGAGAATTTCTGACACACATTTCTCAGCTCTGGAATATGCCAAAGTCAGCTCAGTGTGCTGCAAAGTCCCCAAGATGTCAGTCATTACAGAGAGATGAATTGAGAGCAGCAAGCAATAAAATGTACATTTTTACTGTTGTTGTTAGGATTTTGCAGCAATTTTGTAATCAGGATGCTTTGCCCTGGATAGAGTCAAAATGGATCTACTCCAGAGGATTTCTCAGTCTTTTTTTTTCCTAATTGTTTGATTGATTGTTTTTTTTTCCCCCATGTGTTATAAAACAGGTAGAAGCAGGGAAGATGAGTTATTTGAAGTTGAAACGAGTTCTGTTTTTCACATGGACTTCAGCTTTTCATGCCTATGCCACTAAGCCGTGATCTGAGCCTACAGAGTTCCCAGACTGTGGCTCTTTGAAAAGGAGTTCAGTCTTGCAAATGAGAGGCAGCAGCACAACTATACCTGGTTTCAGATTTGGGACTGAAATTTCAAAGGTGTGCTCTGCCTGGATTTCAGGCTTGGTGCTGGGGTCTTCTCTCAGTGAGATTGAATAAGTTTCTTTTTGAGTTTGGATCCTGAAAGGTTTGAGATAAGACAAAAAAAGAGAAATGTACTGGCATTACTGATTTTTATAGTTTTAAGTTTTCCCAGGACTCAGCCTGCTTTGAGCTTTTGACAAGTTATTTTACAAGTCTGCACATTGATATGGGAATTTCCCTGAGATATAACTGTGTTTTATTTTACTGGTACTACTGTAAAAATGCTATATGGGTGCACCAAGTGCAACTGCATTGAGGTGATGAGCAATTAAAAGCACTTCTCCCATAATAAAGTACATTCGATCATGTTGCACTTACTTAATGTACCAATGCAATATGTTATATGGCATTTAGCTAAATTACAGTAAATCACCTATTTAAAGAAGTGTTCCTTTCAGCGTGTCATGTGAAAAAAAATGCTGGAATCGGTAAAAGGATAATGACCCACAATGCCAGAAAGATAAAAATGGGATTTCAGTTGTCTCCTGGAATTAAAGGCTGTAACGATGTTGTTAAAGGCAAGCTGTTCTCTGTCCCCTGTTGCTCCCTTGCATCAGCATCACAAAGTGTAACAGACTCTTACTTATTTCTGCACTGCAGAGTAGCAAGGCTGAAGATAAAGGACTTGCTGGTGGAGGTCAGGTGGATTGAGACAAAAAGCAGGGAGCTGTGATGAGTTACAAACATTGAGGTCTATGAGGACGTAAGGACCAGCTCGCACCAAGGGTGGGGTGAAGCTGTGGGTATGGAAATAGGGTTTTGTTGTCTTTCACCATTCATGCTTCTTCCCTCCCTCTCACTCTTATTCCACAGCCAGCTTCCTTCAGCACCAGGGGACAGGGAATGGGAAGACTTCCCTGCTTTTTCTCTCTGGGAAGCAGCTCGGTATCAAAACAGTCTTGGCTTCTGCTTTGGGGGGGTAATTTCACATTCATTTATTTATGGGTACATGCTATAAATATTAAATAGATGCACTGCAGTATGTCTTGAAAGAACAACACCTCAAGGTATAAATACATCATCACAACAGTCTTCTTTTCCACCTGAATTTGGGATTGCATCTGTCTGAACACCTGAATAGGCTTCCGTCAGGGACTGATTGTGCTTTTATTTTGCATTATCTTCAATGTGGTTATGTTTTACAGCAGTTAGGGAGCTTGCATGGTCCTACTGTTTGCTGAACATGTATTCCCTGTGCTTTTCTGGGGAGTAAACCGTACCTGCCCTAGGGAGTGCAGGTCCTGGGGGAATCACTCTCCCTGTCATGCAAAGGTATGTGACTCCAGTTAGGCAGATATTGTCCTAGGTGGGTCAATAATCCTGCAGGCTTACTAAATAAAATACAGTTTCCAGTTTCAAGAAAGCAAAGTAAAATAAGTATTTCTCTAAGTCTGTCTGTGTTTATGCTTCTCCCTCCTCATACCACACTCAACTTTATTCCTCTGCTTTGGTGCTTCTTGTTAATGTTTGCTGGTTTTTTTCTTATAGTTTCTATTTCCTTTGTGAATTTACCCTGTTCTGTCATTTTGCTCTCTGCTTCCATTACTTCCCAAAACCTCAGGCTTTCTCTCTCCAAACCAGTCTGTGAAGGTAGCAGGCCTGTGCTTGTGCTGCATCTGGCAGGATTAAGGGGTTTTTTTAAGGTCTTGGTTCCACACACAGCAGCCTGTTAACCTCAGCTTGTCCTCTTCCCTCCCCCGTGTCACTCAGAAAGCACTTTTTTTACAGGAAATCCTAAGTCCCTCAACATTTACTTTCCATGCGAGATGCTCACAGGAGCTGTGTGGATGACTGTACTTAATGTGTGCGCCTGGTGCTTTGTCTGGTGCTGACCGGCTGCGGGTGTGAATGCCAATAGTCACAGCGGCGAACAGCCCCGGCTGCTGAGCCCACAGCCTGCCTGGGTACCCAGGTCAGTCGTGATACCGTTCCCACAAAGGCATACTGTATTTCAGCGTAAATTGGCAGCATCCCCTAATCCTGCAAATGTGGGTAGTCACTGCAAGCCAGTATGTTCTTCCTGTGCGCTGCAGGTCTGCTGTGGATAGTCCAGGTTTGCTTGCTCCAGCTGGACCCTTCTCTTTGGCCCTAGTGTGTGTGGGCTAGGGGTGAGGGCTGTAAGATTCCCAAGCCCACCCAAGGGGCATGTCCACTCCCTTCCTCGGTTCTGGTCTCCATCCACTGTGCTGGGACTCACCTGGCCCTTCAGAGAACTTGTTGGGATGCTAAACAAGCAGAAATAATTTTTTAAATTTTAACTCCATTGCCTCACACTCAAGTATTTTTCCGAATGAATATGACTGTAGTGCATACTGTTGCCAGTCTGAAAACATCAATTTTGTCTGAGAAAATACCTATCCTACTGCTGCAACCTTCCTGCCCATTATCTTGTTAGACAGTAAGTGCTAACCAGTTGTGTCCAATCGATGCTTTGCTGGGAGAAGTCCAAGAAACCCTCAGCTGGTTCAGGTGCTGCTGTTGCGTCAGCAAAGTAGGGGCTTAGCCTGGCTAAGTGCTGGGTGATGCTCTGCACTGCAGCGGGCAGGGCTGCAGGGCTGGGGGAAGGCTTGTCCTTCAGATTTAAGATCAAATTCTAAAGTCCTGACTGCTTTGGGTCATTAAAAACTCCACAACAGCTTTTCTTTTTTGGAATAGAGGGGTTGATAACATCAGGCTCTTGACTAGTTTCCAGCTGCAGTAATCAGTTTCATCAAGTTGAACAGGATGCAGTGTTTTCACTCCTGGAAAGCTCAGAGGACACTTTCAGGATTTCTAACCCCACTGCAAAGCCCATCAGAAGCAATCTGCCTGCCAGCTGCCATGGGTCACGCCCAAGGTGAGGTCTAGCAAGGACCTTCCCCCTCAGCAGGGATGAGAAGCACCAGTCAAGTGCCCAGTCCTCTCCTGGTGGCCCCGTGACATTCGCTGTGCCAGTGCAGAGCTCCATCCCAGTGGCGCAAGTGGCCCCGTGCAAATGTGCCATCAATCCCCGGGGAGCGATGTGGGCTTGTTCCTGCAGGGCCTGCGGCCATCTGCTCTCTTGAAAAAGCATAATTTGTTTGCCAGCCTTGCTGGTCATGCTGGTATCTGGAGGCTCATTTATCTGAAATGGCTCTGAACAACTGCAGGACTTAAATTTCCTTTATTCACTAATCTCCCTTAATCTTAAGGATTGAGAATGATAATTCCCCCGATGCTGACTTTCATCTGAGTGAGACTCATTCAATTATCTTTCATGTCTGTTGTTCTGAAACTACAGGACTTGAGAAGTTGCCTTTTCCTGTAAGTCTGTGGCTCTAAATGGCTGGACCTGTCCTAACAATCCTGATGCTACCTTCTGCCTGTCAGTGACTGTTACCTTTGACTTGCTGCATGTGAATTTTATACCTTTTTTTTTCCCTGCTTTTCATTCATCATTTGCAAAACTGATAGAACGTTACAATTTTATTAAAAATATTTTTTAGAGCTGGATTTAAATTCTTATTTCTTCCCATATTTTATCACATAGCTCTGCTTTCTGTAATCTCTGACAAATAATGAAATTTCTTCTCAAAAGCATGCTGGTCCTGCTATTCTCTTATAAGCCAGTCTCTCATCTCTGATAGTGTGCACTTATTTAGTCTCATCAGAGAAGCTGTACAGCCATAAATTCATGAGCACTGACGCTAATGCAAATCTGTGTTCCTGTGGCTGGATGTAATTCTTTCAGCTTCTTTGCACCACCAGCATTCTAATTTACGTCTTCCTAGAGGTAGAATTGTCCCAGACATTCTTGTCCACAGTGATAATCTGGTGTCCAGTTTGACACGTAGTGATGTAAAAAGAAGTGGTGTTGGCTCAGGCAAGTCCTCCTCTAGCCCAGTGTCAGGTCTCTAATCATGGTAATAGCTGATGCCGTGTTGGACTTGAGCCTGGCCCCTTTTAGGGGTCCATGATGAGGCAGCCCTGCATTAGGGATGATATCCTGCCTATTTCCTTTAATCTCTGCCAGTTTATCAGTTGTCCATGAATTTTTGTACTTCTTTGTTTAATATCATGGCAAATGATCTATGCTGTCTTACTCTCTTGATGGTGTCCAGCATCTTGTTGGCTGTTTTGGCTGCCTCTTCATATTGAGCTCATGATTTGGGGTCCTCCAATGATACCAGTGACAGCCTCATGGTCTTTCTGCTGGGTTGCAACTGCTAGTTCCAGGTTCAATGTCATGGCAGCACCAGTGGGCAGATTTCCAGACACATCATGTTTTTTCTGATGGTAAAACCTTGAGAAGGGTTGGCCAGGTAGCATGCCTGAAAAGGCAGAGCCTACTTTGGGGCCATAATGCATAATGCATTATTCTCTTAAGCGAAATCCCAGTATTTTGTCGTGTTTCACCCTAAACAAGAGGCCAGCGGGTAGAACTGCCAGGCTGAGCAAACCCTCTTGTGTGAGGTTCCTGGCAAGGACTCAGCGACTGCAAGGGATGCGAGCTCCCTGTCACTAGATCCATTTTTTCTGTGCGCATATTTCATGACCGAATTTAAGAAAGATGTGTACAAAGAAGCTGGGAAATTCTGACACTGTAAATACATTATTGGTCTTGGGTTTCCTGATTTCACCTGTTTTACTCTGCAGGTTTTTAAAAATTCCTGCCCAGGCTCCCCCATTCCTCTCCGCTGACTCTGTACAGCTCTGTTATTTCTGGTAACCACTGCTTTTGGTAATCAGTCACTTTCGTAAGCGTGACCACATAGCTGTGTCTACACTCACAGACACAAAACATATTCTGCCAACCAGACAATTTCCTGGAAGTTGAAAGAGGGGGAGGAGCTGGTGAAGTGAACTCTGCTGTTGAAGAAATCCATTATATAATGGAATAAATGGCTTTATGCCTGAAAGTTACAATTTTCAGCATCATTTACACAGAACACCAGCCCCAAAGAAAGGAGGGTATAAAAAATGAGATGCAGTGATGACCTTTATCAGTTGTGGTGACAGCTATAAATCAGGCTGCAAATCCTCATCAGCTCGCTGGACAGAATCCATTACAGACATAGGTTGCTGCATTGCTTTTCATTTTTGATTGAGGTATGTCCCATTTAAATAAATGCTCTTGCACTGGAACAAATCACACATTTCAAAACAGAAGTCCAAGAATATTATTCAGTGATTCTTTTGAGGACTAAGATAATATGACTTACAGACCAGCTAAACCTCACAGAGTTTTGCTTGGAATATAATGCAGATCAATTTCTTCTTCTCTTAAGCGACCAATTTTCTGTTCATTAATGCAGATGCTGTGTTGATAGCTTGTAATGAAAATAATAGCAAGATTTACAGCCCTAACAAATCAGCGCTGCTTCATTTATTCTTCCTTATTCATGCCAGCAGTACATGCAGCAGATTAACACCTGATTTTAAACTTGTTACACTTCAACAAATTATGGGAAAGTCTTTCATCTCCTACTTGCAACTACGGAGCAAATTTTATGTAATCATCTTGAAGTTTCACAGTTTATTAAAGCGTTATGTTTTTTTGGAGCATAGGGAGCAATAAAAGTTTAGTTGCAATGTCATTATGAGAGGTAATGCAACTTCCATCAGTTCCTGCATTGCTCAAGAAACAGCTACCAAACAGCCCCACAGACTCATTAGATTAATCAGCTACTTTACCTATGGACTGAATTTTGAACTCAGTTTTTTCTGTAATTGGGAAATATCCTGAGAGGCTTACAATTATTCAAATGCTTTGCTGGTCGTATTTAAATGTGATTTTTCCATCTAGAACTTAGTATGTAATTCGAAAACATTCTGTGTTGTTGACATAGGGTGATTACTAAATCAGTAATCTTTTTCAAAAGGTCTGATAATTAGGTAATATTCTGCCTCTCAGTTTAGTTATTCTTGTTATTTCTGGAACACTTGAAAATAAAAAATTGAACTGTGTACTTTCCTCATATAACAAATGATGCTTCAGCTTTTACGGCCTAAGGATGTAAATGGGCAAGGTGTGTAGGGAGCACTAACACCTTTTGTTGTATCACCTCCTAAATTGTCGCCATAAAGGCATTTCTTCAGTATCTGGACACAGAAGCTGAAAGTTGAAGTCGTAAAGAAGTTGGTGCTGGATCAGACCCCAGAGATCATCTCTTCTGGTGTCTGGCCAGGGACAAGAGCAAATGCTTAGGGAAGATTTTAAAAAGAGTGTGAATTTATCAAGGTGGTCATTCAGGGTATGCTTTTAGTCCTTTCCAATCTCAGGTTCAAGGGCTCTCTGATGAGCATCTGCCCTCAAGGCCCATAATCTGTGATGGATTTTTATTCTGTGCTTCTAATTCTTGTCTGGACCCAAATGCAATCCTGGCACTTGCTCTGCTCTGGGACTGTGACTTCACAGCTTGTTTACCTTCTGCTTGAAGAAATAATCCCTTTTATTTGTGTTGAACCAGTCATTGGCTGGTGTCATTTAGTGCCTTGGAGTATTTATTTTGGAAAAGGCAGGGAATGAGAATTCATTATTCATCTTCTCAATGCTGCTTATGATTTTTTTGACTTCTGTCCTCATTCTGTTCCATCACTTCTTTTCCAGGTTGAAGAATATTTGTTTGTTCAGTCATAAGTTGTATGAAGCAATATTTTAAAGTCCTGATTATAATCAGACATGCTTCAGAAAATGCCATGCCCTTGAAAAGCACTCCAGAACTAGTGGCAAAGTTTTAATACTGTCAAATCCAAACAGGAACTCTCTTCATTATTCTGGTCTCAAATGCAAGTCTTAATCTAATTCAAATCCTGCATTTTTTGTTCAGGACCGAAGGTGTTGATAAAATTTATTCCATAATTAAAAAAAGTAATGCTTTGAGAACTTTGCCTGTGAGTTTTAAGGGTTGCTGCTGTGATTTGGACACTGAGAATCATAAGGCTCTAAAATCTTGTTGTTTGAAGAGGATTACCTGTATTGCAGAAACAGCCAGGCCTCACAGAATCTGAATCATCCCAATCTCAGAAAAGAATTTTTTTTTACTATGCTTACATGTAAAACAGTGATAGGTAGGACATGATTTTTTTATTGATAATAAATAGAGTGTAGAAGCTTTTTGTCTGCGCTTTTAGAGCATTTTGCAAAGATGGTTAATGACTGTGATGAGGATTGTCACCACCAGTTTAGAAATTATAAAAGACTGAAACATAGATAAGGAATGAGTATGCTAGGTCTGTACACCAAAATTTTAGAAGAACTGGGTCTCTGACCCCAATGTTGTCTTCAGCAGGTTAACCCGAGCTGGGCAGTGCATATCTGTTTGAGGTTACAATGAGTTAGGTCCGTGCTTTTATGAATCCGGTAGGATTTAAACTCACCTTTTACTCATCCCTGGACAACCCACAGGTTATTTTTAGCTGTTCACATGTCCCTAACACTTGTGGGATGCACCACGGTAGCCACCCTGGGGTAGCCACAATGAGGGCAGACAATCAGGAATGGCTTCTCCCTCATTTGGAGTCTCCGTCATATGTCTACCCCAGACTTTCTGTCAAGTAGATTTCAAGCTTTGAGCTGGAGACTACCTCCCACCTGTGCAGCAGCTACTACGGGGGATTCTTGTCCTCGTCCAGAGTTCCTGAGTGCTGGGGTAATCCCAAAGCACAATAGGAACAAGCCAATTTGTCTTGTTCCATGTGAAAATGGCAATTTCTTCCCATACATCTCCTCTGGTATTGATTTGCAGGACAAATGGCAGAGTTGGAAGATCTGCATAATGTTAGGTTCAAGAATCTGCTTTGTTAGAAGTTGATTTGCATTTAAATTTCAAAGACTTTCTAGGCATCTGGCTTATTAAACTCCTACAGAGACTGAGGATCTTGGAAAACTTTACGTGTAAGAAATGTTTTTTGACATTGTATTTTTGTACACTGACAACACAGGAAGCTGCGTATGTACATTTGAAACAGGTCACACTCTTGCATTCAGCTCTGGGAAAGTGTGGCAGAATAAACCTCTGACAAACACTAACCATGTTTAATGACTGACTTGGAAGATACTTTAACATCACAGCAACAGCTGCATTAAAAAAAAAATGAAATTTGTGTTCTTTAGAGGGAAGTTTCCAGCAATCCTTTTGGTTCAAGCCGGTAATTAGGTTCTACACATACAGACAATTTCAGATTTCCTTAATGTTCTTTTCTTTTCCTCCTTGCAGATAATGAATTCATTTATAGAAACCAGAATGGCACAGTGATTCTGAGGAATGTCGAAACTAACAATTCAACAATATTAATAGAAAACAAAAAAATTGTAAGTATTTTCTGTAACAAGTAGCAGAATTTCAGAGTTCTCTTGCAGTTGGATCAGTAAAGCATAAAATGACTTAGGTTTCAACTTTGTGTATTGTCAAGGAGAAGCAATACACCAATAATACTATGGGCTACGCAATGACTGATAATGTGAAATTGAACTCCAGCTTTTGATATTATTCTGCAAGCTCAGTTTCTTACATACTGCAGAGAAGCATCATATAGATATTTGAAGCTAGTCTTGCATATCATATATAATTGAAAGTTGTATAATTCTCCTCTTTGCTTGCTTAATAGAAAAGACAATTGATACAATTTACTGTCTGTTGGTAGCATTTTCCACATTCCTCCATGCAAATACTTATTTTTTAATTTGTAGATTTGCTGATTTTTCTTGCCTAGTTGTTGAAAGGTAGTTTCAGTCTTGTTAATGAATAGTGTTAATGAATGGAAGTGGAGTTGCATATGAGAGAAACCCTAGGAAATTATTGGGAAAAGAAGTTAGTAGGTGGCTATTAAAACGAATGAAAAGAAAATAAATCCACAGCTGATACAGAGTATTTGTAGTAGATGAAGCCAACATTGCGGAAGAAGTTAGTACATTAAATGTCAGAGTGTTTTCAATACTTCCTGTAAGAAGTTAATTTCTGAAGTAAAATATGCTTATGTTTGCTCCAACAATGAGATATGAATCACATCATCCTAGTAAAATTGTCGCTCCTTCAGTACCTGCCTAAAGTTTTAATTAACTTGAGGCATTTTTATTGTACTGTATCATTGCAAAACTACAAAAGCAGAGGATGGCTAGCAAAGACTTATCTTAATGACCCAAGATCTGCAGAAAACAGATTTAGAAACTCGAAAGCTAGAAGTAAATCTACAAGAAAACTATAAAATCACATTCCAGGTTGATTTTATTTTGCAGCATGGGTATGAGACTCATACAAATCTCAAATACAGTATTAATTCTTTTTTAATGAGACAAAGAATTTATCACTGAATTGTTATTGCTGGACCCAACCTTAAACTTCACATGCTGCCATTTAACCTTCAACCTTTGCTACATCACATAAACAATCCTCTTTTACCAGAGCATAACCCCCTTTACAGTTCTAAGAGTAAAAGAATGGACTGGCTTCCTTTAATGTCAAGGTCTATTGAAGTCAAAATGCTTCCATTTAACCTCTGTTTGTTCCTCTGGTTTCTAACTTTTGCCATTTATAAGAAAAACACAGTGTTACAAGATCATCCTATTTTTTCATGCCGTGACCTACCTGTTCTACTCTTGCTCCTCTGCCCTCTCCGTAAATAAATTTGCAGAATATCACCTCCACATTAATACAAAAATTTTCAATACAAGAGCTGCCATTACACCTCATCAAGGCACGTTGTCTTTGTCCTCTTCCTTCCCAGCCCTGAGTCAAAAAAACTTTTGCTATCTTGTCATGTTTTCCTTTCTCTGTGTTATTAATATGACAGTAAATAAAATCTGTCTTCATGTTGATACTGCTGCCTCTTTCTCTCCCCTGGCACCCCCTCATCCTGATCCACACTGGCCTGTCAACACATTGGGTTGTTCAGAGAGGTGGTAGATGACCCGTCCCTGAAAACATTCAAGGCCAGTTTGAACGGGGATCTGAGTAACCTGATCTACTTGAAGATGTCCCTGCTAACTGCGGGGGATTGGGCTAGATGGGCTCTGAAGGTCCCTTTCAACCCAAAGCATTCCATGATTCTCTGATCAGCCCCCTCTGCCTTTGGCTGTCCCCTGGGTTCCCCACAAACCACCTCCAGCCTTGTTGGCCTTGGGGAGGACTCTCCCAGTGCAATGCTGTGCATTTCTCTGCAGCCCAAATTCCACCTTCCAGTTTGCTCCTAGGAATCTCTCAAGGACTTGCATGTAATTTGTTAGGTGTGGGGGTGAGATTTAAAGGACAGTGGATGAGCGGTGTGTTAGTGGCATCTCTCTTTGACCTTGGTGCACCAGCAATGTGTTGTATTGAAACACAATGGAAAGGAGAGGGGATGTCTGCACTATAGAAATGATAAATGGAGCAGGGAAAAGGTAATTCCTGACAAGTCTGAGATATGCTGGCATCTATTCTCATTAGTAAGACTTACAGCACAGCTTTGTGCAGAACCCAGGTCAGGGTGCACCTGGAAAGCTGTATCACCACAGCATCCCAAAGACTTTTTTAACTGCGGGAAATGAAATAGTTTTCCTCAGTGTTGTCTTAAATGAGACAGGTAGTAGTGGCTCTTTATAATAATTTGTTCCAGCAGGTATTTACTCTTGATTATCTCCAGCACTTTGGCCAGTAACTGCAGGGAGTGAAAGGGAATTAATAAATTGACATTTATCAGGGTTTTCTACTACCTGCCACCCACAGCTGTCCCATCAGCTACTGTGCAGTAGGTTTGTAAGGAAAATACTGATTTTTTGAGATAGCTGCCTGGTCTGAGTCTCTATGTAGTTATACTTTTTCTTTTGGGAGCATATATGTGCCAATGTAACATTTCTGGTTTTTCAAAAGAGATGTGATGTATCATTTTTCAAGACACCTAGTCTGGCAGTACTCTTCATCATTATCATAACAATTACAAAATAACAAACAATCATAACATCATGGTCATAACAATTAGTTCTAGATGTTACTGGCTTGAAAACTGAAAAATATTTATTTCAATGTCTGATTTATTTTCTAGGTGTCCTTAAAGGCTATTCGATATGAAGTGTCACCTGACCGGGAATATGCACTTTTTGCTTTTAATGTTGAACCAGTAAGTAAATAGATTCTATTTCAAAATATACAGCCAGTGATAGGCTTCCCCACATACACACACTTCTGCGCTAGTAAGATGATTTTTTAAATTAATTGCTTGTTATGAAACAAAGAAAGAAAACCCCTCACTTAGCTGTTCTGAGAGCATGTCATACTGCCATCTAGTAGAGGAGAAAGGTATAAATTACACTGAAAAGGAAACACTGTCATTGCCAGGATTTTATAGTCTTTGGGAGGGGGGATTGTAAGGACATGTCTTTGCTACAAGCATTTCTTTTCCTCTTCTGTGTAGTTTTTTTCCATGGTGCCTTTTTCAGTCACACTATAAATTTCTTCCCAAGAACAAAAAGCAACTGTCAGTGTCTCCCACAACTGAAATAATACGTTAATTATGGTGTCACCATTCCCAGTGCTGCAGTTAGGGTTGAGCTATCACTTTCATTATAAATCCTTATCTTCAGAGGCTTAGGTGTAAATCATTCCTAAGAAATCACCGTTAGGTTACTACTAAATTTTAGATTAGGGTGAATTTTCTACCAAACTTCAAAAGAGAAAAGTATAATGAGTCATTTTTAAATGGTTACTAGAGAATCAGACACATGGGAAGCAGCTCCTGGGAATGAATAGTATTTGTTTTCTTTTTAAATTCTGCTGCTATATGACCTGAAATGTTTGAATGATAGCTATGCTGTACTACTTGGATAATCTATAAACCATTTTGTTTCCATAATCTGAAATTGCACCAGTCCCTCAAAATGACAATAATTCATTCACCAGTAGCTGTAATTCTTCTTCCATAAAATAAATTTAGTTTCAGCTGCTAACCAAAGGAAATTTGTTGGTCCTTTAGCTAGCAGAGGTTGTGGCTCTGTTGCTCATCTGATTTCTCAGCTGTCATCTTTGGAGTTACTCCTGACTCACAGTGGTATAAAAGTCAGGAGAACCATGTCTGGTGTTAGAACAAAGTTCATATCAATGTGTGTCAGAAACCTGAGGGGTAATTCAGAAAGACTTCTTGCTGGGAAATCATAGTTGGTGCAACTTCACTTACCCAAAGCTTATTGGAGTTCTAGACTGAGGTAGATGTGGAAGGGTTAAGATAAATCCAAATACGGGGAAGACAGCCCAATGGCCACTGAGCAAGCAAAGCGTTTTCCTGAAAGCCCCCTGCCTTGTGTGCCAGAGGTGTTTTGTAAAATTCAGTTCTTTTAGAGGATATTGGCCTTTGGCTGTGCAAGCGCTTTGCTGACACTGCTCAAATGCATTGTGGAAGCTGGAAGAACCCCAAGTAGAGAGGGCTTCCCCAGTTCTTCTGAGAACGAGAGAAAAATTCCTATAACAAGAAAAATTATAATAAGAGAAAAAATTTCATTCCTAAAAAGCAGTAGTAAGAAATTCCCTTTTTATTCTCAACTTTTACCAACCAAAAGGGCTGCATGTTCAGAGTATCTGCAAGAAGCAAAGTCACAGAGACTTTTGCAGCCTGGACTTTGTGCTCCACCTGCAGAGGAATGCTTGATGCAGGCAATGGAGGAAGAGGAAGATGGAGACGGAAAGGGATGGGCTGAATGCATTTCCTCCTCATCCTCCTCTCTGCATTTCAGTGCTTGCCATATCTGTGGTTTAGAGGTGCAGGCAAAACATTGGGATTTTGGTATGTTGGATGCCTGGCTGGAGAAGAGAGAGCAGCACACAGCCAGGTACTCTGTTCCTCACACCATGTCTTCTTCCAGAAAGGAAAACCCAAGGTGACAAGCTGGAAACATGACCTTTGGCAAGATTTCAGGATCAGCGTAAAAGAGCATTGCAAATTGTTCTGGTATTCATACAGGACATTATGATAGCAAGAGTTCCTGAAATAGTCTTCTGAAACAAAGCACAATAAAACAAAATTAAGCCCCTTCCTTTTTCCCTTAAGATCCATGGTTATAAAGGATACAAAGATTTTTTTTTGAAGAAGCAGCATACTAATAGAGGGGTAGTAAGATTCACTCTTGAACATTACGTCCTTAAGCCATGATGGGTGGCTCTTTGTTTATTAAAGTTGCAATAACTATTTAATTGCTTATTCAGCTTTCTTCTCACTTGGTATGCAGACGGTGGTTACACATAATTGCATGTTGGTTAGCTTTTCACATTTTCTGCATTTCAAACTGTGTTCTTGGACAAAAGTCAAAGTATGCTGCTTTCTGCAACACAAGAAATTGACTAGCAAAGCCTTGGGCAGTTGTCCTTGTTGCAAAGTCAAAAGGGAATTTCAGGAAATGTATTGGCAAAGGGCATTGATTTCATGTTTAATTCTACAAATACTTTTAAAAAAGAAACTTCTTGAAACTACTGTGTACTTTTTTTATAGGTGTCAGAAAGTGTTGCTTTATTTTTCGACATATAAAAGTGTGATGTGCTTTTAGTTTTTCGACATATAAAAGTGTGATGTGCTTTTAATTGTGAGTGTAGAGCTTTTCATCGTTTTTTTTACACAATACAGTTGTGCTGCATTTACATATATGTATAATATCAATTCACATCATATGAATTAATAATTTATCTGAATTCTAATATGAATGGATTCAACCTCTATTTTTAATACCAGTTAGGAATAAACACCAAAATAGAGAAGCATAGTGTGTCACTCCAATGAAGTAGAATAGAAATGCATAGTGTGCCAATCCAGTGAAGTGAAATACTTTAAAGAAAAATGCTACAAAGTCATTCCCACCAGTAATAGCTTTTTTCTAAGGTTTTTCTGTTTATTTGCACAGGAGCATCTCTACTCACTGTTGGGTCTGGGTAACAGCAGTGACACCCACATTGGATTAACACAGCCCTGAACTGGCAAACACTTATTTTACAAAAACATTGAGACAACTAATGTGTGTTTTCCTGTTATATCACTTCATCATCTTAGAGGATAATGAATTAAAGCATGTTTCTTAAAATATATTTCTCCCAGGAAGCTTGGCAGGCGGTTGTGAGACTGGCGTGGGTATATTGTGGCTAGTCAGGCTGTCAGGTTTAATTCTAAATGCTTTTTTTGGAGTGCTTATGTTTACAGAAGTTTAGTCTTTCCGGCAGCAATATTCTGTGTAAGCTTTGTGATAATAGGGAGCTTTTCTAACCTTGAACACAGAAGATTTGTTCTTTTTCTGGAAAGGTCATAGGGAAGGCACCAGGCTTCTTTGTCTTTAAAATGCTCTTTCAATTTTTTTGTTGTTTGTTTTTTATTTCTTTACACTAGAGCAAGGTCCACCCTGAGGCTGAAACCACAGAGTGAAGTTTTGGGAAAGCACTAGGGAATAAATAAACCCCCAGAGAAACTTTAATTTCAAATCATCCTTCCCCAAAACAAGTGTGTGGGACTCTGGCTATAGAGTTCAGTAACCCCAAAACACATCAAGGTTTAGCCACGGCATCTCAGCAGAAAGGGCGCAGAGGGTCGAGGCTGTCCCTGGTGCTCTCAGGTCAAAGCCACTCTTGCTCAGCGCATGGCTCCACCAGCATTGCTGGATGAGCTCCACGCTTGCCCCACAGGGACACATGGAGGTTTCTGGTGTTTGGGCTGGAATTATGTTTGTGGGTCTCTGTGGTCTCCAAAAGGGATTTCCTAAACTGCCAAGCAACAAACCACCTCTGACATTCAGTAGCGTTTCTGCGAATGCAAGCCTGATGCAGCAAGAATGTTGACAAGTGACCAAACCCCATGGGCTTGTGTAGCTTTCTGTGGTCGTTGGAGTTAACCAGTGGAGTTTGTGTAATGGTGATAAAAGAAATAGAGGAAAGTAAATGAGAATAAAAGTGATTTTCTTGAGTGACATGTTGAGACATTAAATAGAGAATATTTAATTGCCTTTATTATGAATAGCTGTCGTTGTAACACAAGAGAGGAAATAAAGTGGCTGAGATTCTTCTTAAGGCTATTTGTTCTTCATTTCCAATTTACCAGTCCATTACTATGTTTGAGCTAGTTAAGAGCAATTACACAAAGGAAACCCTAGCTGATTAATATGGACCAAACTGCTAAGACTTCTGAACAACAATTAGGGCTTAGAGAATATTATAGCTGATACAACAGATGCTGTTACCTATTTTGCAGCTAAAGGAATGCATTTTTATAACGCTGAAAGCTGCAAAGAATTAATCATCATTGTAATTAGAGCAGGCCCAACTATTTTTTTCGAGTAGTTTATGTTGTGAGTTTAGTATTTCTTTTCTCTCTCCCTGTTGCAATAGACCTCACAGGAGTGGTGGGACAAAAGAGACCTCAGAAAGGCCCAGTCCAAACCCTGAACTTTGTGTTTAGAGCATGAATGAAGTAAAAAAGCACTATTTATAGAAAACAGCATATCATTATTGTTGTTGTTACTATTTTTTACTATTTGTCCAAGTCTGGTTGTTATGTGGAATGAACAGGTTTTGTTTAGGCTTCAGTTACAACCTCATATTGCTTTAATTAGTCATGTAAAAATTAAAATAATATAAAGCTTGTTATTTCCAAAACACTAATGGGTATAAATATTAACGAATCCTCATAACATCTTTTTGAGCTAGGTGAGAACTATTATTATGATAAATATGCCTCTGAAAATTAGACACTTTCATAACTATCATCAGTAATACTGCTAATATTGTAGCTACAATATTTATTACTTAATTGGAATGGATTTACCAGTACTAGAAATAGATTTGCATAAACCTGTTTTCTTTCTGTAGCAGTAAATATATTTCAAATTTACTTTTTTCATTCCTACCCAATGTTGTTTTCAGGAGCAATGAAAATGGATAGTGATTACACTATGTCAGGTGAGCACTGTAAGAACATATGTACTGTGAAATAATGGTACTTGGTTTAGTGACTTCTTTAATTTTTGGTGTTTATTGTAAACCAGTAGAATTGCTGAGTGGAGCATTCTGAGGGAAAAAGCTTATGTTTATAGTTTTCATATCTTTTTTTTCGTATGAATGCAGTTTTGAATCTTTGTTGCTCATAAACCAGAAGGACTCCTTCTCTAATAGAAAGCTGCACAATTTAAGGGCAGAGTTGGCTATTATCAAGGGCTGGTGGCTAAAACTCACTTCCCAGCATTTTCAAACCTAAAGCATTGTAACTTTGTTAACTTATGAGAATTAGTTACCTGTTATTAGGATAAATTATTGTAGTTTCACTTCCTACATAAAAATAAGAAAAATACCAGTCCTAACAATGTAGAGTTCATAGTACTTATAATGTTTTTCTGTTATTAGATCTGTGCATGTGTGTCTATCTTCAAGCAAAAGAACTTCTCTTTTCTCAGTTCACCTGAGGACTGTAGTCGTTCAGTGGTTCCATAATGAACAGAAGACAAGTTATTAATGAATTAGTGGAGCCGCATAGACCAGCCACTCATCAAATCTGATGATTTGCTATATCTTGGGTCTGTTCCATGAAAACAACAATTTCAGTTGCTTCCCATGGAAGTCATTGCTGAGCCACTCTCCATCATCTTTGAGAGGTCCTGGAGGACAGGAGAGGTGCCCGAGGACTGGAGAAAGGCCAATGTCACTCCAATCTTCAAAAAGGGCAAGAAGGAGGACCCAGGGAAC
>Ga0065711_1003046_pt1 | contig 30099 bp, 14 predicted proteins | sample Hoacrofraction12_FD_59098 | JGI IMG/M metagenome (GOLD analysis project Ga0065711, IMG submission 59098) | Hoatzin crop microbial communities from Cojedes, Venezuela - Epithelial fraction 12 v2 (version 2) | ecosystem: Host-associated > Birds > Digestive system > Esophagus > Crop | place...
CTTCATCTTTCTTGAACTGGGGAGCCCAGAACTGGACACAGTACTCCAGATGAGACCTCACCAGGGCAGTGTAGAGGGGAAGGAGAACCTCCCTCGTCCTGCTGGCCACACTCTTCTTGATGCACCCCAGGATCCCATTGGCTTTCTTGGCAGCCATACTCAGAATGCAATCTTACAACATTTCTGGCATAAGATGCTGTGGGTTTTTAAACTCTGTTTTCTAAGCTAAAGATGGAGTTGTCAGCCAGCCTTAACTTTGAACTTTCTTGCTTTTAGCAGTTTGCGTTAAACATTAATGTTATTGAAAATAGCTTTTTATCCATGTGTATTAAGGGTTTGTTTGCCAAAGTTTCGACTCTCAAATGTGTGAATTTCAGCAGCTAGCAAACATCAAAGCAAGGAGATTTTTCAGCTCAAAAACTTATCTTTAAAATTGAAAATTAGTCTTTCACTGTATACTTTTTGTGAATAATCATAAGAAACTATAATAAACAGTCTCTCTTTATTGTTCTATTATATTGAAAGAGATATGCCTTGATTATATCATTTAATTAACTCTTGCTATGTTTTACTGAAGTTCAAAGCATTAAGCATTGTTTGTGTAAGCACCATGACATTCAGGTTGCCTGAAAGAAGTAAATAAAACTGTAGGTCAAACTGTATTAATGTGTCTTGCTAGCTATTATTACATCGGCCTTTGAATAGCGTTTATTCTGTAATTGACGGTTGTCAGCCTGCAATTTCCATAGTTATGTTCTGAATACTTCAAGTTTTCCCTAATTTTTGTAGTGTTTACACCACATATAGTCAAAGATTAAAGTAAAATGGAAAAATGAGTTACAAATTTTTATTTGACCAGCTTAATATTTCTTTCTTCAGGGGAATCACTCCAGTTATTTGCCAAGTTCATATATCTATAATATTCTTTTAGATTCAATTTTCTGCCCTTTACTTTTCTCTATTTCATATTTACTTTATTCTTTGTGGTCATCCCATCTAATCTGTGTCTACCTAATCAGCCTAACATATCCATGTATCATTTCCTTAATGATTTTGTTATTGAAATGACGCTTAGCATTTGATACTTAAGCATACATTCCAAAAGCTTAATTCTCCCATTAGTGGATCAAACTTCCATACTGCTCCCAGATTCAGTCTGCTTCATGAGTTATACAAGCTTTGTTGAATGTTGTCCAAGACCTGTAATGCAGATATATTTTTTTAATCTGTATTAGCGAGTGGAAGCCACCATACAGGTCTGGGTAACTTTTTGTACTCCAGTATTGACTGGAGGCGCTGGTTGATGAAGATGCAACATTTCCTTTCACTGTGCAACTTGATTTTTATCTTTAAGGCCTTGCTTCTGCAAAGGAAACATGGGAAGGGACAGAGTGTACCCTCAGCAAGTTTGCTGACAATACAAAGCTGGGAGGAGTGGCTCAGACAACAGAAGGCTGTGCTGCCATTCAGCAAGACCTGGACAGGCTGGAGAGTTGGGCAGACAGGAAGCTGATGAAGTTCAACAAGGGCAAGTGCTGGGACCTGCACCTGGAGAGGAACAACTCCATGCACCAGTACAGGCTCGGGGTGGACCTGCTGGAGAGCAGCTCTGCAGGGAAGGACCTGGATGTCCTGGTGGATGACAAGTTGACCATGAGCCAGCAGTGTGCCCTTGTTGCCAAGAAGACCAATGGTATCCTGGGGTGCATCAAGAAGAGTGTGGCCAGCAGGACGAGGGAGGTTCTCCTTCCCCTCTACACTGCCCTGGTGAGGTCCCATCTGGAGTACTGTGTCCAGTTCTGGGCTCCCCACTTCAAGAAAGATGAGGAACTACTGGAGAGAGGCCAGTGGAGGGCTATGAAGATGATACTGGACTGGAGCATCTGTCCTATGAGGAAAGGCTGAGGGACCTGGGCTTGTTTAGGCTGAAGAAAAGAAGGCTGAGAGGGGACCTTATAAATGCCTATAAATCTGTTAAGGGTGGGTGTCAGGAGGATGGGGCCAAACCCTTTTCAGTGGTGCCCAGAGACAGCACAAGGGGCAATGGGCACAAATTGAAGCACAGGAAGTTCCGTCTGAACATGAGGAGGAACTTCTTTACTCTGAGGGTGACAGAGACCTGGAACAGGCAGCCCAGATGGAGTCTCGTTCTCTGGAGATACTCAATGCCTGCCTGGACAAGGTCCTGTGCAGCCTGCTGTAGGTGACCCTGCTTCAGCAGGAGGGTTGGACTAGATGATCCTCAGAGGTCCCTTCCAACACCTACCATTCTGTTATTCTGTGAAATGAAACTTTTCAGCCACTTCTGCCATCCATAAAGAACTGTAGATGTTTGAGAAGCTTCTATGGCTTTTCTCTATCTAATTTATGTCCAGTTTTACCAAATTAACTTATCTTTGTTTCAGCTTCCTTCAACACAATATTGACTGTGTAGCGAACAGCAACATCTCACAGTTTACATCCATTCTTATCCTCTCCTTTGTTGAGCTTCTCCAGGTACTTAACATCCCTGTAGCAGTGTGTCTGTCCTTTGACTTTGTGCTCTTCTTCCCAGAGATAGCCTCCATTACTGTCTTCTGTCTAGACACCAGTAGTGGTAGCGTTTTCCAGAATTTGGCTGCTTCATTCCTATTCCTCCAGACTCCCTTGTTTCCCTACAATTTAGCAAAGGCTTCCACCCTTATTTGCTAGAACATCTATTAGAATTCCTGTAAGACAGCATGAATTTGCTTCATTTCTTTTCCTGTTCCTCCTATTCATCTTCATGTCACCATATAGTTGTGCGTCTGACATGGTGTGACCGTTCTTTACTGTAATGCTTGCAGTTTCTGTCGAGACAAGTCATGATGTGATGCTGTGTCCCTGTATCTGGCTTCCTCAACATGTTCTCACATGATTTCATATTTCTCTGTCATGCCTCTCTTCGTCTTTATTCTGTGTATATTTTCAAATTATTTGAATTTCAACTTTTTTTTTTTTGCTATGAGCCCTCTGAGTCCGGGAAGTGCCTGACAAATCTGCTGTTACAAAATATTCTGGATAAAAAGGCTAGTTTTGTGTTGTTAAATGGTTTGTATGTAGAAATATTTTTTTAAAATTTTTTTTTTAGTTCAAGCTTGTGGTTTGCTTGAGAGGATGTTAAAGAGAATTCCATTGTGTTTCTCTAGTGAAGCATAGCTATCCAGTTAAATATGTTGTACGGGCACTGAATAGTATAACATTTAAGGGATGTTGAATTGTATTTTGGACATGTTTTTGTGTTTCTTTATCATGGCAGAGACTTTACGGTGATAGACTGGTAGGGAACTGAAGTGTCCAGTTACGTGCCTACATGCCATGGTTAGCAGAGTGGCCTGCACTTGAGTTCCTTGGTATTAGACTTTTTTCTTTTTTTTTTTTTTTTTATAAACTTGATAGGCTGCAGTTGAAGTTCATTGACTTGTCTCTGTTGAAGGCAGAATTCAAGTACTAGGTCAAATTAAAAACTGATGTTAGCATTGTGTCTCTACTTTTGTAGTGCATTCCTCTTCTACAGAAAGCCAGATACCCATTTGCATACTTTGGATTGCTAAAACCAAGGAAACTAAGCAAGAGACAATTTACTAGTTCATAAATGAATTGATGCTGAATAGCCAACCTGATTATTCCTGGGATAATCTGTTAAACAAATGAAAATAGGTGAGCCTTCCTCTCTCTTTGTCGCTTGTTTAAGAAAATGGCATGATCTCAGGAGAACATCTTTAACTATGACAGCATAAGTGCACAGAATGACAGTTACAAATAATTTTGTACAACAGACAGACAAATTGTGCTGGTTGTATTAAAAAAAAAAAGAAAAAAGAAGAAAAGAAAAAAAGTCTGGCCTGAAAGACTACAGTAAATCATGAAAGCGATCTCAAGTGAACAGAAATAGATCTCTGGAATACGGTGTGCAATGAAACCACTGACCTCTTATACAAGGGTTCATGTCTTTTTCTACAGAAACAGATGGGTAATAGCATAATGCTGAAATCATGCTCTACATAATATGGACCTAGTGATTGCAGACCTGATTGCTTGCCATATGGTTGCTGAAGGGTTGAAGAGAAAATGGGATGATATGCAAACTCTTAAAAGCAACATTTTTATTGAATGGCCATTACATTAAAACCCAAACTCTGCGAATGAAGGAAAGAACTGTGGTGAATAATGATGAAACAACAAAAACAATAAAAGAAGAAACACAATAGCATGTATTTGTTTTTAATATGCAAAATAATACTACTCCTGTGTTTTTTTTTGTCATTTTGCCTTGTGTTATGAGCATTCAGTGGAAAGTTGGTGGGACGTTGCTGCCTGCAGGGCACAAATACAGCATAGTGGAGCATTGCAGTAGTGACTAGGTCAGACAGAAAAAGAAAATAGTCACTTGTCTCAAAGGAAAAGCTTCCAAGTTAAACGCTAACTAAAATATGCAACTTGCATACATAAACCACATTTCTGAGAGGCTGGTGGAAAGCCTTCATGAGACTTGCTTTTTCAAGACAGACTTCTACAGCCTATTTACTCTCTCTCCTGAAAAAAAAGTTGCTTTTCTTACTGATTTTTTTTCTTGGTACATACTTGTTACTGGTAAATAGCCTACTTTATTTTTTTTATTGAGATCTGTCAGTAAGTTGCTCAGTGTAGTTAGAGGAAATGCAAAGAGCAAGTGTGTAAGTCTTCACTTACTAATACATGCTTGTCTTGAAGAGGCTTTTTCACAGGAAGAAGATTATGCATAGTACTCAGCAAAGTGACCACAACTTCATGGCCATGTCTACTTGCATGCTGGGTATAAGTGTACATGAAAGAGTGACATGGCAAGACTTTGAAATGGAAGAGAGACAGAAACAGAGTCTGAAATCCTGGTTTCCTGGGCTTTTATTGTATAACTTTTGAATGGCAGGCCCAGTATAGTCTCTTTTGAGGCATTAATGCCTCACTCTCTGTTTTGTCATCATGGGTTGATATAGGGAGGATACTCAGTGGATGAAAGCTATAAATTGAACTCAGTCGAGAGAACGTGGCTGGACTTTGCTTGCCCTAGAGGCTCAGTCATGCATGAACATACAGGTGTGTGATTGCTTAGTGCAGAGTGGACCTTACCGGCTTTTAAGTCAGAAGATGCCAAAAGAATACTTTTGTTCGTAATGTGAGATTAAAACCTCCCACCATGATGTAGCCTTCCTCTATCAGGAGACAATCCTCATTCTGCAAGCACACAAACACATTTAGAAAGGGATGGGTAAGTGGTTGTCTGTTCATTTTAGGAAGTATGATATTCTGTCTGTTGTGCTGTGTGGCTATACTGCCTCACACATTGGTACCACAACAGATGAGTGTCTGTACAGTTGCCTTCTCTACACCATGCTGCTTAAGAGCTTCCAAGATCAAGATGGGGTAATACAGCTACCTCTGATTAATCACTACTAAATACAGACTTCCTTAGCTTGACAGGCTGGTCTGATGTGTCCCATAAATCACAATGTATTTGACTGCAAGGATGGTAAATATTTGTTTGAACAATTATTTTCAAAGAGAAATATTCCGTGTATGCAAACCTCAGGATCATCCTCAGGATTATTAAGCTTTTCATCGGCTGCCCACCTCACTTTTATTTCATTTGGAGGCCTAAAGACATGTGACAAGCAGCATATTGCAGTATTTAAGACATTTTAAGTATGGTGAAACAGATTTTCATATGATGAGAAAAAATTTCCTCCAGCCTATAAAATTGATTCTCATACTTCTCAACTAGTGACATGCCGGCTATGTGGCAGCAATAAGTTTTGCATAGCTTTTAAGAGCCTATGCTGACCTACTTAACAGGCATCCACTGCTACATAATGTATTTAGGTCAAGTATTGTGTTTGAGTTTATCATCCGTCTTGTAATAGTCCAGCTCACTGTGAAAGCCACAGGTACATGATTGATGCAAACATTCTAGAGGATAGAAAATATTCTAGTCATTTTCTTAAAGGGAGGCCTGTCATTATGTTGTTATTATTTGTTATGTTTATTGGAGAAGCATCAAGGATTGCCAGTCACAGCCCCCTCCACCTGTACTGTTGCACCACTGTTTTGTCTCCCTGTGTTACCTGGTTAAAAGGATGTCCAAAACGATCTGTAAAACGTTATTTTAATTTTTTTAAATGGTTCATTTGGGCTAGATGGTACACATGGCAGTTTAAAATCTATATTTTTACTGTGAGAGGTTACTGACTGTTTCTTACTTTCAAAATAATAAAACTGGCAGTTTTGCAGCCTTGTATGCTGTATGCAAATATGGAAGAGGTCCCTTGCAAACAGTAAATAGTTGGGAATCCTCCTTTTGGTAACTGATCTTAGTATTTAAAATAACTGTGTTTTGCAACAGTTAAAGTGCATGCATTTAGTGGAGACCCTATAGCTTTATCTGGTCTGGCTGTGCAGCATTGTAAAGTGGAAACCAGATCACTATAGATGGATGCATGCACCCTGTCTCCTGCACTTCAGGTTTGGGGTGGTGGGGGAGTCTGATTTTTGCATACGACTGAAGACACTGGACTAAGCAATCATTTTTCGAAAGCAATATGCTCTCTTTCTTTTGTTCCTGCCGTAGTTGCCGTTGGTGTTTTAGCCCACTCTTTGGTCAGACTGTTAAAGAAAGTATTCTAATAAAGTAGTGCCAGCATACTTAGTCATCCATACAATATTAGCGAAGTGCACGTTGTTTTGTGCAGTAAATTGTTGCAAAGTTATGTGACATTTTAATGCTCTGACAGGATGTGAAAGACAATAACACTACTGAAAAGACCAGAAAAGGCCCTTTATAGCTACTGAATAATATATAGCCTTTTAACACTGTGTATATGAGCAAAATGGGATAAGGTATAAAATCAACAAAATAATTATTTATACCAGATGTTATATATTTTATCAGAATCAGAACTATACAACCTCACAATATGGTGTGAACTGGTTTTGATATGGTATTCATTACCTCTAAGAGCTGTAAATGCCTGCAGTTCAAGTCTGAATCTGCCCTTGGGGCTGATGAAATGCTATCTTACTTGTGCGTAGTTTGAAAAAAGTTACTCTGGAAGAAACTCGTTGATCTGTTGTGTGAATGGACCTGCAGGAATCATTCCTAGTGCCCAAAATGGGTAAATGTGGGGACTTGTGATCAGATTCTGAAGTGTGCAGGTGGGTACCTGCATAAAAATGCTTCTAAAATTGACATATATAGCACTGTGGATCTGAAAGTCTATACTGCACTTCTTAGCAGTATATTATAATGTGTGAACTGGGAAGGAAGAGTTATATGGCAATGAAATATGTGTGATAAAATGTCCAATTTATACATGGATCTCAAGAGTTTGGCAAGTTCTATCCTTTGCTTCCTTTTTAAATGCTGTGCAAACATTACCAGTTCATTTGACAAATTAGTTTGCGCTCTCTGCTTATGTATTCCAAACAGAACTTCATGACTTTATTTGCTTCTTTATTTAAATACTTTTGGAGAAAAAACAAGGTAAGAGTACTGAACCTTTACTCTAAGCTCTCTCACTTTGAGAGTCTTAAATTACACCTTAACGTTACTTTAGCGTGGTTTAATTGGTTCAAAGCTGGACTTTTTCAGCAGACCTTATTTTGAGGGTTTTGATTTATCACATTGAAAGACTGCTTTTAAATGATGGGCTTTAATTCTGGCGGGAAAAAAAAAATTAAGCATCTTTAATGTTGGATTTTGATGATACTCAGAAATAACTGTTTTGCATTTTTCTGCAATAAATTATAAGATCTTCAAAATTCAGAAAGAATTTCTGTAGTATAATTTAGTTTCAGTAAGAAGTTGTGAGTTCTTTGCCTTGAGTTCACCAATACCAGACTGAGAATGTGTGGGCAGAGGTGAAATTCCTTCTGTCAAACACAAAGTTGGTGGGGAGGGAAACAGAGAGGTGGTTGTATGCAAAATACAGACACTTTAACATCTGCTTGTACGCTAATTTATTTATACATATGACAAGCGGAGTACATCTTACTCAGGATAACATAAATAACCATAGCACAAAATGTTTTAGGAATTGTACTTGAAATTACAGTGTTGTCTTAGGTATATTCAGGAATTATGTAAGATGAACAGTCATTCTTTTCAGTTATCTAAATGTAAACATATAGGCTATTTGTTTTAGGGACATAGTTGTATTTCCCAAGCTGTTACTGCCGCCAAATGTTGGATACATGTATTATGTTTTCTTGCTCTTTTGAAGGTATCTGTACAGTTGAAAGGAAGGGAGGGAAGAGGAGAAAGATGGAAGAATTTAATTTGGATATTATTCTGTAAATATTGCTGAGTTTCCTATGTTTTGAGCAGGTACACAAAGGCTAAACATAGCATTGGAAAAGTTACAAGAGTTGCTTGTTTCCTTCATTGTAGAGTTTAATATTTGCTAGGTGTAAGTCCACTGAGCCAGTTGATGTAAAATGAAATGTGTTCTAATGTGAAGACTCAGCTTCAGAATCTGATACTGAATGTTCAAATTCCTGTTGCAGATGCCTTTGATTCCAAAATTTGAGAAAAACATAATGAGAACATTCTCTAATGTAGGATAGGATGGGTGTATTTGGGGTATTTTTTAGGTTTTTGTTACAGCTTTTCTCTTTAAACTTCTTGGAAAGTAGGAAGTACCTTCTAATCTTGTGGCTGTCTTTTTCTTTTATATTTGGCAATTCAGCAGCAGTTCGATTGATTCCTTTCTTCAAATATTTGGAAGCACTTGAAACCATTTCTTGCCACATTGTTATTTATAGCGATTCACTAAATTAAAAAATGCTACTTTTCCCTTGCAGGTGTACGCATCATTTATAGTCTGGCTTCATTATATTCTGTACTGTCTAAACTCCTGCAGGAGAGTGGTTATGTAATGCTCTTATGTCATTACATTTACATGCATTAAATTCCTGGCAGAATCATATTCAGTGTAACAAAAGGTTCATTAGAAGGAGAAAAATGCTTAACTTGGGAAACTGCTAGAAGAAGTGAGACACGTTTTCAGGCTGATATTGTTGATATGCAATTATATATTATGTACCAAGTTGATCTGGGATTAGCTAATCCCCAATGACAAGTATAAATGTGATAGAAGTTGTTCATTCAAATCTCTTTCTGTAGTCATAACTTTGAATAGAAGTTATCATCGTTAAATCTACAGTGTATATAAGGGTGACTCACTGAAGTTAATAGAGCAATGCCATTTACACCACATGGGAGCTTTACATAATACTAGCACTTTGCAAACTGCAAATATAGAAAAAAAAAGTGAGTCAGTACACCTTATTTACATCTGCAACTAGTGCGAAACGACAAATTTATAGCCTCAATTCTGTTATGTATTTGAATATGTTCTTTATTCTTCCACTTCCTCTTCTCCATTGTTGAAGCATGATGGTGGGTACTTTCGGAGAGAACACCTGGGCACATTCTTTTACAGAATATCATGGCTTTGCCTGAACTAACTTTGGAAATTGATCATTTTAGTTTTGTTGAAATGGCAGTTAAATAGGAGGAATATATCAAGAGTTAAAACTTCATTACTGGAGAGCAATAAAAATGTATCAAGCCTGGAATATTGTCTAGAAGATCAGATTTCTTGGTTATGTTGACACTTTATAGAAATATGTTTATTTAAAGAATAGAAATTCTATATATTGGAATACCACAGTGATATATTGCATTCTAGTTAGGCTATCTCTGATGTTCTAATTTTATTGCCCTACAATGGGCTGTTGCTATCCGTATGGAAGTCAAGTGAAGAAGGAAAAAAAATAATGCCGAGGGAAAAATCTGCCTTAACCTTTCTCTAGTACTTCAATGGGACTAATGCAAACAGTTTTTGAAGTCTGAAAACATTTAATTGTATTTGTAAGCACCTTTTCAGTGGATTCTAGCAAGGAATGATCAGGTAGGACGTGGTAGAGATAGCACAGAGAAACTTAACCGCTTGTAGTTTCTGAGTGGATGAGAAGCAGGGAACACTTCGAGTTTCATGAAAAACTGGAAATAGGGACACTTACAAGTCTCCAGACTTAGGTGTTTGACAACTTACCTAAATTTGAATGTTATGGTTGTTTTCATGACCTGAAAAGTCCTCTGTACAAGTGTAGATTTTTAAAAAGGGCTACCTGGAAAACACTATGATAAATATATCTAGCTACTCCCAAAGTTGTAAGGAAGTGATTTTTAACATATTTTACAAAAATTGCCACTTGTTCTCAGTTTTGCAGATGGCTTCCCAGGTTGGCTTGTTAGAATGATAAGGAAGGACAAAAGCTTATTTGGCAGAAGAGGAACTCTTTCATTACTCATGTCGAGAGCATCTGTCTTGCTCATCTACTTCTGTGTTTGAGCACTGAGTAGTTGTATGGGTAGTTTCTTCTGGTTTCAGTTATGGAGGACATTCTTGTGGGATGATGAGGTGTCTACAGCTTGAAATGTCAGTGCTGAATAATACATACATGCTTGCTGCCCTTGCAATTGCTGCAAGAGAACCAGAAAAGAGAAGTCTTGAAGTATGTAGTGTAAAATTCTCAGTTAGTTTCCAGCCTGGCTAGTGTAACCACAAGTGCCCTCTATGAAGAACAAGAAAGCAAAAAGCCTGACTTTAAATAAATATTTTTTTACCCCTATATAGAGGTATATCTTAACTTGTGTTTTGTTTGTTACAGTTTAGTAAATCAGTGTGGAATTCTACAGGAAAGAAAAACATATCTCTCTAATAGAGGCCATACTGTGCTTTTTAAATGGTCACAACTAGACGAAGGCTGTGTCTTGCATTTGCTTTCACTCTTAAACGTCTTTGAGAGTGCTTTGTGGAAGGAGGATGTTTGTAGAAGTTTGATCTTCAGCTGTCAATATCTCTTTGAAATAGGTATCAAGGATGCTGGCACTTTTTAGACATCTGCTGTCAATTGTCACTTCTGAAAAACAAGGAGATGGATTTAAAAAAAAAAGTACTTGGCACACCTTACTACTTTAGTTCTGTTGAGTTGATTAAAAATGCTGTCTTTGATGTAAATCAAATGAAGCAATATTTGCAATCTGCATAACATAACTGAAATAGGTCTGCAAAGCTTAAGCACCATATATGTTTACTCTTCCTCCTATTCCTAAATTGTCTGTTCTCTTGTTCTAGTGACATTTGAGTATTGCTGCGTTAATAATGTATTTCTGTAGAGTGGATGGAAGCAATACAATGTAGTTTGCAAAAATGTGTACTTCAAGAAATATGAATCCTAAAAAAAAAAGTTGAGTGAGGAGGTACAGTATTCACAGTTTGGTATTCAAATTCCGCATTTCTACTCAAACAGATGCATTTCCATTTTCTGGTTTCAAGCACCTGCTTGATTTTCTAGATTCAGTACTGTCCACATTACTGAGGTTCAGGCTTGAAAATTATGATTGCTGCTTTGTACAACTCCCATTTTGAGGAAAAAATGGCCTATTGCATTGTGGGAAAGCGGCAAGCTCGCTTCAAAGGTATATAAATTAATTCTTTTCATTAGAGGAACAGAGGGAGGAAAATGTGAATATCAAGTAAATTCAAATATGTTTTAAAAGACTGATAAAAGGGTAGAGGAATTACATGAAAGAGGCAGGAGAAACTTCAGAAGTACATAAGATTATTAGCTTTTTACTTCTAGTTTACAGTCTCTGTATTGATGTCACAGACCATATTCCAGTAGTGTGTTCAATCTACAGGAGCCAAAAGGTCTGAAAGACTAACAGAAGCAAATAACTGTGCTTACTCACACTGCAAGGCAAACCGGCAGTTTCATCTTCAGGTCTGGCAATAGGCACAAAGCATTAAATCTATGTGGTTGTGGTCCGTATTGCCACCAGTGTGAAGAAAAATTTCCGTACGTCTCGGGTGTGATGAGTGACTTGCTGCAGAGGTTGCATAGTGGCAAATGCTCCCTTGTGATTCCAGCTGCGCTGTCCGCAGAGGAGTAGAAGCTCTTTCCTCTGCATAGGGAGGCTTTGAGATCACACATGGACATCTGCTTTCACGGCATCACTGTCTTCTAGACTGCAAGGCGAGTGTGGTGGGCTGACAGATGAGTGGAGTTGGAGATGTGGTTGTGAAGATCTGTCTGTGCCTTTTCCTTGACAAGTTTATGGATCCTAGAAGATGGTGCAAGATATACCCGTCAAGGAGGGATTTTATTTTCATTCACAGCATGGACAGAAAAGGGCTATATTTGTAGATTTCTTCTGCAGATGTAAGGAGTAAGTCCTGGGTCTGATTTCATCCATATTTAGCCTCAAACTGAGAAAAGCTTAATCTGCAAGATGGCTGAAATTCAGTGTAAGAAGTGTGTTTAGTGAAAAAATTTCCTTGTAGTCAAATGTATTGCTGAATATCACATTAAGTAGGTTTGCTGTTTCCTTCCACCCCTTCTTCTCCTGTCAAGCATAGAACCAGAAATCAGAAAAAGAGACAAAAGTGTTAATGAAAAAAAGACAAGAGACAGAGAAAAGATGTGTTGATTTCAGAAACTTTTATTTACTTGATTTTGCTTTAAAAAAATAAGGTTTCTCATTAAAAGTATCCATTTGAAAAAAGCATGTTTTTCTTTCAAAATCATGAACGGGAGAAAATTCAGGATTGTGTCAGGCAGAGCTTTCTGATATTTTTAGATGCTGGTTTAAAGTGTTTTGCTTAAAAACAGACACCTTTTTTAAAAGAGATTTGGGGATTTCTTTCTTTGTAACTTAACAAGATGGTTTGCTCATGTCAATAGTCTTTTGATCACTCAAAAAACGTTGGAATAAAAAATGTCAGTACTTTCAGTCTTTTAATCCAGCTCACTTAAGTGTTGTTACAAGAGGAATATAAGGGATGATTGTAACTTTTCAGTTTGCCGACTTTGTGAGTCTAATCAGGAGCGCTTTGGAGACTGGAGCCACTTTTGGCATGGTGCAGGCAGGACCTGGGAGTGCTCTGAAATGCCCCCTCACTGAATCTGCCCTGAATCTGCAAGTGCCATTCGCTGCCCTGCGCTTTTAAACGTGGGACAAACTCTGAAGAGGCATTTGGGGTGGAGGAGAGGGGGGAGCCAGTCTGTCTTACTTCAAGGGCTTAGCTCAGGAAGCCCCTCCAGAGCAGGCTCATGGACTCTTCTCTGACAGAGGTCCAGTCCTTGTGTCAATGAATGAGAATGGTGAGATGGATCCACACCACTCCTGTGAATCTAAGGTCTCTGCATTTTGTGTCTGGGTTCTTAACGTGCATTGCATCTTTGTAACGCAAATTATCACTGTCAGCTATTGATATTCACATTGCTGAAGTGGAGAGGGTTTTATACTAAACCTCCTACTTTCTCATCTTATTGAATTAGTGGGGTTTTTTTGTGTGCATATCTGCATGTTAACAGTGTAATATTTTTTCACGGCAGGAGAGTAATTTCCTAATTCATTTGTACTGCTGAACATTCTTCACTCTAGTTATAAAAGAAATACAACGGGGTTTAGGTTTTTGTTTTTAAATGACATGTAAACCTTGAATTAGAAAAATAGAGCTGTGAATATAAAGGGTTATCTTCTCCCGAATATCACTGTAAACCCTCATCACAAAAACTATAGGGAATATTTTCTGTAGACTCGAAATTTAGCAGAAAATGAAAGTACATCATTAAAAACAAATCCTGGTATTCATACAGAGCCTGGTTTTGTATATATGTGTGTATATATATATAAAAATTAGTGATTCTAAATTTGTTTAAATGGATTACATATTTTACATGAATTATAATCTACACTTCAGAGCAACCATTTTATGATTTGCTTGGTATGTAGTGTAATGCTTACAAGCAGCTTAAGTGTCTAATCAAGAGATGAATCAGGTGTAGGACCTCAGGATGGAAGACTTCTGTAAGGAGTGGCATATCTAGATTTGTGTTTTTCCCCATGCATATTTCAGCAGATAAGAATGTCTTAAAAGTTTAAAAGAAGTAGAATTGGTATAGGAGAGCCTCTGGAAACACAGGTTGAAATCCCTGTTGAAGCTGGTGAGAGGTCTATTACTGACTTCAGTGGATTTGGAATTTCACTGTAAGGATTTTTAGATGCTTTTTAAAATAAAAAGGTGACATGTTTAATATTAACCCAAAACATTCACTGCATAGCTTCTGTCCTGCTCAGATTCAGATTCTCAAGTCTGTAAACCAAAAGGAGAACTGTAGGAAAGTGAAACTATGTAATTTAAGTAAGAAAGTGACTCGAGATCTTTTCACATCTTGCTCTTCATAGTTATGCTCGGGAGCAGAAGTGACTGAGCTGGAGTTGTTGTGATCCATAGCGCTTTGTAAGGAGCAGAGAATCAAAGAGAGAAACTAGTGCACTTAGAAAATGCCTTGAGAAGGTGTGTGACACAAATGACTGAAATTCCCCGTATGAATTTGCGACACAGCATACTCATCAGTGCTGGTTCTTTTTAAAGGGGAGTTAAAAAAAAAATAAAAATCCACTGTTGGATGAATTTAAGGCACTAATTCTTGCCAGTGAGAAAGTAAACCCAGCATTTAATCAAATTTCTACCACAGTTGCACCCAAACTGACGACACTCAATATCTTCTTTTTGTTTTGCACTGGTTATTTCTGGAAAACAAGAAAACATAAAGGAATACATTAAGATCTAGAATTGCAGAACAGGGAATTGAAATCGGTTTGTCACAGAAGATTTTTTTTATTGACATCTTTAGTTTGTTTTGATGTCTGTAATTAAATTGCTAATTATGTGTTTCTGTTGCAGTGGTCATGCTTTTATTACATAATTGCTACAAGTTTTTCCTCTCTCTGCTAACAATTTTTTTTAACCTTAGTGCATGTTAGTTACATACTTCATAATGTAACAGCTTAGAAATAGAGTTATTGACTGTTACGATTAACTAAATCAGAGGGATTTAAAGTTCTTTGCCATAAATTAAATATGTTTTATGGCAAAGGATCAAAGATAGAGGATGAATCAATTGCATTTATTAAACAATAAATATTATTTCAGCACCAATTGAAGAAAATAATAAAAAAGAAAGCAGGAAAAATGATGTCTTCTTAAAAGGGAAAAAAGTTTAGCCTAGGGTAATAAAATTATTAAAAAAAATTGTGCTCTGACCCCTTATACTTGCTTCTCTGTTTTCTCAAAAAGTATTTGATTAGGTGAGATGCAATTCAGTCACCTCTTTTATTTTTTTCCCTTTTGAGTTTAGGCATAATTTTTGTCAGTATATTACAATGTATTCATTAATTTTTCTCATTTGTTTATTTTATGCAAACCATAAGAGACATTTTTTCCTGAGTGAAGATTGCCTCTTTATTTTATTTTGAAATATTTGTATATTTATTTCATTAAATGAGATAATGCTTTTACTTATTAACATAATTTCCAGTACATTAAACATATTTCTCTACAGACAGAAGAGAAGAATCAGATTAAATGACAGTTAAATCACTTGCAGCAATTTCAACTGTTAAAAGAAAAAAGTGTCTGTGTTTTCTTTGTGATCACGAAATGTGCTGTAAAGGGAAATGAAATACTAAAGAAAGGAGGGAAAACATAAAGCAATAATGACTGACTTATTGCAGTAATATCACAGAGAGAAGAAAAACTCTCTACAAATGAAAGGAAAAATAACATAGTGTTTTTGAAAGTTACCAAAATTCATTTCTTATTGATGAGATCAGTGCAAGCCTAATACTAAGTAAACTACAGGAGGAAAAAAAAGGTACACCAAAACCCAAACTATGCCATAAACTATGGATGATGAAAAAAGAAATAAATACTATGCATTTGGAGGTCTATTACTCTAAATGCCTTTAATTTTTAAATAATTATTTTTTTATCGTATTTAGGGAAGGCGGCAGGGGAAGCAGTTATCTCTTGGTAAACTGACCATGCACCTCTGCTTATGAATTTGCTAAACTAGTTAAGGTTCTCTAAATGCCCATGTGTCCTTACTGCAGATCTGTCATGTTTTCTTGAGCAGGCATGGGCTTCATGAAGGGAAGATTATCTATTTATTAACTCTTAATATAAGATGTTCCAGAATTATAATAGTAAATGTATTTGTCTTAATTATGTTTTTATTATTATTTTAATTTCCAGAGTCTGAGCCAGCTGCTTTGAAGAGATCTTTTGAATGAATGACTAGGCTGTGAATTTCTAAGGTAATGTTCACATTGTTGTTTTGCCCCCAGTCAAAGTTTCTTCTGTTTGTGCTTTTAGCTGTAAACCAATTATTTTTCACCAGAGTTTTATGTGCCTGATCTTGTAGTCCTGAGTAAGGAATAGTCCAATATTTGCCATTTTCCTTGTCTTTCTGGTCTATGTGCCCTAAAACTTGAAGCTCTTTATGCACCCTGCATCAAATACTGTTATTTTCAGCTTTAAGATGAAGTCAGAGAAAGGGTTCTTGGGGTGGGGGGTGCATATTTATTTAGCTCCCTGCTCTATCTCAGAGTTACCTAAAAATATTCTTTTTGTAAGGGTTTTGATTGTAGTATTTTTGCTTCTAAATACCTAATGAGAAAAAGTGATGTCACTGTGGTACAACATTCTCCCTTATGTGAAATGGTGCAGGAAAAGTGAGGTGGAAAATGGCATGATCATAAGGCTTTTACAGAATTGTTTTCTGGGACTGGAGATCAGATTCTGCCTTCCTACTTGGTGCATTTATCTGCAGAAGCTCAGCAGGGTACTCTACGGGGTCATTACGGAAGACTTTTGCACTGTGAGGTTAGTGTCCCTTGTGTCCTCTTTTGAACTTATATTTGTTGTGCCAAGGTAAGCTGTCAGGGAATTGAGGTGGTAATGGAATTTAGCAGTTGAGGAGACACTAAGAAATTACAGTGCATGTGAAACATAATTAAAGAAATAAAACCAGAAGCATCTGTTGTCATCCTCTGTGGATGTCAACCAAGTGGGGATTGCTCCCACCAAGCAGGATCACATCTGTGTTATACGAAGATGCATCAGCTGAGCCTTTTCTCACAAATTCTTTAAAGCTTCTGGTCACCATGGGTTGAGGGTCACTCCAACTTCTGCTGCAAGACCACTGTGTAAGGAGGCTCTGCAAAACACAGAGAGCTGGTAAGTGAAAATAAATGCATAGAAACGTTTCTAATGGTGGTGCTTATACTTACAACCTTCATTACCATATTTTCAGAGGGCATAATAATCATTAATCTGTTTATTGCACCCTTGTGAGTTGGGGCAGTAATTTTATCCTTTTTTCACATACACGGAATTGAAACATAGACAGCCCAAGTACTTTACTCCAGTTCCTGTGGGAAGGCTCGCAAAGACCTGTTCCTGTTTGCTAGGTTCTCTTGCAAGATCTTGACCCATCTTCTTGGCTTTAGGTCCTTGTTCAATGTGCCTAAGGTAGGAGATTAATTGTGCTTGGTTTCCTCTGCAGTCATAGGGATAAGAAACATAGGGATCTCCAGAGGAAAATTCTGATCTCTGGGCATTTTCAGTCTATCCTAAGGGGTTTTGGAGGGTGTCTACAAAACCATGCTCCTCTCAGCAATGTACCTTACAAGAGATTTTTGCATCTCTCCGCTCTAGACCCTCACTAAGGACATGTGATTCAGTACCACCATGAAACAGAACATTTATATTTTTGCCTCTGATGAAGTAGCCCAGTGCAGCTGTAATCCAGTTAACTTCTGAAGATTCTTCATCATGCTTGCAAAATTACATGTGTGGCTGTAAGTTGGATCAATGGGCATCTGACAGTTGTGGCAGAAACAGGCAAATATAAAATTCCTTTGATGAGGCAGGAGGCTAAGTGAACATATGTCCTCCCCTGGATTTTGTTTCAATCCAGTCACCCTCTAAATAGCCATGAAGTTCTCACTATGAACAATTGTCCTTTTTGGTCTCAGAGATGTACTGGCAGGACAATGCAAGGCTTATCTGTGTCCTTCTCTCTAGGATATGTTTAATATGGGCTGTAACACTGCAAAATAATTGGATGCATGTTTAGCTTTACACATACTGATTGTCCCTCTCAAATTAAAAAGAGAGTGATAGCAGATTTGAGACTTCAGTTTATAAAAGTGTGTGTAAAAGACTTACTTAACTGTTTTTAAAGAAACTGCTTTTAAGTTAAGTAGGTGATGAGAAAAATCTGTTTCAGAGTGTAACAGGTTTATGTTTTGCATATTTGATACTGAGGCCATTTTTCTTCTTGCGACAGAGCGAGAAACGAAATCAGTCTTTGACCAAGAGGATATGATGCTAAAGGTATTCTCAGAATAACATGATTTAGCTTTTGGATAATATTAAAGCATGACTACATTGGACTTTTAATGTTATATGACAGCAGTGTTTCCATTCCACACTGAATATTATTTTCAGATTTCTCATCTTGCATGATATTGGCTATTTCATGCCTCTGACAAACTGGCTGATACAAGCTCTTTTCCCCAAACTTGAGATATTTGTGGATAAAGGATTACTACCTGTGATATATTTTAAGGGATGAATAAATTACAGAATTGTTTAGGCAGCCTTGCAGATGCAGACAAGGTTTTTGGTTTCTTGTCCAATGCTACAGCAAAGGTCTGTGTCAGAGTTCTGAAGAGGATTCAAGAGTATTGGATTCCCCTTTTTGGTGCTTGGATCAGTAGGCTTATGCTCTAGAGTGGTCTGGAATATATACTGGAATATTTTCTTCTTCCATTTTTCAGTTAGTATGTTGGCTGTGTGACCTATTCTGTTTATCATATGGCAATATTTTAAGATTAGTGAGCAAATTTGCTTATTGATAGAGGTACTAAAATTGACATATACTTGCTGATGTTACTAAGCTCTGATGTGGGGAAGTGTGTGGTGGCATTGTGTCATTCCACACTCTTAGAATTTGGCTATAATGTACCTTCCTTTTCTGGAGAAAAGAACTTTAAGTTCATGGAAACACTTGAGTGTAAAAGGGTGGCTTGGCATTTGGTGCTTCTCTTGGCAGTGTTTGAGGAAACAGAGTGAGACTTCATTCTTGGGTTTGGTGGTAGATTTTTTTGTTTTTTGCTTGACACAACACAAGTGGCAAAATGAGAAAGAAAAAATAGCTTGACTCCTCTGCTCTTCAGAGAAGATCTTGAACAACGGGATCTCTCTATTCCAGTCACTCTGGTGTACGTATGACTTGATTATTCCTATCCTGTTGAAATATAATGCAGCTGGGCAGTATCTTCACTGAAATACACTGGAGAAGTATGGAAATGCAAACTGAAGTTAGTGAAAGTCAGAATTGATATTCACTTTATATCTACATTTGTTGATTGCTGTAACTGTGATGGAAGTGCTTATCTTGAAAAATGATTCTATGTGCTATATATTCATCGTGCAGGGTTGGTGCTGTACCTTTCCCTGAATGATGAGTAAAGCTGTTAATTCATCTCAGATTTGAGTCGTATCAAGGATAGGTTTTTTTAACTTTTTCTTTTGTTTTGTTTGGTTATGTGGGTTTTTTTCCCTGTGACTGTCAGTTCACCGTAATTTTTCCCTCATTTCTGAAGTAAAATTCAAGGGGAATGTTCTAGCCTCCTCTGACAGCATTCATTTTACTCCTTTCCTGATTGCACTTCACATCTAGTCTAGTTTTCTAAGGGCATGAGGTTCACCCCGTTGGTCTATATGTCTTCTCCCTGCAGTGACTTTAGCATTTGTAAACCTGTTTGCAAAGAAGATGAAGTTTCAGACTAGTTATGTTTTATGAGTTATGTAATTACTAGCGCCTCGATATAGGACAGATATCTTGTAAGCGCCTCACTGAGGAAAAGATGGACAGGACTCATTTAGTACCTTTTCTCTTTGTTGGCAGCAGCCAGCTGCCCAGTCAGTGTTTGCATAGCATGGGGTGAACAACAGCATTCCTTGCTGTCTTTTACATGATAAAGAGGTGGCATGTGAGGACAACAAGTGATCATAGAAAAACCAGGCTTCAATAGTTCTGTGGCTTTGTGGAACAGATTATTGTTTCTTTATAATGAAACTCAAGTGGAAAAAGTGGCTTACGTGGAAAAAAAAAATTTACTTAATGTTTTTCTTGGTATTTCCAGCAAGTAAATGTGAACATAATAAAATGGATGTGTTTCTTGAAAAATATTTGGTTAAATTTAGCTATGTTTTCTGCTTAAAAAGGGGGGAGAGTGATAATAAATGTCATTTGAAAATACAAGTGTCCTTGGTTTCCTGTTTTCAGTAGGCTTAAGATAATTTATTTGTTCTACTTGTAGTTTGTCTATTGATGCATCATCCCTTCCAAAACTGTCTGTGGGCCATCTTAGCCAGAGTTTCCTACAGTTATTTTTGCACTATTGTTAAACAGTACCATACAGCACATTGCTTTTTCAGTTTATTGCATGGGAGCAGCACATAGTTTTCCATTGTGGCATATTTGTGTGTTTGTCACTTTTATGGTTTATATGCTAGTATGTGGCCAGAAAGTCAGACTTTTTCCTCACTTTTCTTCTTTTTTATTGTTTTGTCCGCAGTGCCTTTACATCAACAATTTGTAAAAATAGATTCCTGGAATAAAATCAGTTTGCTTAAAAAAAGAAGAAAAGTTTGGAGGATACAGTTCATGTGGATTAGTGAGTATTCTGTGAATGGCTTTATTTTATTACCCAAGGCTGTCTGGAGGAAAAAGAGCAAATGCCTATTTTTATTTAAACTTTTCAGTTTAGTGATTTAGTCTCAGATACCTCAGCATGCCATTTGCACAGAGACTAGTGCCTGCATCAAGAGCTTCTCTTAAGCAAGCAGAGCTCTTCATATAGGCAGAAATATGCCTGCATGGATATCATTGCATAATAAGGACCATATGTTTTCATTCGTTATATATAACCCCAAACCAGACAATACCAGGACCACATGATGGCCAACTACTACTTTATTGCAGTTGATCTAAAATTGACAAGAGATTTTTTTTATGGTGCTGACAGTGTAGTTATTGTTTTGTTTAATTTTGACCTTGTAGAAAAGACCATTTTTTGTTAATTTAACTTCTCTGTGGTATCAGTTCTTACCTGATACTCAGATAAAGAAATTCCTTGTTTTATCTGCTAAAATAATCAATACAAACTAGGCCACAACCACCAAAAAGTCATTTTCACCTCTGTCATTCAGTAATTAGATTATTGCCACACATTGGAGGATGATTTGTCTGTAATTTAAGGAAAAAATGTTGTTATTAGCATGACTTCCGTAAAACAAGGAGTAAAAGTTTTAAGCAAAAAAATCAATTACTTATTGTTATTTACATAACTCCATTTTCTTATCTGTGTAGTTCCAACATACCACATATTTTTAGCTCACCCGGTATGCAGTAACCAAAGACCAGTAACCAGTTTGAAATTCCGTGTAATAGGTGTATTACAATATTACAAATGCTTTTGCATTTTCAATTTGTCAGAAGTTGTTGCACACCATGTGACCCACAATGTAAAGCCTGCTGGAAACAAAATATGGGTTTTCTTTAGTTTCTTTGGTTACTTAAGTACTTTCAAGAATACCAGCTGTGATTTGAGGTGAAGAATCCCTGCAGCAATTAGGATTCATTTATTACTGGAGCATTTTATTAATTACACATTTGTAACCACATGAATAGTCACAAACCCGATTGCATATATCTGTATTTAGAGATTTGTAGACAGAAGATTTAATGTAAACATAGAAATGTTAAACTACTCATCTGTAGCCTGCAAAGAAGATAACAAGAAGGATTCTGTTCTCTGTATGATTTGTGAACAATGCTAAGTAAATATTCGTCGTTAATATATAATAACTGTTGCTTTTGGCAATTCACTTTTCACTTAATTTGATAATGTGTCCAGTAAATGAAGTGGTACAGGCTGTAGTGTTTTACCATCACAATTGCATATTTTCAATCATTGTTAAATGAAGGCAGCTCAAGGCAAAGCTTTAACCCCCACTAGTTCTGTGTGTGATAAAAAGAGAAGGTGCTATCAATCTTTATTGTCTGTCTCGCTTACTGTAATTGCATTCAATAGTCCACTGATTCTGTTGTCTGTGCTAATGTCAGGAACAGTGAAGAGCCAGATGCTCAGACTAGATCATATGCATCCAGTGGCCGCTTTGATAAGTTGGCAGAAAGTCTCTGGGTTCAATGATAAATTGTTAATGCTGTAGATTATAAGCAGCTGAACACCAGGAGTGTATATGGAAAAACTTCTTACCTTGTTTTAAATCTGGCATTATGATGCTAGCTAAACGGCATGCCGTGTACTATTCAAATGCATCCTGCGCTGGAAATGTGCCAGTGAGTCATTGTATCCCCATGAATGGTAAAACAACAATGAAAAACCAAAACAGCCTCAAAGTGATTTGAACATGACATCAATAGTCCTAAGACTGTAAAAAGTATTTCAAAATAGTCTCTAGTAGTTATGATTATCTGATTCAACAGGAGAGCTTTTGAATTACGGTATTCTGTCCTTGAATCCATCTTAAAAGTTGTTTTTTCTTGGCAACCTTTTTTCTTTAATTTGAAGTAGTAGCTGGAATGTTTTACAGAGAAAAAAACAGTAATGCTTTATTGAAGTATGACCAGTGATATACCTTTGTGGGGGGGGGAAAAAAAAGTAAGTAAGAGGACTATGGAATATGTTACTTGCTTTCTACATGTGCCTTTACTTAGTGTCCCATATCTAAGGTGCGCTTCATGGATTCATTTTTTAAGCAGTTTAGTGAGTGTCATCCCTTGGACAAGTAGCTCTGAAAGGAGATCTGAAAAGACTCAGAAGTCTCATCTTCACCCAGTTCATATCATTTGGTCAGAAAATGATGCTACTTTTTTCTAGGGCTAGATTTAAATGGTTTGATTCCACTTGTGGATGGTAGTTGTAACAGGACAAGTATGCCTTGCACCGTATCACTTGTGGCTTTATAGCTACAGTACTTCTGACTGTATGGACACGTGGTCTAGTTTTTGTGTTGTACAGCGCATGAGCTCCGTTATGGTAGTTGTCTGTGTGCGTTTTGGTGCATTGTTAGTCCTAAGGCAATAGCTACCTTGAATGTAGAAATGTCAATGAATAACACTCTGATCAGTTAGACTTTTTTTCACATGGTGATGCTGCAGAGAGCAGCAGTTACTAGCTCTACAAATAAGAGAGGTGGGAACTTCCAAAGCCATGACTCAGAGCTGCTAAAGTAATTGATTCTTAGAAACTACATCTTGAACAAAGGCTGTCATGAAGTGGTTAACAGAAAGTGTTGAGTACAGTAGTGTCTGAAAGGTGGAAACAAAATTGCTTGATTCATGGGCATATCTGCAATGTATACCTGTGTTCTTGGTATCCTGTGCCTGGAGTCCTCTTCTGGTATAGAGCATCCACATCAACAGACCTCAGTCATTCTAAAAGTGCCTGTGGCGGGGCTGTGTTGTGCACTTTCTGAGTACTGGCGCCATGCTCAAAGCATTCCTCCAGGCAGGATGTGCAGCGTGTTTCTCATCCCTGCTGTAAAAGCTGGTTCAAGGGTGCTCAAGTTGAGGGCGAATGCCTTCCCACTGAGAAGAATGTCTTTGTGGAGAGTTCTTGGCATTCGAGCTCTTGGGAAAAAGAAACATCACTGTCTTCCCTTAAACTTTGTAAGCTTAATTAATATTAGCGTTCAAGAGACTGACTGAGATACTGTGTCTAGGAATTGGGTTCTGAATAACTTCCAGTCTGGGCTGGAGGCCTTCCTGCAGCCTTGAACTGGGTATTTCATCTCCTGATGAGCACAGGAGTAAAGGCAACCCTGTCTTCATCACTTCTTTTGGATATTTTAGGCAGTTTATCTGACTGCTGCAAGTGTTGCCTGGGTACATCAGCCTTCCCCTGTGCAGTGTAGCCGTAGGATAAATAACCTCTGGTAAAGCTGGCCTTGACTGAGGAGAGGAACAGAACACTGTAAAATATACATGCAAATATTGGTTTTCATACATTGTTTCCATATTGTGAAATCAGACTACATCGTATTTGGAAATGTATAGTGAACTTCATGCTACTTAATGCTGCTGGTTGCAATCTGATGTGTAAGTAGAAGAATTGTCATTTGAGGGAGTTTGGAAAATTAAAATTAGTTTGTTAAATTCTTGGTACCTACTGTTGCTTTTATTTTTTCCTTTGCATTTTGTTCAAATTAATTAAAGTGCACAGATGTTCAATTAAAGCTTAAAAAAATCCATGGCTACGGCTGTTTTAAAGCAACATTGTGGAGATTTAACATATCTAATACTGCTTCTCTCTCAGAAGAAATTTGATTAATGACTCTCTGCTAAATAATTTTGCATTGATAAATTATAGGAAATGTGAAGTAAACTATAAGGCAATGTAGGCTGTCTTCTCCATTTATTAATTAAAATAACAGAGTAGCCTATAAGATACCAAAATAAAAGATCTGCTTTTCATTTTCTTACACTAACATGCGGGAAAACTCTGGGTCCCAGGCAAAACATATTGATTTAGCTAGAAATTATTGATACCTCTCTTGCAATTCATGAAGACGTAACTTGAAATAGCTGCCACGGAAAAGTCATCTACTACTACTACTAATTTAACCCCTATCATTCTGTGATTCTGTATTCAAGACCTGCCTGGACAAGGTCCTCTGCAACCTACTGTAGGTGACCCTGCTTCAGCAGAAAGGTTGGACTAGATGACCCACAGAAGTCCCTTCCAACCCCTACCATTCTGTGATTCTGTAATTATACTGGGATTTTGAATTCCTGCAGTACTTCTTTGTAATGTGGAATAATAGCAGTCTCTTGCATATGAGCCACGTAACTGTTAATAGCACTGGGGCTTTTAATATAGATTGTTATATTCTAATAGAAATAGACCTTAAGATAATATGGAGAAAACGTGATTATAACAGCTGCAGCAGAGATTCTGCTGGACCAGGTATCATATGGGTGGTGGTTGTGCTGCTTAGGGAAGAACCTGAGATGCAAAACAGTGAAGGTAAGTTATATGTGAGGACCAAAAAAAATTTTCTGTTGTGTTTACAGTATATGTGTGTTCTGTGGGGTGTTCACCAGTTTCTAAGCAGAATTTATTGAACCACATTAGTTTATCTAGTGTGAAAAGTAAAACATAGAATAAGAGTTTAATACTTATTTGAATTATCACATTGTTTCTCTGGTAGGCTAGCTCGTATAATCCGATGGGTCTGACTGAGGCCAAGATTTCACCCCCACAATAAAGTCAGCAGTAATCTTCCTTTTCACTTCAACACAAAAGATTTTGCCCTTAAGTTATTTTGTTATTAGTATTGTTATTACTAAGCATTAGTTAATAGCACAGAAGCGATTGAAGCATACCATGACCTAGGTACTGTCCTCGAGGATGTCACATCCCATGCTTCAAATACCTTGGGACTGTGTTTAGTTTATATGTGCTGCACACAGGTCAAGACATTTTATGCTGAAGAAAGTTACTAGCGAGTTCATGTTTGGCAAACTAAATTAGACTTCATGCCGATGTTTCCTGTGTTAGGCCAGACCTTCAGCTGCTAAATTAGAGCATCTCCACTGGACCTAGTGAAGGTGGGCTTATTCATGCATTTTTCTGTTCGCGTTACAGCTCCTGACTGCTTGATATTTGTTTTTTTGGCTCTAAACATTTAGAGAATTGCTTAGTGGTATTGCACAGAAGGTGAGTCTACATTTATCAATTTACTTGAAGATTAAATATTATATTTAGTACGTGTAGATATGGATGAGCACGAAGAAACATATATCAAGGACATGGTAGTGTGTGTTTGTATTGTACTGGAGCTGTTGCATATTTGGACCAGATGCTTTAAACACTGATCACATCTGCCTTTGTTCAGAGGCAAATGTGGGGGACTGACAAGATCTGAAAGTGTCTGGAGGTTTTTAGCGCAATCTCACTGATCACTACCCCATGCCTACCTGGATTTTTTTATTTTTAGACAAACGAGGGGGCACATTTGCTGAGGGCAGAAGCAGTGTGACCCCTGGGCCTGTACCACTGACTCTCTAACGCTGTCAGGAGGCCCAAGGAGAGTTTGAGAGCCCTTCGTCCTGGAAGGACTACAGGTGGCAGATGGGGTTTTGCAGTTCTCACCAGATCTTACAAAAAGCTCCAGTTGGCCCGAAGGGAATGACTTACTGCTGAAAACCAGAGCTTTCTGTAGAAATAGAGTAACGCTTTGGTGTGGATACCTGACAATTAAAAACAAACAATACACAAAAAAGGAACTGTAGCAGAATATTATTTTGGGGCCATTGTTTTTATTCTTAACTACTTACCATTACATCAAAACTAAGTCATTTTTACAGGATAGTTCACTAAAGGAATACCCTTTAAAATTCACTCAGAAGTTTTCTACCACTTTGACATGTTGTTTTGTACCTATGGTAGAGCTGTGTTGTTTATGGTATATTAGTATAAGCATCCCATTACTTGTGCATTCAAGAGTGGGTTTTTTTTTTTAATATACTTTCAGTTCTCAGGTAACATTAGAAGCTGTAATCGTACCTATCTCTTTAAAGTGACTTGGCTTCCCCGAGTAATTTTTGAAATAATTTTATTTGCAGATGGTCTGCTAGGCATTAGTTCAGTCAGAATTTTCTGCTGTGATATATGGTTTCTGAAAGCTCTACCAGAACAGTAGATAAGGCATAGGAGCTGGTTTTTGTCTGGGGCCAAAAACTGAATTTTCTATATGAAAAGTATTATCTGTATGTTTTTGCAGCTGCAGATAATTAGGAGTAAAGGTAATGGCTAGACCTATTGCTTCATTTGTATTTACATACAATTACATTCTTGTCTTGCTGCTTTTAAACTGATATTTGATTCAGCTCTCAAGTGAAGTTACTCATTTATAGCTGAGCAGATCAGGATCTATACATCCACCTCCCTGTACTGGTCTCTTTGTTGTAACACAGAGGAACCTGACAGCACAAACTGTTTTACAAAACTGCAGCCGAATTTAGATTATGTATAATAAACAATATGACATTTTGCTTCTTGTTGAAAAGAAATTACATGCAAATCAAAAATATTATCTTGTATCTTGTTCAGAGGGGAGCAGAAGAATCAGGTTTAGAAATATTCTGATGCTCTTCTACAATGGTATAATATTCAGAATTACTGCACCTATATCTGAAACCATTGACTGCAAAGGAGAAAATTCTTCACTTTGACTCAAAAACCTTCATTTCAGAATCAAGCATTCAAAATAAAATTTCATTGATATATTCTGAAGTAAATTGTTTCAAATTAAGAAACCAATTTTCTTTGAATCAATAAAGAAAAGCCCCTTAACGTAGAAATAGATTAGTGTGTGAGATAAAATTTTGTAGTTAGGATCAGTTTGAGGAAGCAGAGAAAAATTTCTGAAACATTTCAGAAGCATTAAATTTTAATTTCTTCCTGCAAAAATTTTGGCATAAAATTTCCCTCAGTTTGTAGTGTACCATGCTAGTTAAAACTCCTCATAATTATGAGACAGATCCTGAGCCCATAGCCTTTTGAAAGCAACAGCTGCTTGGCAGTTGAATCAGTAGACCTAGAATCATATCTAATGAAGTTGTAGTATATAAAAAAAAAAAAATCTCTTTTATCTATTTTGCTTTTAAAGCAAAGTGGGGGGTTCAAGTTCTGTCATGGGAACTCAGTTGTCTGATTTCTTGCTTATGTAGAAATTTCCACTTGCATTAAGTTGAACGTAGTCAGTAGACATGCTGTTCTGATTAGATGAAAATCTTCACCTTTGGAAGGAGATTAATAACTATGCAAAATGAAAGTTATTGGAGAGAGACTTTAAACTTTTCCTTTTTTACTTCTCATATAGGTTATATTAGTAGTGATCTGGGCAGAATTTAAAAAAAACACCTGCTGATGCTTTTTATGCATTTTTCTGTGTTTGTAGAATTTATTTGACTTATGTATATAGAGTATGAGTGTACAGTTCCTTGGCTTTAGTGGATTTCTCTGTTATATTTTAAAATAGCTGCATGCTGAGAAAATGGTCAAATTACTACAGTACTCTTTTAATGGATGTTTTGGGAGAAACCTCAGCATTTTTAACATGTCCTGCAAATTCTTAATTTGGATTGCCCCAGAATTTGAAAGGAGTATTTGTCTGTTCCTCTAAGTCTTGTCAGCACATTGTTTAGTGAAGGGATTCAGTATATGTGTAACATCTGTAAAAATGTACATGAAAAGCAGTGGCAGATACTTCCATGAGGTGAAGCGTAGCATCATTGCTAGGTATCTGCACAGATGTTAAATGGCTGTCATTAAAAAAAATTAGAAATGTTCAGGTGTAGAAAATTATTCAAATTATGTCAATATTCAGAAGTTTTATATAAAAATAAGAAGATGCCACCTTGTGGTAAGAAAGATGTTTTAGTGTATCCAGAAAACCTTTGGGTGAATAGAGTACAAATCTCAAAGCTGGCAATGATTTTTTGAAATTTTTTTCTTTTAAAACAAGAGGTTAATAGGTAAAATTAAATTTTAGTTAGACAAATACATGACCAAACTTCCCCTTTCGTATGTGTTTTCCTCCTCATTACAAATGTATTCTTGTACTCAGGTATTTACAGGACTGTTGAAGCAAAAGCTGGATATTTTCAAAGTTTCTTATTCCTGTTGTTTTCAAAGCTACTTGCTGTTATCCCAGAAAGCTGGAGCTGGGAGGAGTGACACGCCTTTAGCTGGGGTAACAGTCTTAAATCTGAGACTTCCTTTTGTAGTTTTCGCTTTGTGGTTAATTCTGCGTGTATAGGCTGAGATAGCAGAATAAAACATTGTCTCTATTTCATACTCAGCACTTACAGTGACTATTATTTGATTTTTAGCCAAAACTTATTTATGGAAAAATAAAGGTTTTAAAAGATTGATGACATCTCTAAATTTATCTAAGAGACAGGTGTGTCTAATACCTGTTATATTATGCTGTTCTTTATAAGGGTTTATAAAAAGTTTGTGTTTGCCTTTGCACCTATGTAAACTTAATTTGCAATTATAAGGTGAATGGTGTGTCCTAACAACATCCTTTTTCTGATCAGGATGCTGTTCTTTAAATATTTGTTTAGGTTAAAAAAGAAAACCTAAAAAAAAACCCCAAACCTTATGCTTTCTCTTTTTTTTTTTGTATTCTGTTTTCTGTGATTACTGTATCTACAGCACACTTAGTGAGACCGTGGTATAACTGCTGTCATGTACATGATAACAAACTACTATTTTCTCACTGTTTAGGTCTCTCTACTTTACACTATGATATTCAGGAAAAAACTACGGAGGACTGAATAATTGGAAAATCTTACAGTCCTAAATTTTACACATGCACACACACACACACATGCTCCTTAACAGCAGGGAATGTCTACCCTGTGTAGGCACTTCTGTGCATATTGAAGCTAAATTTATATAATAATAATAATAATAATAAAAATAAAGGAGTTACCATTTTTTCCCCGATTTGAAGAAGTATTGTGCTTGTAATTAAAACATACTTTCTCTTAACATAATTTATTTCCTTGCATAATGTAATTTGACAGAGTATTACAAATGTATATCTATGCTTCATGACCCCATTATGAGGACAATTTTTTCATAGTAATTCGTGTTCTCTTTCTTCTTGCTTTCTGATTACACAATCAGTATTGAATTGTGCAACCAACATCCTGATTAAAGTAAGACAAAAACCTATACAGCTTAGCTCACTGAAAATCCCTTCTTGTTCTCCTAAAAACAATGGCAAAATTCTTACTTGTTGGAGAAGACAAAGTTATTAAAATGGATTGCAAAACGAAGAGTAGAAGGTGGAGCTCCAGCTCCCCATGGGAGGGAGGCAGGGTAGGAAGTATTAGCCACAAACACAATTTGGAACAGTATTGCAGGAAAAAAGAACGCTTAGAAAGCTGAGATTGACAAGGGGGATTTAGGAGAATGTTTCTCATTTTTCTCCAGATTTTAGGATCACAGTAAGGTACAGTGTTTTTCACAGCAACAATGATGTATTTAGTTACCAGAAAATAATTGGGGGG
>Ga0065711_1031277_pt1 | contig 30099 bp, 26 predicted proteins | sample Hoacrofraction12_FD_59098 | JGI IMG/M metagenome (GOLD analysis project Ga0065711, IMG submission 59098) | Hoatzin crop microbial communities from Cojedes, Venezuela - Epithelial fraction 12 v2 (version 2) | ecosystem: Host-associated > Birds > Digestive system > Esophagus > Crop | place...
AAAAAAAAAAAAAAAAAGTAAATATCAAGCCTTATTTTTTTTAAGAGGGTAGTGCAAAATCTATCTAATTTCAAAACCTCTTTTGGAAGGAATAATTGTGTGGATTTACATAGCGTTTAGGAATTTGTTTTATCTTTACTGGGTTTTTTTTGGTTTTTTGAGTTTGGGTGTTGGGGTCCTTTTTGGAAAGCTGTAGGCAATATGGGTCAGATCTTTAGCTGTTGAATCTTTGCATATTCCAATCATAACACTAGAGCCATGCTAACATACTTCATCCCAGCATCTGCCCCATTGTTTCTATGATATACTGATCATACACCCTTGGTCTTAGTAATTGGTCACAGTCTAAATGGCTTAAATAAAAAGCAACTTTTTTACCATACACGGTGGCTTAAAAGTTTCTCAATTCTGTTGAAAAGAAGCCATGCTGCTTTTATTATGACTCTATATGTATTTTTAGGAATTTCTTCTAGATTCTTCATTGTCAATAAAAGCAAAACCAGTGTCTTAATTCTTTTAAGCAATATGTATTTTCCTCAGCTGATTAAAAAAAAAAAAAAAAGTCATGTCAAATGTGAATGGGGCTAATTTTATTGTCTGCTAATTTCTGGCATGCCAACTGGTACTTCAAGAGGTTAGTTGAAGAACTGGTCCCTGTGCACAGAGATGGGGTGTAGGAGTTGGGAGTTCCAGCCCTAGGTCTACCTTTGCTCTTCCAGGTGACCCATTTCTAAACTGAAGACTGCAGCATTTATTTCCCTCTATAAAACACCTTGACATCTATTGGAGGGAAACACTAGCCGTTATTTAGTGGCACACATGCTTATCATACTAACTACTGCAGGATTTTGGCAAAAATTTTTATTCTCTATATGAGAACTTTGATAGGTGTTTTTGTATTTATCATATACATCAGTGTCTTCAAGCTTCTTCAGAGAACCACTACTAAACTCTAAAGGAGATGCAAACCACTTTAGAAATGTCACGTGTATAAGACTTCTGTGTAACGTACAGGAGTTTTCTCCTCTGTGTTTCCCTCAGAGTGTTTAGCAATAATCTGTAGGTTTCTCTTGGTCTGTGGGCCATATTTATTTGTAAGCAAAAAATGTCTGGTTTAGGTCATTTGTACTTACATGCACTACTAATGTTAAGTGTCAAAAAGATGGACAATATATAAAGTTGAAGCCTTCAATTTCTTTTTTTCCTTCATTTTCCATAGCTAACTGCTGCAGTGAGAGACCACAGCTTTATTCTAGTGTGTAATTTAACACATCAGCAGTTTAAATCTTAAGAACTTAGCCTTACAAAGTGAAGTGGACAAAGTTAGTGTCAAAAACTAAGAATCCAAATTAATCTGAGAATGTGTTTTTTCAAGTGTGGGTGAGTAAAACCGTATGACTACTCAGGGACTTCTAAGAGAACCATCTTAGGTTACAAAATTATTTTTGTGGCTCAGGTTTACCAGACAAGGTCAATATTTTATAATTTGGCCCATTAAAGAACAAGTCTTCTATATATGTTTGAAATACATTTATATATATATTATTAATGCATACAGTTTCATATGAACATATGCCACGTAAGCCATATCAATACATGTTTTTCACTACAGGGCATACTTCAAGGCTGCAATCAAATGTGTGCAGGCTATCTCTTCCAGCAAGACAAACAGTATGACGTATCCTACGACACTGGAGATAAGGCAATACAGTGTGGTCGACATGTGGACATTTTCAAATTCTGGTTGATGTGGAAGGCAAAGGTAAATAATCAAACTTTAAGCTCAAAAATCAGAAATTTATTTATTTCATTTAGAAGTCTCATGTAATGGAACAATTTTTTTTTAACATAAATTTGTGTGTAATTACAATCTCTAAACACACAGGTATCTGAGTATGAAGTCAGAAAAGAGCCATTTGAATTGTAGAACAATGTTAGCCATCAATAAATTCAGCTGGAAATTAGAAGCAAGTTTTAAGTCACTAGATGAGTCCTGCAGTAAAACCTGTGAGGGCAGGACACCGAAATGGTCTTTCATTGTGATTCTATACACTTACAAATGTATTTTATGAGAGATTACTTGTGGTAGCAGCAGAGTAGTCTTAATGATTTACAAGGTTCCTTTGAGCATCATGTTTCTATGCATGCATTTTACAAGCAACTTTGAAAACACAACCTTTTTCTTACAAAGTTTTGCCCAACTAATGATTTAACAGTTGATTCCCTGGTGCTACTGTGGTATGCCTGGATGGCTGAATTTAAGCACAGGCTTACATACAGCCTTATCTGTTTACAAGATGAGCGTCTATGTGGTCAAGAAAACACATTTCATTTTTATTTCTTCATCTGCAGTCATCTTATTACTGTTCTTGCTTTTCTGCTGACAAAATGAGAATTAATTTGGGTAATCTGTCCACAGTCTCATATTTTTTTACAGAAATAAGATTAAATCAAATGGCAAATGCACAATCATAAAAAAAGTTTTCACTTTGGGTGAGTTTTAAACAGAAATAGTAAATAACCTGAAATGGTACAAGACGTTTTCATGCAGTTTTCCTCAATATTGAAGACTGAGAGAAGAAAGTAACAGAACTTTAGATATACAGTTACTTTTAAACAGACTGTAGGATTGTCACTGTTTATTTTAAAAAGTACTACAGAAACACAACACTTCAACACAAAATACTTCTAACAATTACTTTAGTAATCAGCACAGGTTTCGTTGTCAGGCTAAGTACACTTCAATTCAGACTCAGTTCTTCCTCCAAAATAAATAATTTTGGTACTGTAATCCAGTAATGTGACACTGCTGATGACACATTAGAACCTGACTGTGACTAGCAACTTTGAAGTGTGTTGTTTATGATTCTAATTACTAAGTGCTGACTACAGACTCCATCAAAGCACAGACTGAACTTTTTTCTGAATAGCAGCTGAACACATTTTGTTAAAACTAGCAACTAGCACGCTGATTCTACCTCTGCTGTTATATTCACCTGTTAAACTGGCTTCACTAAAGAAGTAGAGCACTGCACAATAAAGAAAAAAATTACAGTGGAAACCATAACGGATGTGGGTCATATTTAAGATTCAGAAGTAGGATATCTGTAGATGTGATTCTTTAAAAATAATATAGTTTAAAATTGCTAAGATGATCTGCATGTCTGGAATTTAAATTTTTACAGAAATTAGTTACTTTGGATGTCTGTTTGGTCTGGAGACAGACACAGATTCCTTGGACCCGAGTTCTCTGAGGACAGAACCTGTTTCTAGCAGATGGCATGATTATACTACTAAAATGCTAAGGAAACAAAATATTAGGAGCTATGCGGATTTTTCCTTCAGCATTAGCCCCTGTGAGTGATCATACTCTTGTCCTCATAACAGAAATATACAGCCTAGGTCCAGAAGTATTCTTGTGACTTTACCTTCAGTCGTTTTATTCAGCACAAAGAACTTACCACAAATACACAATAACTTAAGAGTATCCTTCTTTCTTACTTCTTCAGTCATGTACAGAAGTGTACTTTAACAAAAAAACCCAACCACAACTTTTTTTTCTTATTTTATTTATTTGCAACTTTCCTCTACCTTTTCTGGGATTAGGATCTTTCAAAAGAAATCAGATATGACAAAAGATCAGTAGGCAGGCAAATGACTTTCAGCAAGCATATTGCAGGCTTTTGTTTGCTGACTTTTTCAGACGCAGATTTCTAGCAAACTGCTCAGTGGAAATAAATTACTTCCCAACTCCTACCCTTTCAACTGAGTTCTCGTTCCATATTCCCAGTCTTTCAGTAATAGCTGGGGAGCCAAGATTTTATATTCATAATATTTCTGGAAACTGAAAAAAAAAAAGCGCTAACAATACTCTATTAAAAATATCAAAAGCCCTTGTTGTTATCACAGTAAATTCTCTTAAAACAAGATTAAAACCACATAATGATTACAATTAGACCACATTTAGCTGCTTTTGTAGTGTTGATTGACTTTACTTCTAAATGACAAGAAATAGTACTGTTAAATCTTTTCTGACTGAAAATATTTAAGAGTGAAGCCTATCTGAAAGGATGATTCCATCTGAGCAAGAAAAATGACCACATGATTAATAGTTACTTTCTTTTTAAAACAGGGGACAGTAGGATTTGAAAATCAGGTCAACAAATGCCTGGAGCTGGCAGAATATCTCTACACTAAAATCAAAAACAGAGAAGAGTTTGAGATGGTTTTCGAAGGGGAGGTAAGTTTTTTTTCTTTAGCCTGTGTGTAAGAGCCAAATCTATACAGAATTCCAAAAAGGGTCTTCACACTTCCCACAGTTCTTCAAGCCAGGTACGAAAAACTGCTCTTCTTTTCTGAAGAGCTATATGATTTTTGGCATCTGGGAAGTTTTTTGGCCAAATGCATGTGGCTTTGTATCATATATGACAGATTCATCTCCCTCCTTCTCTTCTGCAGAGGACTTCTCAGCTCAGGGCATGAAGACTACCTTAATACAATCTACTCATGCTGAGAGTCCACATTAACATACGTAACTGAGGATCTGCTATTTTTTCTTTAGCTTCTGTTGCTAGTGCCACTGCGTAAGCTCTTGGTTGACAGAACAACAAATATAATTTGTCTCTCCATTCACTAGACAAGGAAAATTGGATTGCCCTTGCTGCAATCCTAGAAAGCAGTTCCTCATAAAACTGCATGCAGGTGAAAAGCATTTGCACTTCATTGGGGCCCTAAAACACTGGAAACAGGACAATGTATAGGGAATCTAAGACAGCAGTTGCAACCAGCCTTACTGCAATCCATTTATTTCGTTTTAACATGCAGAACTAGGATACTATATTTTGTCTTCCATGTCTGTGCTAAAATATGCTGCTGACTAGCCTTTCATGTGTGGTTGATCTGTACTTTGTTTATTAATGTATGTGTTTGGTTCTTTTTGCAGCCCGAGCATACAAATGTATGTTTTTGGTATATTCCGCCAAGTCTCAGGGGCATGCCAGACTGTGATGAGAGAAGAGAAAAGTTACACAGGGTATGTGGGTTTTGTTAAATGCAACAATATAGCCTATTCTTTCAACCCAAAGTATCCTGTTTATTAAAAAAAATATATCTATGTGTTGACACGTGTTCCAAATTCTGTACAGTCAGTTCTCCAATTGCTTGTTATGCCCTTGATATTTGTTCACCTTTGTCTCCTATTTATACTGAGGCTGAAGTCACATTTCCCTTATAGAACCAGACACAGAACACACTCAGTTATTCTTTGTTGCGTATCACTTCCATACTCCCAAAAGTCTTATGAATCTTTAGGAAGTAGCTAGACACAAAGACATCCCAGTCCTGTTTGAATAGGACAGCGTATCAGCAAGGGAAACAGGAGTGTAGATTAGAAAATTCTGGGAAAAGGTAAAGGACATGGAAACCTGGAAGTCCTTCTCAGGTCTTTATTTTGATTTTAAATGTGCTTGGTTACTCATGCATCAATGAATTTCAGTGAAAATGAATACCCTTTGGAGGACTTCGGGATCAATTTATTTGAAGAAATAATAGAGGGAAGTGAAGGCATCGTAGAGGCACCACCAGGAAAAGCATTGTGTTACTTAGGACCTGGGGGAAGTGAAATACATCAATCTTGCAGTAGCATTTTAGACAGACAGAAGTGGAACGAAATACATTCAGGAGACAAAAGAATGATTTTATAGTTGTCAAAATGAATTGCATTTTTTTTATGTTTGGGAAGGGAGAAGAACGGGCAAACTTGGGAGGTTTTGTAGAGGATTTTATGTCTGTACCACACTGGGGAAAGAAAACAGAAGAGAACAGAAATTCCTGGGTCAACCCAGCGACATGTTAGGTAAAGAGATAGCCAAAAAAGAGAGAAGAGAGGAAGATAGATAAGACTGGGAAGAAGGATTAAATGTTTGACTTGACCCTGTTAAGTGTTAGAGGACATTATAAAGCATCCTACAAAACAGCAAAAGAGCCCGGCGTCTGACCTTGGCAGTCAGAGAGCAGAGCAGGAGAAAGAAATGACAAAACTGGGCTCAGTCAATACCAGATATTAAGATTGTCAGAACATTACTCCTTGTAAATTAAAGTGAGGAAGTGAGATAGCGGTAAACGCACAGTACTGCAAATCTACAGGAAGGTCTCCGTGGCTTATGCTAACAGAAAATATTCTTTATGATGCAGATGTTGTTGAAAATGTTCCATCAATTCTCCCCACTCCTCCCCCCCCCCAAATGACTTTGTCATGGAAAACATCCCTCAGAAGGGTGCTTCTGGAGCAGGTTTTCGTAAAAAGGCAGAAAATATTTCTTCATGACAAAATCTTCAGCACAGAGGAACGACATGTACATTTAATATATATAATTATTACATAGTGAATACTCTAGAATGCTATTAGTCTATTAATCAAAAAGATTTATATTCTTATTGTTAATTTTCCTTTAAATATCCAATCCTACATGTTTAGTTCTTCAAGCTTTTTCTCTTACAGATCTTTTTATAAAAACGAATGTCTTTCTGATCTGTCCATTTATTTTTTCCAAATTAAGAAATGTTGTGACATACAAAGGATAAATTTTTTTAATTGTTCTCTCTGTCTGTCTTTTGTTTTTTGTTTTTTTTTTAATGGTTAAGGTGGCACCGAAAATCAAAGCACTTATGATGGAGTCAGGTACTACCATGGTTGGATATCAGCCTCAGGGCAATAAAGTCAACTTCTTCCGAATGGTCATCTCAAACCCAGCAGCAACTAAGTCTGACATTGACTTCCTCATTGAGGAAATAGAGAGGTTGGGGCAGGAGCTGTAGTGGAGTGGTTGAATTGTTTTGTTCTCTAATTCACTGTTTTCCAGCACTGGCTACTTTTTTAACCCAGTTCTGCAGAACACGTTTGAAGGATATTCTCTTTCTGTAAGTTCCAGTCTCCTAAGACATCCTTAAGCAACATAACTATAGGCTACTGAAATATACATGTATTGGTAGATGAGATTACTGAAGGAAAATATATTATCTTGAAGTTGAAGTGCTATTGACTCTTACATTGGTCTTGTTTATTGTAGTCAGCAGGAAACTAATAAGTACTAAAATAGCAAATTAAGAACTCTGCACAGTATATATGTACAGTATAAATAAATATATATAATTATATATATATACATATATATATATAAAGTGGTTATAAACTTAGATCTAAGCCACAGCATGTTTTCCACTTTAAGAGAATTAACTTTTCCTTCAACAACTAATGATGTGGATAATGTGCTACAGATTTTTCTGCCAGGCAAAAATAGACATGTAGAAACGTTTCTAAAATGTAGATTCTTAGGAGCTAAAGAAAATGTATAACAGTATTAAATCTTATTGTTGGTGCTTCTCTCACGTACAAAACAGCAATCTCTAACAGCACCTTCGAGTAAAATAGTTGTATTTCCCCTTTAGTGTCACATCAGGGGATAATAGTAGCGGAGTCGTCGTAACAGGTATATTATTGCTGTATTTTTAGAGGTTAATTTGTGTAGATTGTGTATATTATTGTTAAATGACTTTGTGTAAAAGGTTTTAAATGTAATAGTTTTACAGCAAGATAACTGTTGAATTGTAGGTATATGAGATATTTGCTTATTTATATGCAGAGATTTACCATGCTGAAGAGTTGTCTTGTATTTTCTTCCATTTGTAATGTATCCTATTTATATATTATTGAAGTTCTAAATAATGTTTATGGTATTTTAGTGTCTTTGTGAGCCAAAGAAAAAATACAAAAATATTAGTTGATGTTTTCATTTAAATTCTAGTGCCCTTAAAATAATAACTTACAGATAATTTTACTGAATATAAGGATTGTGTATAGACTGTCAAATGATGAGATCCCTCTAATCTATTAGAATTTTCAATTTTATTTATTGTAATGTCAGACTGTCTGTCTAGTGTTCTGAATGCTTTTCTAGTGAATATTGGCTGCTAACCAAGGCCCCTGTTTTTGAGTTGTATTTCAGGACTAATCTATGACCATTTGAACTAAACTCTGTGGGGAGATTCCTGAAGGTCTACAGCATTTCTGTGGGAGTTTTAACCAGCATCATTCTTTTAGTGAAATGGAATTCACTATGCATTTGGAGTATAAAATAAATGAAAACAAAAGCAATCTCAGAATCTTTAAATACAGCTGGCTTGTCACAACAGTTTAATCTGGCTAGACTTTTCAAAGTACAGACACCAGAGTTATCTGCAGCTTGTTCAGTTTTAATCATTAGATAATCAATACTACCGAGTGGAAAACTCCATACTGGAAGCAGAGTAGCGGAACAAAATGAAGATTCAATATTCTTCTGTCTACTGAGTTACTGTCATGGTGAGAAATGGAATATGGTAATTTCAAATCTTTACATACATGTTTCTATGGCCATCTTCTATGCAAGTCAGTAACTAATTGGTTTTTCTTTTCTGTCCCTGTCCCCCTCTGCCCCCAAATATGTAATAAAATTAAATTATTTTAGAAACATTTGGTGAAATGCAGTCATGCCATGCATTTTTTGTGGCCTTTCTGGCCCCCTTCAGTTCTGTGGAAGGACAACTACAGCCAGGTGAAATTTCCATCCTGCAGATCCCACTGGTTGCCTTCTGAGGATGCTGTCTCACGTCTTTGGCTGGGTGAGAGCAGGGATAGGGAAGAAGCTGTCACCGCAAATGCCATATCATATAGAGCAGCCGTTCCAGCTTCTCATAGGACTATTGCTTTCCGCTCTTCTGTGACCTCTGCGAAACTTTTGTTTGAAATGGAGTTGAATCTAAAAACTATTATATATGTCTTTCAGATTTATGAGTATGGCTTTCCAAAGGTTATCTCCATCCTTACTTTTACGCCATGAAACCCCCCAGTAACCTCACTAGTACAGCATTGCTTTCATTAGGTTATTTTCCACAGGATAGTGTAGTTGGTTTCTTGCCTTCTTGATCTTAAACTTCAATCTTCCTTAATTTTAACCCTGATATCTTACCATGTCTTCAACACTTAACATTTCTTGTTATAAACATCCATACTGTATGACCTGAGGCCTGCAATACAGAAGTAGTCAGCGTGAACATTGACTTCAGTACCAACTTCCATAATATTAAGCTACGTTCTTGACAGATATCAGCTATTCATCAAAACTACAGGGCCTCTTGTTGACAGCTCTTTTTTTAGAGTACAGAAAGAAGTTTGTTTTGAAGAGGAATTACATGTCACATTTCAATTTACAGGTTTCTGCCTGAAATCCCATCTCTGTCACAGTTTTACTTTATTCAAAGGGCAGCTACAGAACATTGAAAGATTTCCCTCAGTCCTCCTTGTTTATAAGAAACAATATGAACTATTATAGTCAATGCAAAGATGTATAACTGCTGACCTAGCCTCACTAGGGGATTTTACGTCTTCCATACAAGCAGCACCACGGTCCTTGTGATTTCTTCAGCCAGTTCTTAGGTGGGAATTTCTGACTTCCTCCACCTCCCAAGTCAAGATATTTCAGCAACAGTATTACTAAAGATCCCAACTTACCATTAATCCTCTAACAATCTTTTAACATTATGGACCTTGTATCTAGATCATAATCTCAATATTCTAATAATAATTTATTGTCTTTGAAACGTTATATCTCCTAGAAGCATGTAAACTAGGTAAAGAGAATCATCCTGATGTAACTGACCATGAAGCTATAGGAAAGACCATAGTATGGCGCACTGGCATTCATGCAGTAGTCCTTGGACAGTCCTGTGATGTAGTTAGAAATAGATCTAGATCTCTTCAGCACATATACAATGTTTTGCTCACTAAAATTTCTGCTTCTTCATTTAACAGAGCATCTTGTGTTTTGGGGGTCAAAAGCATCAGAGGTTCCACCTATTGTCCTTGATGGTTTGCAGCTAGGTGGGGATGATGGAGCTCCTCCTGCCTGTTTCAGAAGTGAGACAATTAACACAGAGGTGTTTTCTCTAAAGACAGGGGGTTTAAGTTTATCTTCCTACCCTCTGCTTTTTAACTTGCCTTTCTGCAGTGTTGTGTCTTGACACAGATGATACCCACAGTCAGATTTTTGCAAAGCTTTTAATTCTAATATCAGACTCTGGAGTGTTTCCCTGTTACATGTACCTGCTTCCCCAGCCACAGGGCTCGTATTAATTTCTGACTTGGTTAGGTGATTTTAACAGAGCAGTTACGGTCATCAGTGAGAATACTTATCTGTGTTTTTTTCTCAGTAGGTAATTTTCATCTGAGTAATATGTTACAGCTTCTTAGACAAAAGCTTACCAGGAATTTTCCTGCTTTTTAATCCATACACTCTTGACTGTGAGAGATCAGGAAGTATGAATATGCAGAAGTGTTGACTAATTCAAAGCATTGCAATTCCAGGTGAGTAACTTTGTTTTTCTGAGGTTTAAAATATACTGTAAAGTAGCAATTTATCCTCTAAAATCACACAGACAATCACTGTAATTTTGTGTGAGTGAATTCAGCTCAAATAGACAATAGGCAAGATTTTAGCTGAACACGTAGCAGTAGTGCTTATTAACCGAGGCAATTCATTTGGAAAAGACTGATCGTTGGATAAAAACCAACAGCAGCTGTTATTTTTTGAATGAGAGAAATTCTGATTGTATTATTAAAGGTACTTTTAGAGAAGACAGATTATACCATTCATAGCAGACAGACAGAACCAGGGGCCTTGGGAATAACCCAGAATTTTATCATCATCATTAACTTAGTTCATAATCTGTTTTTTGAATGGTGACAAATATGAAGAGATTTTTTAAATGGCATCTCTGTTTTGTGGTTTAAGAAATGTTCAAGTTATAAAGAAGATACACAATGCAGTTTTAATTTTTCAATAAAAGTCAATCTTAAAACTGTCTAATTTGTCTCATACAATTTTTGTGAGCTTGTTTGTTTCCTTAAGAATAGGAGACGAGCCATACAACATTATTCCTCACATTGCAAACAGTAAGGCAAATGCTGAGGCTACTACTAGATGACCCACAGAGGTCCCTTCCAACCCCGAACATTCTGTGATTCTGTATTTAGTTTTAATTCTGAATTGAATATGAGCTTGTACCAACACAGACTGAGGAAGAACCCCAAGCTCTGAACCTCGATCAGTTTGAAAAGGGTTGTCAAGACATTAGTACTGTGTAGGAATGCTAAAAAATAGAGAATCTAAAAACCTTTCCGCCTGGTGTTTTGTGTGGTTTCTGAAATTCTCATCCAACTTGTACAGAGGACCCAAGAAAGTAAACAGCAACTTTGGAACAGGTAAAAAGAGTAAGATCAAGCCATTGTGGCAAAAGCCCTGCTGTTTAATCTGTGAATATATTTATAAAACTTATTTATCTTAGCGCAGGTCTTACCCCCAGAAAGACTTGAATACATGCTTAACTTTGCACACTGTACAATGCCACTGGCTGATCTCAGTGTTTGTTTATTAAGCACATTTAAATCTGCACACAATCAGAACCAGGATATTTTAATGCAATCAAAAATCTACTTGACTGAAAAAGTACTTTTCTGTATGTAAAAAAATGCAGAGCAGGACCAGGCCTAAAGGTGTTTTGTGTAGTGTTATGTTTCAGCACTTCCGTGCTTGTCTGGCAAGAAATGATCCAGAGATGGCAAGAGGAGCCCTCATGGTCACGCAACAACACACTGCAGAATCGGAACTGCAGGATATACTGGGTGCCTGATTGCAAATGCACTTAAAGTTTGCATAGCAGAAAATCTGGGAGTATTCTTAATGCAGTCAGTTAGAATTGGCTTTCTTTGTTCAGCCACTTCATATTAAGCATTATAATGCACAGTCTTTTACAATAAAAATGTTTCCCTGAAACACAAATAAATGAGATATTGGCAGCTTTATTTTGTGGGCAAAGTGGACGTGTTTTGTAAAAATAATTCTGTAAAGGTGTACGACGGAAGCCTGATTTGCCAAGACAAAAGTCAATGGGAGAACTCTTGCTGGTTGCATGAATCAATCTTTCCCTTTCTCAGAAATGAAAGACCATCTCCTAATAAAACAGCAGAATGAGACCCTAAGTCTGAGGTAGGAAAAAATACTGAAATTCTCATATTCTATAAAAAAGGCTATGCATAATTCAATGTATTTCATATAGAATCATGGATGTTTTAAAATACACCAGAAAGTCAGTTTGAGCATAAAATAGTTGAAATGTAAAATTTATGAGAATGTCATAACTTCAGGGAAATACTTTTATTCCTAGTTGGACTTGAGCGAAGCATAATAATTACAAAATACAAGTCTTTCCCTGTGTAAATATAGCATGAGTTTAAACTTTTGTGGCAAAGGTTTTGGCACATGTTAAGTCTTTATCTATCTAGGCATGATATGCACTTATATATATCACATATAATGTGAAAAAGGTGATTAAAAATTTTGGATTCTAGACCATATTTTGGGGCAACCTGCTGTTCATATTGAAAAATAAGAGTAAGTTTTGGATTAATAAAATTATAATATTTTTCATTATATAGACAAATTTTAATTAATTACTGCTTTATGCATTATCCACAGAACTGTCATTGATTTTAACATTATGTAACAAATTTTATTTTCTTTGCTTTAGGGTAGGATGAGCATCCTCCAAGTAGGATGGGTTTTCTTAAGAACACTTTTCTTTCCAAGCTAAAGAATTTTATGCAGCAAACTAAGTGTGAGGAAAAGATATGCTGCAAAGAAACTTAAGTCCATTAGTGTAGCATGCAAATACCACAATGTAAAGCACTAAAGATTATGGAAGATGATTTTATCATATGTAAGCGTTAAGGAATGTTCAGCTTACATACAGACTGTTCAATAAAATGTTAGGACCACAATAGGACTGTTTGTAGTTAGGTACAGCTCGCTGTGGTCAACAGAATTAAATGTGCCTGAATTTCTTCTTTAGTGTTTTATAATTTGCAGATTGTGACAGCTGTGTTTAGGGTGATGAGACATGAATCAGGAGTACTGCTCACTCAAGAACTGCAACTAGTGAAGAGGAAAGGAGAAGACGCAAGCATTGACTGAAAACAAAGGTTGAAAGGAAGGATGGCTGCAGAATGTGGAAGGATTTGGGTTTCATTAGAGCATTTGGAAGAACCAGACTTCTGGACAAAGCAGAATAAAAATTATGGTTAGATTAAGAGATGCAAGCAGAAGTTTTTAAGTAGGCTTGGTAAAGAAATAATTAAAAAAATCTGGTTCTCTGTGTTAATAGATCTATCTACTGAGGAAAAGAGGAGCATTCTATAGTAATGATGATAACAGAAAAATTTGAAAGTAAAATATTACACACCTTGATTTATTTCTGCTATTTATTAGGTAATCTGTTCAGCATCTGAATATAATTTTTTCAGACTGGATAAGTATACTTTCTATGTGTATTTGTGAATGTATTTGTATTTTTTGATACAAATCTCAAGGACACATGCACGTACATAACCAGTGTGTATCAGAAAAAATGAAGTCTTGCATATGTCGACTGTTTTGCATAAGACTTTTCAGGACATCCACAAAGATTCTTAAAGTATAACATTAAACAAGTATGTAGTGAAGGAAATAGTAAATTATTTTCTCTTACCTTTGAAAGTATATGCGTGTGTGTTCCGTATGTACATGAATGATTAAATCTATTGTCATGTGAAATTCTTAAACTATATACCTTTTAATGTGATACCAGTCTAATTCGTCTGAGAACAGTTGGTTTGAAGCAGGAGATACTGTGTGAAAATTTTGGATCTTGTTTTATGTGGAAATGTGTTGTCCCACAACAGTGTGAGCGAAAATATGTCAGATCACTGCAGATGTTAGGAAATGGAGAAAAACTAAGTTTAAAGTTTCAAGCGAGACTAGAAAAATGTCACTACAGGCAAAAACAACAAACATAAGTGCAGTTACTTTAACTCAGATTTACAGAAGCCTATCATTTGTATCCATTTGGTGTGACATCAGCAAGAGTTTGGATAATGCTGATGTATAAAGCAAGCATCTTGTCCTTCAAAAACATAAAAACTTGAATGTTAAGTTTAAAGTGGACTTTAAGGTAAAAGTGTCTCTAAAAAGCAAAGTGAGAAAGGCATAAGACATCTCTCAGTCTCATGTTGGACGTTGCTTTTTATGTCTTCTAATGATTGCACACATTATGAATTATGTTCACTGTTCAACATATTGCCTTATTAATTAGGACTTTTCCTGGGCCCCAGCAAAAGAGGCCATTAGTGTAAATTAATCTCATTTCTTTACTTTTGGGAAGGCTGTCTGCAGGGTAAGACTGACATTTGTGCCTATGGGCAGTGGGCCAGACTGACCACTAGATTGTAGGTGACAAACTCTTCATTTCCATTGCTCTGAATTTTTTATGAATCCTTGTTGCAATGTCTGGCTGTGGGCATCCTTTGAAGTAAAGGCCCTCACTGACTGTCTCTTTCAGCTAGTTCACTCTCCTGCCACACGCAAGGCACTGGCAATCACCAAATGCGCTAGCACGGCTCTTCATCATCCCAAGGGTTACAGCCTTGCTGGGCAATGGGGTGAGATTTCTACACACGGAGTTGGACAGTGCTGAACCAAAGAACCATAGCGGTTTCAATTACAGCAGGATTTCCTGTTTGTGGAATGTGCAGCTTTTATGAACTCATTGTGGTTATGACTTCTAATAACCTGTTGTTTTAATTTGTCGGTAGGTATGCTGCTGCAATAATCTGGTGCATCCACTTGTCTCTGTCACACTTTTCAAAAATCTATTACTTGTATCTGATTATGTTATGTTTCAGGGCTATTATATTTTTTCAGAGTTTTTTTCATCATCATGGCTCTTCAATAATTCTACATATTTTTCAAGAAGTGAGGGTTTTTTCCCTACTACAAAAGAACCAGCTTTAGTTTCCCTGCTGTAAATACCCTGTATCAGTGAGAAGTTTTTATTGTTTTTTCTCAGTCCTAGTGAAATGTAATTATTCTGCAGGTATAAATTAATTACCAGCTCTGTATTGCAGTATAATGCAATTCATATTCTCTTGTCTTCCCAAGGATATGAGGCTTGTCTTTTTGCAAGATATGATGAGAAGTCACAGATTGCTCATTTGTGACCTGGCTCCCTAGCAGTGAGAATTGTAATTGCCATCAGACAGCTCCCTCTGCTTTCTTAAGTGAGTACACGCAGACTCTGATTGCAGCATTAGAGCTAGCGTTGCAGTTGCAAGATAACCCAACAAAATTTCTTCCTTTTGAATATATCAACATTACTTTAAAAAGAGCTACTAGGCCAGTAATTGCTACAATTTGCCTTCCCCAAAAGCCTAATTTTAGGTTGTGTTGTTTTTTTTCTCCCAGAAATTCTGTAATTTAATATGCTTAGCTATTGTTGAACAACTTCAGAACTCATCTTGATTTTCTGTATATAATGCTGCTACAATTGTACAGTTACTGGCCTTCTGGAAGCAGTCCAGATGTGGAATGGAGGGTCTCTGGGGAATTTGGAGACTCTTTCATTTACTCTGTAGCTCAGTCCAGAGCTGTTTCCATTAAGCTGGCAAAGTGGTCAAAAGAAGTGACAGACATCACTTGATTACACCATAGACACTTGGTTGGATACTCAGAAAAACGTACATGACTTGTATTTACAACAGGAATGCCTCTTCCCCTTTCATCTTTTAGCAAAAACAATCAATTAAATGATCTTCATCAAACAAATAGCCCTTACTTGGGACTGTGTCCTCAGTTTGGGGTTTATGTAGTGAACTACTAATTCATCTGTCTACCTAGATAATTTATAAATGAGCATAATTCATATACAAGTGTATGTCTCTAGGCTTGCAACAACAAATTATTTTTCACTTACAGGACATCCACAAAATTTTAGGAGTAAATAATGCTTTGTATACCCACCTTCCCAGCATTGCATATTGCTCTTCCTTCCAATGAATGGACTGGCAGATCCTTTCAAATGTGTGAATGTAAGAGAGAGAGAGAGTGTACATGAAAATCTTCTCTGCTAGGCCACCAAACCAGTCTGTTACACCTGTCTTTGAATGGGAGAGTAGATCGGGAGGTTCTCCTAACACAAGAAAACAAAACTAATTCAGACTCTCTGACTTTGGAGGGGTTCTCAGGTACAAATGAAAAGGGGAAGAGAAATAAAATGATTGGTGGTGGTACACCAGAGTCACACAGGGCCAATTTCAAAATAGTAAAATTGCCCAGCAGGCAAAAAGCAAATACACAACACACTTCTGGCTGAATAATTTACAAAGTGGTAAAACATCAGAAGAATGATGATCAGATGATCTTTAATGTCCCTTCTGACCCAAACAATTCTATGATAAGAAGTCAAGAAATAATTTGACAACAAACTCAACACCAAGTAAGTGACACTCATTGCACGTGGTTTGAAATAGATACCTAGATACCAGTTTACAGTAGGTTGTTCTGTAAGAATACATTGACCTCAAAATGTACCTACCTGTTCCTAACTGCTTATTTATATAGTTTTAAATGCACAGGATTTTTCTAACAGTAATATATTTTCATTACATCCATAGGCACTAGAAGCACTTTTTACTATCTACGTCACTCAGCAAAGGGTGCAAAGAGGAATTGCATAGAGAGAGAAGGCTTTCTTCTACCCACTTTGTTTACTTATGTTCAGTTATCTTAAATCAGGTTAATCTTCTAATACTGTGGATATCTATTGAATTATGCATTGGTTTCCTAGGCTAAATATCACAAGCTTCATTACTAAAATAATTTGAAATGGCAAAGGGCAAGGCAAAACAGTGGAAAATATACTATTAGAAAACTGTTGCAATGACTTGTAGAAGCAAGTAATGTGAGCTAACAGATTATTCTGTCTCTGATTTGAGTCTGGTGTGCTCTCTGAAATGCAGATTCAACAATCTGGGCAGTTGCTCAGCAGTTACAAGAAGAAATACCAAGAATTTAGAAATATGGAGGCCCATTTCCCCATTACACTACAAAATTGGGCTTTTATGCCTAGTTGTGAATGGGAGATGAGATCTGGTAGGTTCTTGTCCACCGAAACCAAGTCACACTCGCACTTTCATTGTTTTTTGGTGTTTTTTTTTATAAATCGATTATGTTTGAAAAGCTTTTATATAGCAAGTAATGCAGAATCTTCTCATGGAGGACTGTGTGTGCATATACTTCTATGTCTCTGCGTCAGATCCAGTATCCTGATCAGTTATTTTATAAGAAGCAAAGAGAACAATATGAAATAATAAATGCAAAGTATTTACATGTATTAATATAAAAAATGTTAGATTTTATCCATCATTTGGATTTGCTTTCTTTTGCTCTACACTAAACACTACAAATAAGTTTTAAACTACCTTATAAATTGAAGATCTTTATCATGCAATTCATAGTTATCCATGCTCTATAAGCCACATCGTTATTGTAGCTAGTATTATGAGTCTATATTATTTGTCGGTCTCTGGACTCAGTAACATTTTAGAAGATGCAGCTGTTGAATTGCTTTTAGCTGATTCAGTAATGGTTGCAATTGTTTTTCAGTTGACTGTAATTCCTGGGATTTAGTGGGATTGCTATTTAAAAAAACCCACCAACAACAAAACAGGAAACCATCAACAAATTACATTGCTAGTTGATGCAGTTAGGTTGTAATCTGTTGGCATCTCTCTAACAGTTTAAGACCCAACAGCATAAATAAGGAGGTACTTTAGAACCTAATGTAAAAAAAAAAAAAAACAACAGATAATCCAGTGACTTCACCCTGATTTAATTCTATTGAAATTAGTGAAATTAGACAAAGGAAAATTAGGGCCAAATTTAACGGACTAGAAGCAGGTGTACTGCTCTGGTTCTACAAGGGATTTGGCTACAGTAGAAGGAATAGGCTGGTCTGGAGGAGAAGGAAGCCAGGGTGACCACAGGAGATGCGCTGCATCCCTCTTCTCAGGCTGCACCTGGGTTTCCAGCTGCAACTTCAGGTTCATATTTCATGGCTGAACATCCAAAAACCTTAACCTGCCAAACTTTGCTGCTGTGGCACAGCTGCATGTAATGGTGTAAGAGAGGTGGGCACTGTACTTCCTCTGTGAGGGAACTTGTTATCTTGTCCAAGACCCCTACTCACACGGGGACACCCAGAGCAGGTTGCCCAGGACCAGGTCCAAGACTGCTTTTGAATATCTCCAAGGATGAAGAATCAGAATGAACCTGATCTCTGGTGTCTCCTAATTTCCTTTTTTATGTGATGGAGAAGTCCAGCACATACCTGGAAGGGGGAGTAGATTATTCCACTTGGGATTGGGAGGGAGATCCAGTTAGTAAAGTCTTAAATAGAAATCTACAAAAAAACTGAACAACCACCACAAAAAAACCCCATACAAACAATGAGAGACACAGTAGAAAGGGAGGAGCCGAAATTAAGATTTCTATCCCTGTACAAGACATCTGAAGAGTTAAAGTTCAAAATTCAGATCTATTAATGATTTTTATTTATTTGGCCTAAACAAATATAATATTAAACATGCTGGAAATATCTCACAGGTTACAAAGAGTTATATTGTATATTTACAATGGAGAAATAAAACTATTCCCCGCAACCATCTTAATATTTTTGATGAGTGTTAACCATTAGAAAACTCTTAAATTGAGTCAGGGGTTTCCCCAAGAACACAGAAAATATTAAACAGGTAGGCTGGTGGGGCCCTCTGGCTGCCATGCTTGGGCTGCTTCAGGAATGGTTGGTATTGACTAAGGCATTCTTTAAAAATTGTGTTGCTGTTTTTAAAGTTGTTGGGTTTTGATCTGTTTCAACAGCATTGATAACACTTTGCACTAAATGCTTTGCAAATGAGAATTTTTTAAGGGAACTAGAAACTAACCTGTATTTTTTGAACTGAGTGGGATTCCTAAACTGTTACCCATATTACAGGAATGTCCTGGTTTTGGCTGGGATAGAGTTAATTTTCCTCTCAACAGCTGCTGTGTTTTGGATTTAGTATGGGAAGAATATTGATAACACTGATGTTTTCAGTTGTTGCTAAGAAATCAGGGACTTTTCCCACTTTCTCATACTCGGCTAAGAGCAGGTGTGCAGGAGCTGGGAGGGAGCACAGCCAGACAGATAGCCCAGCTGGCCAGTGGAAATATTCCATACCATGGATGTCGTGCTCTGTTTGTGAATGGGGTTGGCCGGGGGGGCAGGAATATTTCTCTTTACTGTGAGTTTGAATCCTCTGTTTTCTGTGAGTTTGAACTTGTCCAGGAGTTCGAATATTTTTGGTAATTTTGTGAAATTCACAGTTTCCAAGTTCCATGATCGCTGCTCGGGAAATGGCTGAATCGGTTTTTGGGTGGTGAGAAAAATTATATGTAGCTTGTTTTGCATATTCATTATTATAATTATTATCTTTATTATTAGTATTAGTATTTCCTTTATTGTCTTATTAAACTGTCTTTATCTCCACCCATGAGTTTCCCCTTTTATCCATTTCTCCTCCTCATCCTGCTGGGGGGTGAAGGGGAAGGGTGAGTGAGCAGCTGGCTGGTGCTTAGTTGTTGGCTGCTGGGTTAAGCTATAACAAATAATGATTTTAAAAGCTCTCCGATATCACTATTTCTGACTATGAAAGAGTTAGGTCAATGAGTTGTGTAAAAAAAAACCCAAAACAACCAAACAACTGCAATGTATCAGAACCATTCTCCAAGATGTCTGTGTGTCTGCATTCTGGCTGCATTTTCCACTCATCAGATTTTGAAACTGCCGCTTTCCAGTTCTCATTTTCCCAGTTAAGTGTCTGCATGAGGGACATTTCAAAGCCTGAGCAAAAGGGAGTAGCTGGTTTTAACAGGGAGGGTGCAAGGAGGAAAACCAAGGTAAAACTGAAACGAGATAGAAAACCCCCACAAATCTTACCTTGTATATTTTAACAGATCAAATTTGTTTACACAAAATGGAGATTCATAATGGAAAGTGTCCCACTGTCTTTAATATTTTAATATGGAAAATATACGACTCCAAAGTTTGCGTACAGCCCCAAGCAAGTAGATTTTGTGTTTCCTACGGGGCTTTCAGCAGCCACTGAAGAGAAGCAGTAGCTGGAGAGAAGGCAACTGGAGGGAAGGCCAGGGAGGAAATCTGTGCACACAGGTATCTGAGTGAGGACAGAGCTCACGTCGAGACCTCGATCTGAGAATTGTTCCCAGGCAGGCCTGTGACTGTGAGCCTGTGCCTCCTTCAGCTCCTGCTGGATCTGGCCCTTAGTCTGCAATTTCTGACTCTTGCAGCACTTTCTGTTCCTTTTCTGAGCAGTTCTGTGGCTTCCATTGAAACCAGTGGGTAAACTGCCTTTCCCCTGCTCGTTGCCTGGCTGCGGCAACTTCCTCTGTGCTTCTGTTTGTTAGACTCTTTGTGGTGACTACATTTTTTCCCCTTCATGCTGATTTAAGTAGGAGAACTCCCAAATGATCATCTGTCTTCAGTTTTCTCCAGCCATTTAACTCTTCCTATCCTTCCTGTTGCTTTGCCACATCTTTCTTAGCAGTTTCTCAGCCCAGATCTCTGTTCCAGCAGTGCCTGGGCTTAGGACAACATCCAAGTTGGGATGGGATTTAAAAGCCACATGGAACATCCCAAAGTTCCCTGGGTCCGAGACCATATCAAGGCAAAGAAATACACTTGGTAGGTGGTGTCTGTCTTCCTGAAAACAGATAAAACATCTTCCAGAAACACCTTTGAAAGTCTGGATTAATGGTTTTGTTTGTCAGTTCTCTCTAACACACGGCAAAGTGCTACCACTACAAGCAGGAAGGAAGAAACTTTCTAATAGTTAAGATTCAAGAATAACACCGCACTCTTCAGAGTGTATTATAACTTAGAAGCTAGTCCCTGCATTCAAAGAGATACTCTGATCCTTGCGGGACTTAGGCCCCTCGGCTCTAAAGGTGATCTGCCCAGAACAGCGAGAGGGTGGCCAGCGACAGCAGCAATAAAGGGGCAGCACCAGAAACTGGCTGGGTCTTTCCAGCTGGTACGTTACACTAAATCACCAGTCCTGTTGATTGCACTGACACCTGCAAATCTCATCCCAAAATAAATTAAACATACTCCAGCACATCCCAGCGGGACCCAGCCGGGCTCACCAGCTCCCATCTCCCAAACTTTGTGCTTGCTGAGGAAAGCATTTGAGCAGGTGGCATTAGCAAGGACCATTGAACAATTCATGTCAGCAGCATGGAAAAGCGTGATTGTTCTGTGTCGTTTGGCTTCCAGTGCGGCGATTTCAGATGACAAACTGCTCATCTGAGTCCTAAGTTTAACACGTGGGTGACATCCTCTGCTGCTGCCTGCGGGACATTGCAGAGAGTGCTCCATCTGCCTGCAGTGAAATGGAAACTCATGTCAAACAAATGCCTAGCCAGGGACAGTGCATCATGTCATGAGCTACACTTCAGGTTGGTTTAACATATCCATGTAGCTGTGGAAGTAACTTCTGACATGTTTTCTCTTTCTAAAACTCACTGGTTTTGCTAATTCACCCAGGAAGTCCTGTAGCACCTCCTCTTTGGAAGCGGTGCCAAGAGCGCTCAGATAGCCAGCGAAGGAAGGATTAACCTCAACTCCAGCCTCTAGCTGCTCTCCTGAGCACGTGAGAGGATACAGCGTCAAATTTTTGAGGAGAAAAGTAGGGTATTGCATCAGGTTGACACTGCTTTATGGCTAGGCTCATAGAATCTGATTATTTCCCAAGATTTCTCTCTCTTCTTAACCAACTACGTTTGCTTCCTCCAGTGACAACTCATTAAGAGAAAAGTCCTCTGGCTTTAACAAACTCAACCTACAGCATAATACTATCAAGTGGCATTCTTACTAGGATTTTAAGGTGGTTCTTTGAGGATTGTGAGGATATGTCATTCCCGGGGCATATATTATCTTGTGCTACTGGTTTGTTTGATCGCATTCAAATTTCCAAATCTAATCTCAAAATAAATAAAGCCTGTTCATGAGGTCCCAGCAGAGGCATCCTGCTGTCTTAGTGATGTGATAAATAACAGCAAAAATCCTTTTTTGCACAAAAAATACATTTGCATAAAAAAAATTTTTGTATTTAGATCCTCCTTTTGCACAAAAAATACATTTGCTTGTTGCAGAAGATAAAAGAATCCTCCTTGAGGCTTGAAGGAAAAGAAGTTATCAGCCACTGGGGCAGAAGAATATAAATCACAATAGACTTCTCGGGAAAGAAAAGATAAAGGAGAAGGAGTTGAGTGTTGGGGTTTTTTGTTCCAAAGGGGGAATTAAAAATAGCTTAAGAGATACACAGTTGTGGAAGCTTTCACAGAACATGTCAGGGATGAAAACAACTCAAAATATAACAGAGACTAAAAAGATCCTTTCCTGAGGCTAAAGCAGATTGTTTTCTCTGAGCTAGCGATGTATTGTCTCAAGCATGTCTGGAAAGAGGCTAATGGTGTTTAGTTTGTAGCTGTCCAGAAGATGGAGGATTGTGCCTTTCTGTGACTAATGACTGCACGTAGGAGAGCTGTCAGAGAGCTGGAGCTCCGTGAGTGGGGAAGAGGAGTATTGTGAACAATGTGTGGAGCCTATGGGTCAGATCATCCCTCTGCCAGAGTCTGAGTGCAGCATTTGTCCTGTTTATCTCAACTTTCCCATGATAACATCTGTTTTATTCCTTCTTTCTGTAAAGAGGGACCTTCTAGGACCTTTGTATTTCTTCTTCTCTCACCCTGTTCACCTGTCACAGGCAAGACAAAGTGGTAGAAGCCCAGTAACAGCACATCTGTAGCACGCGACAGTGTTTATAGACTGGCTGGTTTCAGAAGGTCTCTGTTCTGTATTCAGGGAAACAGCAAAAAATGCCAGGGCTTCTGATAGAGGCAACTCTCTGTTATTTGCACCTTGTACATACACAGTTCCCGTTTCTCACAGCTTTTATAACTGCTCCTGTACTCTGACAGCCAAATCCATGAAGGCCAAATCTATAAAATGAAATATTGAGGATGAAACTATCACAGGGATTTCTTTTATCCCTGATACTGAAGAATTATACTTGACATTTCTGCCCCATCCAGTCTGTCAAGCCAAGTGCAACTTCTTTTCTTAATGTTCAGCGTGTTTGCAATAACTCTCTAAGGGCTATAGAAAAGGTCTGGCCCTTCTGCCAAGAAGGGCCATGTTTTCAACCTTTGTGGCAGTTACAGTAAAGGGAGCACTGTTCAGGATGGGACACCAAAGGATTTAATATATGATCCATGTTTAAATACAGGTCTTTTTAGCATAAACCTTTCTCCAGTATTGCTTTCGTTCAGGAGAGTCTTCATCAACAGCTGTTCTAAACATCCCTCAGCAGATCCTGGCAGTTTGATGATACAGTCAAGGTGTGCATTTGTTTTTCTGTCTCACTGATGTTTTATCTGAAAGCATAAAATCTAAGTTGGGAAACTCAGAAGTAGGCCTTTTTGTTTATTTTTTTTGTTTATGTATACCTATGTCTGTCATTTATGTTTCAGTCTGAACTCAAAGGGCGCTAGAAAAACTCTAGGTAAAGCAAAGTGTAGGCAACTTCTTCATCTAAGAAAAAAGAATTTAAAGCCCTTTATAGAACTATAGCTGAAATAGCACACATCACTGTACAAAGTACTGAACACCCAAGACACCTTCCAGAAGGGATTCTGTAAGCCAAAACATTTCTCTCATCTGATTTATTATGTTTAAGGAAACAGGATTTAACACATCCTTGGTAAATAAAAAGGTTTGAAGCAGCAAATCCTTGACTATCATCCAATTGCCTTACTGTAAGCAATTTCTAAAACTCTAGATTTTAGGCTAACCACTTGGGTCAAACATGACTAACAACGCATGTAAGTATCATGTAATGAAGTGGTTGGAAATTACTTAATTTGTCCTCCATTATGTACCCTTCTTCTGCAGCATCCCTAGCTACAGCATTCCCAAAGCCAGCTGCTATCTACAGCTGAATAGGAGCAAGCCAATTAAGCCTCTTCAATACTTGCATTCTAATTCCTAAATTGGGTGGCCAGAACCTTAGTCTGTGCAATTGCTTCTATAATTAAGATTCTATCAGTGTTTCTATTACGAAACCTGTTTTCAGCCCAATATAATTTAAAGAGGCTTCTTTTCTTTTTTAAGAGGGAAGCAAACCTATTGTCTGTGATTTCATGTACATTGTGTTATATTCTAGTTAATAACCCAGTGAATCTTTGAAACATTCTGACATTTTTCACAAACTCTGTGCCCTTTCTTAACCATTCACCTTTTATTGTGAATATGTGTATTTAAGGGTTATTCTCCTCTATTATTCCTGCTCTTAGCCATGCATTGTGTAAAAATGCTTAACACTATCCTTTAGGCCAGGAATCAGGGTCTGGTGGCTATGCAAAATGGGACAACAAGCCAGACTAAGGATTGTAAGTTTAGAGTAAGAACTTCTGGAGGCAGAGGAGCAAGGACATTGATTTCCCCGAGCCCATTCCAATATTCAGGCATACATTTTCAAAGCTTTGTAGGAGCAGATGTCTATTCTGGAGTTTCATCTACAGTCTTACGGTCTCAGGTGAAACAACTGCGGCCACAGGAAGCAAGTAAAGATTGTATAAAAAGCTATTCTGTCAGAACCCTACGACTGTAACACCTTTAATTGTCAAACCTGTGCCCCTTACAGATTTGTTACCAGCATGTCTAACTCAAACAGAACTACTGGGTCTTCAGCAGCTTTGGAAAGACAGGCAGAGTTAACCCATATTACAGCCAAGACAATCACTTCTAAGAGTCAAAGTTATTAAAGCTTTGGTTAATTTCCTGTGTTCTAGTAATAGCACCTCCACAAATTAGTTTTGCTGAGTTTCTGGTTTCTGAAATAAAAGCCTTGATTCTGGTCTTAGCTCACTCAGGGGAGAGGGCTGTAGATTCGCTTCACAGTCGCTCTCTCTCATCCGTTGATGGCACCTGCAGTCTCTGGCACAAATTACAGCAGCCAGAGGAACTGTTCCTGATAACAATCAGAGCATGACAACGCCGACTGCATCTCGAATACGTGCCCACGCTAGGAGCTATGGGGGAGAAGCAGAGAGCAATCCTGCCAGCTATCTGCCACCTGAGCATTCCCCTTACAGAGATGAGCCAGGTCTGAGCCTGCTGACGTTGTGGCCCTTTGCTCCCACTGACATAAGGAAGCTCCTGCATGTCGCAATATTATCAAGCTAGAGTTGTCAGATGAAGGCTTATTAGCTCCAGCTCTTTCTCTGCTGGATACAAGTCACTCCTAATTATCTCACAGAAACTGCTTCCCCTCCCTTGCGCATTAGCGCATATCAGCAACAATTCAATGAAAACTGATGGATTTTTGTAGTGTTAAAAACATCAAGCAGTCAATACTAGGCTTTCTGAGCTTGGAGTGGTCTTTTCGTGCCTCGCGGAGCGCGAGGGCGAAACCAGCCCTACAGCATTCTCACTGGGAAGACTGGGAAGACTGTCTGCGAGCAACTCATCCAGCCAGTGCCTTCCTCCCTTGCATTTCCTTCCCTTTTCAGCTGCATAGCAACTAATGACCATAAAAACAGCTTTACAAAAGCCTCACATTACTCCTGTATTTAATTAACTTTCAGATCATCAGACCGTAGTATTTAATCACAGCCTGCCTAGTTTCAGGGGGTTATTTGGTCTGAGGCTCGCTAATGCTTGGCTTCCATTCAAAGTGCTTCACTGTTAACTGCTCTTTACATTTCAGGCATGGCCTGGTCTTTTCACAGCTGTTCCCAGCAGCAGGTCAAGAGCAGGTTCAGTCTCACACCTCTCACATTCGCACACGTGCTGACCATTGCCGCCTTACTTTTTTTTTATGAGATAACCTCAGTTCTGTTACTGCTGTTACAGTAACCTCTGTTACAGTTACTGCTCCTAAACAGAGACTGTGGGGAGCCTATGTGAGTACTCCTGCAGCCTCACGGATGGGTGTAAGGCTTCTATGTGTCAGCAGGCTTTCACCAGCCATTTGTGCAAGCTAAGCTACTTTTTTGGTAGAGCTGAAGGGTCTGTTTTTTGCCTTCTGCTAATGTGAAGTTCTGGGTATTGAGGGTGCACAGCCAGGAGGATGCCTTCCAAGTAGCCATAGTTTGCTCCCTCTATGCTTGCAAAGGAGAGAAAATGTCTTCGGGCACTGCAAACAGATGAGTTGTTCCTAGACTTACATCATACTCTTGTTGGCTCCCCATCCGGCTCTGCTGGGACTGGACTCAACAAGCAGATATTCTGACCTGAAGTTCCTCATCCTGGGCAATACATTAAGAGCAGAAATGAGTGTGGTCATACATTGATTAAGGGATAAAAACTGTTACGACCAAGAGCTATCTCATGACCCATCCTCTTCTCAGTCACTGGACACCGCTGCTCTGTGTCTGCCTAAAGCAATCTCCTTTTAGTGTTTGCCTACTGGGACAATCCCGTTTGTTACTTTATCCACTGGAGATGCAGGCCTTCCCATAACTCTGGCAGTATTCACTTAATTTAATTTTAAAGGCACCCATTAATTAAAATTATTCTATTTACTGATTCTTAATAATGCCTCAAAAGCTTTTGTTTTGGTGTATTTGTCTATGTTTGAGTTTAAGGCCTTTTCTGCAATAAATCATCATTTTCTGCCTGTCTTAGCCTCTAAACGATTTGGGTCAAACAGGCTGGTTTGCACACTGTGTGGCAGTAGCTGCCTTCCTGCTGCACGTGCCTGGGTTTCCATCTCTATTCCTGTTTGCCCAGCACCAATGTTACACAAGGGTTTAAGGAGGGCAACTCCCCCCGGACTTTTCCTCAGCCACTGTATATCCAGCTCTGCCCTGTGGAGGGGTGCCGGCCCTCGCTGAAAGCGTTTGCAACACGTTCTCTGCAAAGGGCAGCGCGGCTCTCATCTGTTGCAAACTGGAGCGGAGCTAACAGCCGTAGCTGGCAGTTTCAAGCAGGTCACTTCCCCATCCATCTTACTCAGACAAGTGCATGCAGTCCCGAAACTAATAATTCATCATTTGCACATGTGTGCCTTCTACTTCATTATTTTATTAACATATTAGAAGGGCCCTGATTTATTTATTAAATTCATTATTATTCTTATCAAATGATGACATGTTGTTATCCAGGAAAATGCACTTGCTATCTCACAACTGATTATGCCAATTAAGATTTCATGATTCTACCACAAAGCACAGCTCATTAACTTTAATTACTTTTGAAATGCAGCTGCTGAGATACACATAGAAAGGAACAGGTAGGCTGTATTTGTTAGTTAATTTCTGCAAATGGAGTTTGTTGTCATTAGGTCTTCAGTGATTCTCTCAGGCAATCTTGTTCCCTATTTCCCAGTTGTTCTCTGTTTTTTTCACCTAAGAGGGTTCTAAATGCTTCTTCTTTCTTTACAGACTAGTCTTTGGCCACAGAACACTGGACCCAGTTCAAAGGTATTTCCTCAGATAAATCTGCTGGTTTAGTTCAGCCCTGAATGGGAATCAATGGATATCTGCAGAGAACGTCTTTCTTCATCGAGGTGGAACCAGCCCAAAAGGAGTGACGGCATTTTGATGGAAAGCTGAGATGCTGTGGTAAGACAGAAGTTCCTAAGAAAAAGCATCTCAGGTCTTGCAGCGATGCATACAGTTTATGTCTCAGAGAGCGGCCATGTTCATATTTCTCTGAAGGGGTTGACCTGGGTGATTAAGAAGAACAAAATATGGCTGCCCATTTCTGTGTTCCCCACATGCAGGCACAAAACTTTTACAGATCTCCTGAGGAAGAGGGAAATAGAATTTCTTCGCTTCTGTCAGAACAAGACAAACTGATTACCGACGCAATGGTACTGACTGGCTCTCAGAAGGGGTAAAGTCTGAGCAGACTCATGGCATCGCAAAATCTCTGCCACCTTGTTTCCCTGCTACCACCTTTAGGAAACCTGAAGAGCATTCCGCCTTTGACAACACTTCACTCTTGCAGCTGCAGCCAGAATAGATGTAATTTGTCTTCCCTTTCACGAACAGCTGGACGCAAGAGCTGCTGCAAACTGCCAGGGCGCTTCGACCTCCTTCTCAGCCCTGCACACACTTCTCAGTGGTCGCAGGAGCAGGATTCAGCCACAGAAGTGTTACTGCCAGCGACATGGTCTTTCTGAACCTTCTGTTGTGTACGTGGTGGTTTGGCTTTGCCACTTACCGGGAACTGGATAACTTGAAGTCAGGCTCATAAACTCACCACTCTGCAATTTGGGCAGCTTGAAGGCTGTTCACACGTTCAGAGGCCAGATGGAAATGTGTGAAAACTCGTATTCACATCTGGGGTTTTCAAGCACATATTCATCAAAACAGCAATGTTTCAACGGCAAAACACTGTTACTCTTTTTGGTTCTGGTGTTGGTGAAGTATCAAGTTTGGGATAACAGTCACTTTTTTTTCACAAAGAAAGGAAAGTTCAGATCTTTTCTTTATGATCTTTAATGACATGGGAAAGGGCCTCTAAGAGGTATTTTACAGTGTGTTTCACTGTGATGTAGTACTTGTGTTGCAGTAACCTCTGCTGAGAGCTAACTTTTTAAGGATGAGGTACGTGACACACTGAAGAGAGGATTTAGTGTCTTCAGTGAAGCACATTAACAATTATTACATCTGACCTAACATAAACTCTGAGTAGGAAATGGCTGCCATTAACGAAATGTTTATCAGCACCAGAGCCACTCACCTCTTCGTAATCTCTGGGGAAACAGAAATGTCACTAAAATTTACTGTGTTGTCTAAAAATGCTCTGGAATTTATGAGGCTTTGGCTGGGGAGAGAAGCAATCTATTGCAGTGTTTGCCTGAGTTGTTGGGCTTTTTTTTTGACACAGTAATTCAAGGGTCTTCCACTCCAAAGGGAAGGCAATGAAACCGAGTATACCCTGGAGAAGCCTTCACCAAATGAAGGTTTTAACCCACAGAGTCTTCCTCCACAAAGGAGGGGCTGGCACCACAGACCCAGTCAGCCAGGAGGACAACATCTGCCTGGCAGCTGCCTCGCGGCCGGGTAAAACCGACAAGCAAGCCACCAGCCCGACCGCGCCTGCCCAGCAGCGTGAGGCGAGGTGTCAGGCGGGAGCCCCTCTCCCAGAACAGAGCGAAAGACGGACGGCGGGCGGCAGTTTGCCACCAGCTACGCAGCGTTCAGGCAGCTTCGGACGGAGGGCGGTGAAGCGCAGCCGCTGCCCCAGAGTCACGCCGTGTTATGCTGCCGTCCATCACCAACCTCTAGCAGCAAGAAAAGAAACCAGTATGGCTGGGATCGTCCTTCCAAACCTAACCGGCATGTGCGTGGAAGCATTCGCTTCAGCCACTATAGCTTTCAGCCTTGTTTGTGTGACTTTGTCAGCTCATGTACAGCGTTACAGGCCACTGTCACAAATTTGTCGTCAGATACAATTTGTTTATGTACTGTTCACTTTGCCTTCTTACTCCGTATCGCTGCCTCGGGGCACCCCGGAGTTGATTTCGGCCGTGCCGGAGGAACGCGGGCTGCCGGCGCCGGTGGAGGCACCGGGCCCGGGACGGGCAAAGCAACGAGACGTGGGTTTCTAGTCCCGCCGATCCGAATTCGTTCTGCGACCCGCCGAGGATGCGGACACCGCGCTGCCGCCCACCAGCGAGCGCCGCTTCCGCACCGCCGAGTGCGGCCGAGCGGGCAGCGCTCCGCGAAGAGGCCACCGCTCCCCGGGGACCCATCGTACCGGGGCCCGCAGCGCCGGGCCGCACGGCCTGCACCCGGGGCCGCTCCCGGCGGGGGGCAGGTCGCCGGAGCCGCGGGTTCGCGGCCAACCCCGAGCAGCCACCACCGCCGCGCCTTTGTGCCGGGGTCTGCCCCTGTCTCGTTACTGGCCACTTCCGGGCAGCGCCGCCCTCGGCCGCGAGGCGGCGCGGACGCGCGGAGACGCGCGGGACGGACGCGGTGCACGTCGGCCACCGTACAGCCCACACCTCCCCGCGGTGGCGGGGGGCTCCCGGCAGGGGTCGCTGCGGCGCGGGCTCCCGGCATG
>Ga0065711_1031278_pt1 | contig 30099 bp, 20 predicted proteins | sample Hoacrofraction12_FD_59098 | JGI IMG/M metagenome (GOLD analysis project Ga0065711, IMG submission 59098) | Hoatzin crop microbial communities from Cojedes, Venezuela - Epithelial fraction 12 v2 (version 2) | ecosystem: Host-associated > Birds > Digestive system > Esophagus > Crop | place...
AATGAAATAAAATGAAATAAAATAAAACAAAACAAAACAAAACAAAACAAAACAAAACAAAATAAAATAAAATAAAATAAAATAAAATAAAATAAAATAAAATAAAATAAAATAAAATAAAATAACACGAAGAAAATAAGTAAAGGCTACTTAATATGTTTCAATATGCTTCTCAAATGCAGCATAAAAAACAGCATCATGAATATGGTACAGAAACCTAAGGGGATCAGATTAAGACTTGTCCAAGTAGTGATGCTTTCCAAATAAATCCATGAAAAAGGGCTTATTAACATTTCAAGTCTCACACTGTGCCCCAGAGTCCAACAAGAAGATGTCATACGATTGATACATAGTCTGTATAGGAAGTAGATCAGAGCAGCAGCTACCTGCAGCTAGCTAATTGTAGTCACGCTACATCTGGTGTTGAGATGACTATGTTTAGGGAGTTTACATACTCAGGAACAGAACAGTAAGAAGGCACTCTCTTGCAGAGGGTTTGTGTAACTGCTACTGAGTAGCACATCCTGAGTCTTCCTCTGCTGCTGGGCATCCAGAAAAAGTTAGTCAAAGGAATTATGACTAGATTTAACTGATGTCACTGTTCTGAGGAGGTACCTGAAGTCAGAATTGTTGTTGACTGTGTCCTGATCGATTGTCTTGCACTTAGCCTGTATTCAGACTATAGATAACTCCCACCCTCTTGCAACAAGGAACGTTGGGAAGGACTCTGAATTGTCTGCCTGCTAATTTTGTAGGAGAAGAAGGGATGTATGAGATCTTCCCGGTCAGACACAAAGTACACCTTACAGCTCAGTATGTCTTGGAGCAGACACACTGCAGAACAGAGAAATCCAGGTTTCAAAATATGTATCACCTGCCCAGTCCCCTGCATACTACAAAAGGCAAGGAATGGCAAGGGTTGGCAAGTCAAGCTCATACTCAGGATCACATCTGCCTTCCAAGATAAATGTAACTGTTGGACACAGCCTTCCCGACTCACCCTGACTCACACTCCTCTGTGCTCAGAAAAAAGAGTTTTTAAAAGAATTAAACACACAGAGATGCAGTCTGGCACTTGATAGGAAGAAAATATTGCTGAAATTAGGTTCATACCCAATTTTGAAGACAAATACCTCTAAAAATCTGCTGCCTATGGCTAAATAGAGCAAGGTTCGTGCAATCTGTCTCCTCTGACTCTCACCATCTACAGTCTAGGTGTCCACACTGGAACTAGTGACTTTAGGCTCGGTAGAGGGAAATACATGCTTTTATGGAGTGAGTCATCTGACCTATTTTAGATATCTCTGTTAGGAAGAGACAAATGAAGGTCTGGAAGTGCCTGTTTTTTTCCACTGACTTAAAGAAATTCAGATAACTAGATCAGAAACTATCCATGTAGGTGAATCCGACCTCATGTATCCTGGAGCACCCGCTGTTAAGCTGCAGTTCACATTATCAAATTAGTCAGTGACTGATGAGATACTAACATTTATAGCTTAACTAATAATCTATGTAGAGGTGGTACAGCTGGTTGGGAAGGAACAAACAAGCAATTAAAGGAGTACATTTTCTTCCCCTGAATTCAGTCTGTGTGTAGTTTTGTTTTTATGACTTTGTCAGAGAAGCAGCAGTCATTGCTAACCTAAGTCTCACAGCAGACAGAAATGTCTGCTTCGGGCAAGGCAGAACAAAACTGCATCTAAGAAAGTTCACTTCTTGGGGGAAGGGGAGGAATGACAGCTTTCTTTCTGACCAATAGTACTTTTGTTAGTGTAGGAATCCAGTATCCAAATTAGGTTGCTGATGAACTAGTCCTTCTCAAGCAAATGCCTGAGTTTTCAATATATCCAGTGGATTGAGATAAACTTGCTGAAGACATACATAACTTAGGTATCTCCTTCTCTCCACTGACTGTAGCAACCCCTCAAGGTGATCTGCCTAAGTCAGATGTCAACCCACCGGGGAGCAAGGAAGATGCTAGGAGTTCCTCGGGGCCATCTGCTCAGAGTGAGTCTCCATCATCATATCTTCCCTTCTAGCAACTGACAGGGTTTGCTCAGTCCTTGCCTAACCTGGATGGCAGTGGCACTCTTGCATGAGAGATTAGTGCATATCTCCCCCTTTTCTGAGCAAGTACAAGTGACTCAATTAAGCACCTGTGAGTTTTTCAGGCTAAGAAGGCAGTCACTTCAAGAATACATGATCCTAAAGCACTAGAAAACAGCAGACTGGACCCTTGCTTGGATCATCAGACTGTTTTACATGGCTCGGATCTCACCAGATATAATCACGATGTTCATTACGATGCTTCAGTATAGGTCACAGCTTGAGCTGTTGTTTCTAAGGGTCTGTTATACCAAGACTGCACAATGAACTCTCAGCTGTACATATATTATTGTCACATTTTGTAGGTTTTTTTAAGCATTTCAGTTGATCATTTTTAATTACATTATTGCATTAGCTCATGTGGGCCTGCAGTTTCTGTGTTTTCAAAAAAGCTTAAAAACCACAAATACAACTTCTTCATTTTTCATTAACATTGCATTAATATATGTGAGGATATTCTAGTAACATCAGATCTGTCAGTTATCCCATATTTGAGAAATTGCATCTTGGACTATTTTGATATTGCTTTCGCTTATCTACCTTTGTTTTCAGCAATACAGGGTGAATTTAAATGGGTTCATATCTTATGTTCCTAAAAATGGAAGTCATATTTGTACAGAGTCTAAAGTAGTGACATCTTGGGTGGCTGCCCAAATATTTAAACCATACAAAATTTTATTATTATTGCAGTATTGTTGCTAAAAATAGAAAGCCAACTGCAGTCACAGTCATTGTATATACTCTAAAGATGGTCTGGCACAAATTTTACATATCCTAGATTTCTCTAGCAAATGTCTCATCGGGTGTCAGGTTGCTGTTGTACTACTTTAAGACATGTAACAGGAAGTAAGGAGATGGAAACTTGTGAAATCTATCCTCTTGATTTCTTCCACTGGAAAGAATATTAAAGAATAGTTTAGGAATACTCTGCCTGGTCATATTTACCAAAATCTGCCCTTTTTCTCTTATGTACTGGTCTTAACTACTTGCTAAAAATACCCCTAGCTAATTTGTTTTCACCTTCTAGGCTGTTTGTGAATGACTCAAACTCTATGGAGTATTCACTACTAAAATTTTTATTCTAAGAAGTGGTTCAATTCATCGGACTCCCTGTGTTAAACTGCTGTCAAACTGTTTCTAGTTCTTCCTGTGCTGAGCATGTCACATCGCTAACTGTATTTCCAAGAGGACACTCAGTCATGATATGAGAAAGTCTTGAAGTGAAGACTTCATCATTTCGCTGTATAGTCTACTCAAAAAGCGTTCATACCCCTCACAGTTAAAAAAGTCTGCTTTTTTTCTAATTTTTACTGTATAGCTTTATCTTCCAGTTGTTGGTTCTTACTATGGCATCTGGGGCTTGTCTGTAAGCTGGTTTAAGTGACTTAATGACTTACCCATGCATGACATTGCCATTTGTTTAGCTCCTGCATACTGTCAGCTCTTAAAGAAGCATTAACCTGAATTGCATGTGGTATGGGAAGCAAGGGTACAGGGAACTAAGACTGTTTCCACCTCCTTTTAGCAGTCTGTGGAAGCTCATCTCTGAGCTGCATTTGCAGTTGGTAGCCTGCATGTTCAGAGCCGGGTAGGATCCACTCCCTTTATCTTCCAGGTTCTCTCTCTTGCTTAAGAAAATGCTGTCAGTAACCTCCAAACACAGAGGTGGAAGTCAAAAGGAGCAGCTGCTTTTAGGCAGCTGCATTCAGTCTGGCTTGTGCCTGAGGTGGCACGTCAAAAGCCTGCTGCATGCAGGCACACCTGGATGGTTTGCAGAGCTGTGCGTAGAAAATGTCACCTGCCCTATTTCCATAACTCCAACTTCTACGAACTGTGACTCATACCAGCCAGCCTGCGCGAGACTAAGGGGTTTAAAAGGCAGCACTATTGATCTACCACTGTGTTACTGCTAAGTATGAAAGGTTTTTTTTTTTTTAAAAAGACATGACGCAAATGTAAAAATACCTACTTGTTGATCCAGCTGCCTTTGAACTCCCAGATAAGGCACCTCCCATGGAAACCAGTGAAGGTGCAATTTCCGTTCCACTCAACCTTGTGCGATTCACCTGTTCAGACAAGGGATTTCTGTGTTCCTGGAGACATTTTAATTGAAGAGTGAAAAACAAAGAAACCAGGGAAGTTCTTTTGAAAATGTTGGTGTATTTGAATTACATGAGATAATCTAAGGTTAATTTAAGTACAGAAAAGAACATCCAAAACACTTACACATCATTAAATTATATTCAACTAAGGGTTAGCATTAGGAATTTAAGTACTGGATAGGATAGCTAGGATAGTACACTGGATTTATATTTGGCTTATAGATAGAAATTTTATACTTGAGAAACCTACAGTTTTTACAGAGAAAGACAAATGTTATTATCACCATTATATTTTAGTGAAGCTACAGAGTCATAAATTAAGACTGGATGAATTTTATGCCAAAGAACAAAGAAAACTCTTAACAGAACTCAATGTCCTGACTCCCACTCTGTGTTTTTTTCCACTGGACTTTACTGAATGAAGGACAAATCACAAGCATAAATTTTAAGGAATCCTTTTCTTTTTGTCTTTATCAGGTATTTCACTTTCTGTCCCTTGCACAAACAGAAAAGAGGAAGCCCGTCTTCGCTGAGTATGTCTTTTTTTCCACAAAGCTTTAGGAGATTAGTTGAAAGTAGTTAGAAGTAGTGAGGGACCTGGTGGAGTACTAATATCTGTGAGTAGTTCGTACTTCTGGAATATTTCAGAATTTGAGTTCTAAGCTTCAACAAAAGCAATGATACTGTAAAGAGGAAATCCAGAGTGGGCTGTATGTTAAGAAAAGATGTAGAGCATCTGTAATGTTCACACAGACAGTCTTGCTGCCCTGAGCAATGGGATTATGTTACACTAAGATGGCACCTGTCCATTGGCTTGCCTTGCTGATTATAACTTTGCTCCTCAGACTGTCAGCTTTTGGTTCAACTTTTTTTGTGGCTCTCTGTTCTGTCTGATTATAGCCTGAGCCTCAGCTGTCCCAGAGCTGCCTCTCCCAAACTTTACATTTGTGTCTGAGAGCTACTGTTCCCTCTCACCAGCTGCTTGCCCCACCTAATAGTTCCTCTTTGTTTCTTGCTTGCTCCTTTTGTCTATTTATGTGTACATTAATGCATGTAATTTTAGAATAGACTCGTAATGCTTTAGCCCAGAAGGAAGGCATGCAATTTTGAACTGCTTATATCTATAACTTGCCTTTTCTTTGGCACTAACAGAATCTAGTTTAAGTTTCTTTCATGCTGCAAAGAAAGGGCAATGTTTTTAAAGCCTCTCTGGAGCTGTTTCTTTTCTCTGCGGAGCCTTTTGTGGTGTACCTATCTCAGCATGGTACAAATTTCAGTGAGGTTCATTTCCCCTCCGCCCACTGTTGTGCAAGCATTGGGATCTAGGGATAGGCATATTTTGTAAATTAAAAAGACATCAGTCAGTACATTGAAGCAATTAGTGTAAATGAGTTTAACAGACAAACAGGCAGACAGAGTTCGCAGTGCTGTTTGTCTTTTCCTGCCCCCACAGCCTTAAGCGTAGTACAAGAGCTAAATGAACAGAGTGAAAAATGGCCACGTATCATGGGCCAGGTTCCAGCCTCAGTGACAGAGTGGTAAATCCAGAATAAGAACATAAAACCTGCTGTCCTGGGTGAGCGTAAAAGTCCTTTTAGTCCTTTTAGCTCAGTCCTGGACAATAGTGGGCAAAAGCAGAGGCCTAGGACAAGAGTAAGGCAGATAAAGTGGTATTTCTCCTGCAGTAGCCTGTGAACTGGAGGCTACTTTAATGGAGACAGAGACTGTAGTCGCTGGTGGAGTTTAATAGCCACAAATAGACTTCTCCTCCATGATCTAATCCCTTCTTAAATCTGTATGTTTTGGGGCCCCACAACATCCCAGTTCAGTGAACTCTATAACTTCAGAGTGTTTTAAGTGAAAAAGCTCTTGCTTTCAACCAGCTCCCTGATCATTTCACTGGATGTCCCTTCTTGTATTGTGAAAACAGGGACTGCACTTTCCTGTTTGCTATTTATGTGCCATTTGTAATTTTATGGTAATTTCACTGATGCCACTGGAGGCCCTTTCAACTGACTTTGCTGTAAGGCAAGGTCAGAGACTTGTTTTTAAGGAATCTGATTAATTCAAAAGTCCAGCTGCTACTTTTGTCAGGATAGTATTCCTAAACATCACCATTTGCATGATGAAAGCCCTTAGGAAAATGTAATGTGCAGGGAAAAGGGAAGGAGGTTAAGGGTACATAAGCTGGGAGATGCCTGAAGACACTGTGCATTTCAAACACACCACTCTTCAAGACATCCAGATGGCACAAAGTGAGGAGCCTGTTCCACAGGTACAGCCAGGACCAAAGGTGGCTGCAGGTATGTAGAATATTCAGCTACCTTCGAGGGCCTGGAAGGTTTCTACTTTCCAAAAACTGTGAGTAAAATTGTGCCTTACTCCTAGAGATCATGACAACTGGAGCACCTCTCCTACAAGGAAAGGCTGAGAGTTGTGGTGGTTCAGCCTGGAGTAGAGAAGGCTGTGGGGAGACCTTATAGCAGCCTTTCAGTACCTGAAGGGGGCCTATAGGAAAGATGGGGAAAATCTTTTTAGCAAGGCTTTTTGTGACAGAACAAGGAGTAACGTCTTTAAACTAAGGGCGGGTAGATTTAGACTAGATAGAAGAAAGAAATTTTTTTGTAATGAGTGTAGTGAAACGCTGGAACAGGTTGCCCAGAGAAGTAGGGGAGGTCCCATCCCTAGAAACTTTCAAGGTTAGGTTGGACGGCGCTCTGAACAGCCTGGTCTGGTTGAATATGTCCCTGCTCACTGCGGGGGGGTTGGGCTAGATGAACTCTAAAGGTCCCTTCCAACCCAAAGCATTCTGTGATTCTCTGATTCTATGATGCTCTGTGATTCCAACTGCTGCCCTGCTGTCTCCACAGCAGCCTTTGAAGTCTCAGAAAGCATGGCTATCCACACTGCCCCAGCCATACATGATGCTCTAGGTCACTTCCATTTGTTATTAGACTAACCCCATATTTATGATTGCTCCAGACTGAAGAAGCCTGTGTTTTCCAGTGCATACCCAGAAGCCCATGTAGTATGACCAGCATCATCATATTCTTATGCTAAGCCTCTGTGGCTCTGTTTCTTCATGCGCACAGTTCTGCACACAGTATCAAATAGGCTGCACACAGAGCCAATTCTGCCCGGTGTTCTGACCTCAAGAAAATAAGCCTTTTTCCGGGAGGAGAACCATACATTTCTGGCCATATCATCAAAGCACACATGTCATCTTAAATCTGATGTGGCACCTGTGTGATGACAGCTGGTTGTTCTAGGCATTTTGTAAATGTTACACTAAGGCTAGATTAGGATTAATTTTTTTTTTTAAAAAAAAGGTAAAAGAAAGAAACACCATCACCACAAAGAATAATGCTGAGTCTTCAGGGCTGAGGATGACAACTTCCGGTTGCAGTTGAGGGAGAGAGGAGCACCTTCCAGTCTCCAAATTTAAGGATACATTCAAAGTCTGGGGCAGCACACCACTGTTCTGTCAGCTATTGCACGCTGTCCAGCATTCCAGAAATGACATCCAACAGACAAAGCCATATCCACCACCCTATTGAGGATGGCCTCCTGTCAGCAGCAAGAGAATTTTGCCAATAGGAAGGCCACTGGACTCACCCCTGCATGTTCAACAACTGGTGCAATATTGCCAGTTGTGAGAACTTTCTACTAGTAGCATGCAAGTGAATCTATCCAACAGCTGGACGTTGTTCCTTCTGTTCCAACATTACTTATCAACAATATTAGCCAGAAGTCCCAGGGATGACTTTGCAGTAGCCAGGTCATCTCACCTTCTATGGTGTTCCTTGGGCTGTGCAGTCTTTGCTGCAGCAATGTCCCAGACATCTCTTAACTTCTACTCTGATATGAATAGCTGACTGTTCTGTATAGCTATGCAAATGTCTAGGAGAAATCAGTCTCCTGGGATATGCATTGTAGAAGTTGACCCCAGAAGTATCAGCTCCCCTCCCACAGCAGGTGATAATAAGCAAGATCTGAGTGAGTCTATGGGTAACTCCCAAAAAAACAGAAGTGGAGGAACCCACAGTGGACCATCTCTTGACAGGATATAGAAGAAGAATGTTGAGGCAGCAAATGTATACACAAGAATATATACACATCCCCAACTTCATACTACTCTCTTTTCTCTTAGCGGACCTTTGGTTATGAATATGACATGCCTGTGTGACTTAACTTTTGATTCACAGCACTTGCAACATATTCACAGGGATTAGAATATACAAGCAAACATATTTAGCCCAGTAGCTTACCACACCTTTCACACAAAGAGAGAAGATGGACCACTGCACTTAGGAGCAATGAGCTCATCTCATGCTTTCTCCATAGCATAACTGGAAAACAGTCTCATGGGTTTTTGCATGCTACATGTTGAACTCAGTGCTTAATGGCAGAATCCACCACAGTGATGGACTGAGGTGGATTCTTCAGTGTTAAGCAGCATGGGTACAGATGAAAAGGAATCTACTGTCACATCTTTGTGAGGATGGTAGTCTATCACTTCTGTGCATGTAGTCTTGGAGACAACTGTACTGCTTCTCCAGCACTGATACTAACTCCTCAAACAAGGCTATGAATGCATCCTTCTGCATGCTGAAGAGCCCACTATAGGTTACAACAGCAAAATAACAGTGTGGTCATTGCAAAGACTGTTCAGAACCATCATGGTGCCCTGGGCACTTTTCAGCAATTCAGATATAATTGTCGGGTATCGAAGCTTGCTTCTAGCACTAACCAGGACATTATAAAGCTTGAGAGAAGCCGCATGCTTTGCACTGCGTCAGTGCTGTTAGTGTTTTCCACCTGTCCTTTAGTAGAGAGAGACAGCAGAAGAGATCAGCAATGTGGCATACTGACTTGTACCAGTTATTCATGCTTCCAAACCCATATCAGAACTGCAGGTGGAGATACTTATTTTTTTTATTCTATTCTCATAACATCTGCTTTCTCTAACAAGGTTTCAGATCATATCTTCCTGTTTTCTGAAGACCCTTTTTTAGATGTATGTGTAAGCTGTGTATTCCCATTTTGAAGACAGCATGATATAAATTCTTATAAACAACAAACAGTTTGGGAAGAGCAGCAGACAATTTCTTCCTCCACCCTGTGTAATTGCGCATCAGCATTACATTAAATAACACTTCATCACTCATTTCTCAGCTAGATGAAAGCAGAGGCAGTATCACAGAGATACCCATGATCCATCTGATCCTTGGACCTTGCTGCTGTCTGGGAATCTACTTTCTAAGTTCTTAAAAATGTTTCTCTTTTAAACCATTCAGGAAATATAATTCTGGTAGATTAAAAAGAATGAGAAATAATAAAACAAAAACTATTGCAAAATATTTAAATACATGAAAAATATTTCATAGATTTTTAATCAGTATGTTCTGATCCAAAAGTAATGGGTCTATTGCCATGGAAAGAGTTAGGATTTCACGTGTATCTTCTGCTCTCCTCGTAGAGATATTCTTGAGACTGATGTGAGAATAAGGGAGGTGAAGTGCGAGTGTGTATGTGTGTGTCTGAGAGACAGCTTTGTCTTTGATTCCTCTTTAACTCCACTAATACAATATCTTCCCCTTTATCTGTCTCTAAAGTGTTCAGTGCCTTAGAACAAACAGGTCAACAACTCTTTTGTTTAGTGTTTAATACACACACATTGAATCAACACACCAGGAAATTCTAATTCCCAGTGAAAAGTTTCTAATGAAAATAGGAGTTTTCTATGCCCAAGATAACATAGAGTGACACATCTTCATCAAAAACAGCGACTCATAGCTAGGGCTGGAATTGTTGGGGGGGAGATTATCTTATCTCTTGGTTGTACCAGGCTAAGAAAGATGGAGGTGCAACCCTGAAAATTTTATTAACTGCCACAAAAATTACATCATGGGCACCAAGAGTAGATGAAAAGTACTTACATTAATTTTTACTCTAAGTTTATGTGTTCCGGAAAAAAAGTCTGTATCTTGTATTAAAAATCTCAGGCAAGTTTCATACTTTACAGTCTGAAAGCTTCTGCCCTTTCAATGTAAAATATTTATTTTGATAAAATGTGCTGATGCTGTTGTTATTTTCTCATCCTCTCATTCAGCTGTTTTTGTTGTTTAAATCTCTTCATAGGATATTTCATCACTTTTTTTTGTTCACTTTTAGACTTCTACAGTGAAGGATGGCACAGTTAATGCTGCATTCTCCATGCATTCACCTTTCTCCAAGGCACCAGTCATTTCTAGCAGGACTATGGGTAAACAGAGACATTTATGGAATCGGAATCCAACTGACTGATAATATTCAAAAAAGAAAGAAATCAGAAGTAGAAGCTGCAGTCATGGCTGTCCTCAGTGGAGAAGGTGGACAAAATATGTGAGATTGGACGAAACCCTGAGCTCAGCAATTTCTCTACCATGGTTAGCAAGACTGCATTTTTCGTTCTTAAAGAAAAATTTTATTGTCAGAACCATAGTGTAAATCAGGAAAAGTTACCACTGTGGGAGGCAGTGAGAGTCCCAGCTCCGGGCAATCTCAAAATCAGGAGGAGACAGGATGCCAGCACCACCTCCTCATGACACCCCTCCTCTCTGTGAGGTACAACAGCCAAGCCCAGGTGTGGTGGGATGCAGGGGCTGGGTGCTGCTTTCTCTCAGAGAGGTGTTACCGGGTGCTGTGGCTCCTCACTGCCCTCTTTGTGCTGGGTCTGCTGTGCACCCCTTGAAATCCTCCCGCAAGCTGTCTTTGGTACCATGCGATAGATTAGCAGAAGCCCTGCTAAGCAGGTAGGAAACCCGCAGTTTGTGATCCAAAGGAGAGACAATTTTGCATCAGTAAAAATCAGAAAACTTGTGGGTTGACATAAAGACGGTTTAATAGGTAAAGCAAAAGCTGTGTATGCAAGCAAAGAAAAACAAGGAATTCATTCACTACTTCCCATCGGCAGGCAGGTGTTCAGGCATCTCCAGGAAAGCAGGGCTCCATCACACATAATGGTTACTTGGGTAGACAATAGCCATAACTCCGAACGTCCCCCTTTCCTTCTTCTTCCTCCAGCTTTTATTGCTGAACATGACATCATATGCTATGGGATATCCCTTTGGTCAGCTGGGCTCAGCTGTCCCAGCTGTATCTCCTCCCAAATTCTTATATACCCCCAGTCTACTCACTGGTGGGGTTGTGTGAGGAGCAGAAAAGGCCTTGACTCTGTGTAAGAACTGCTCAGCCATAACTAAAACACCCCTCTATTATCAAGACAGTTTTCAGCACAAATCCAAAACATAGCCCCATGATAGCTACTGTGAAGAAAATTAACTCTGTCCCAGTGAAAACCAGCACAGAGCAGCATAGGGACTGCTGTTGGCAGGAGCATGAGGCTTCTGTGCAAGAGAGGTGATGAAAGAGAGAGTTTGCAAGTCAGCGGATGGGGAAAGCTCAAACTCAAAGAAAGCTGCTTGACTGTTTCCAAAAGCAGACATGGTGGGAATTACGGAAGACATCAGGCAGGTTTGATATTTTGAGAGAAGGGCTGAGGACTCATTGACTGCTACCCTGATATCCTTGAGAACATTAGAAATGACTGTGTCCTCCTAATGATGTCTGAAATAATTTTTACGTCTGATTACCCTTCCCAACACTTATTTTGAGCATCAGCTGCTGTTGCAGTAAAGTATCAGCCATCCCCTTGGCTCCTATATAAAGAGAGGAGAAAATGGGTGGAAGATTTAACCCCTTATTCTACAGAAGTCCTCTGCTCTTTGATCACCCCACTATTTTTTATGCTTACCTGTTTTCTTTTTAGCATTTGTTGCTTCTTCCCTTTCGCCTGGAAAAATTCATCACACATCTGCATGTATGCAACTCTCTGCACATGCTGCTTTAAAGTCTATTGTATGAGGTTACACTTTTTAAAGCAGTGACCGAGAGGTGACATTGCTTTGCCAGGTGTGGATCTGCACAGTGGGAAGACAAGATGGCAACTGTTAGCGACAGACATAGAAAAAAGGAAGAAGACCAAAACTGCCAGAATATTGCAAAGGACCGATATCCACAGGCCATTCTTTCTGTTGGAGCAATAAGCTCTAGCTCTGAGAGAATGAATGATTCTTTCCCTGAGTGTTTCGTGGTTAGGTCTTCAGCAAGTGGTGTCCAAATCTTGACATTTCACTGTCAAAACTCACTTGTCTTCAGGGATGTTATTTTGTATACATCTCTGTACATATGTATGTGTACTTGTAGATATCTTTTGTAAATAACTACTGTCCTGTCCAGTCTTTTGAAAAAAAAGATACATGTATTGCTGTAACTACTATATTGAAAATTCTGGCACACTGGCACTGACCAAGTGTTTCACATTGAAGCATCAACATCAGAACATTTCTTTGCTGTTGTAACTTGATGTCTGCCTTCCTTCTGTCACAGCTGGCCAGTACTGGTAGTTGACAGCCAGGAGGAAAACAACTACCCCTCTACATGTGTTTTTGCTTCCCCCAGGGATGTAAGTATTGTTTTAAACAAGAGAAATCTTACAGAAGGAGGGGCCGATTCTGATAATAATTTTACAGTACAGAGGTCACAAGGCTGGAGACACGGAAAGAAGAGAAGAGATTATATTCGTTAGATCTGAGAAGAAGAATCAGAACGGCTGATACAAGTCAGATATAATTTTAGGACGGACTTTCAGAAAAAGCTGAGTGAGGTCCATGAAAATACGAAACAGCTGTGTTTTGTGGGTTGTTGTGTGGCTGATGCCATTTAAAATGTCACTGGACAAAGAGCTCAAGTACATACTCTAGAAAACAATCATTTGGCACTGGGATGGAGTAAATGACTTAATAACATGTCTTCTTCCTTCTCTAATTTCTGTGGTTCCATGATTGATTAACAGTCTTCTGCCTGCTAGTCGTACATTCACTGTCATAAAATCCTGTGGCATAAAATTAATCTAAGTCTGACTCGAGTGCAATTAGGAGTGTGTGCAAGTAATAGCAGTGATGCAGCAACAACTGGCCCTGAAATGTGAAAATGAAGCTTTAAAATAGAGTGAAGCAAGGTTTTATAAGAAGCTATCAGCAAGATCTTTCTCCCTGTAGTGCAGTCAATGCAGTCAGTACTCTGCACCTGAAGTACTTTAAATCCTGTATCCTAAACCCACGTTCCTACAAACATCCAGACACAGATGAAACTTGGCTCCCTTGAGAAGATTCATTGACCTTATTGGGATTACTCCCGTGTAATGGTATACGCTTTCTGTTGTAAAGCTGGAAGACCTTGTACAGACATTAACTATGCTGCTACAAATCACGGAGATGTGCCACAGCATGGCATAGAACTCAGGTCCAGTAAATCAACCTCTTCCCTTCAGGAAGAAAATGCTTTAGGTGTTTTTACACAGTGGCTGAGAAGTTCCTTTTATTTCTGATGAAATTGCAAAAAATCCAAAAACTTAGCCATCCACCCCAGAACCTGACTTTGCAGATGCTTGTTTAAATCAGTTTTAATGATGTAAAGAATATGCGGGTGTGTATGTATATTGAGCTTTGAGGCCTAACAGAAACAATTTTATTCCAATAATCTACTAGTATACAAAACGTGTACTAGGAAAGGCACAGGAGTCTAAACACTGAAACGCGACACTGCCAGTCTTTGAGATATTTTCAGTACAAAAGGAGAAACCTCAGTCTGTCTTCTGATTGTCTAGGTTTAAGACTGTTTAAGACTATTATTTCAACTGATTTTAGCACATGGCCAGCATACACTGCTACCCAGATAGCTTCAGAAATGGCTTTAGCTGTCACAGCACCAGAAGCAAGCCTGAAACTGAAGTCTAATATTCGTTTATTATGTCTTGTCTGCAGGCCAGTAGGAAAGAAACCTCCCTCTGCATGGCCTCCTCTCTGCTTGCCCACTTGCAGCAGAATCCTGTTCACACCCATAGATTCACCACTAAAGCTTTAGGGTTTGGCAGAAGTCTTCCCTCAGTGGCCTATGCTCAGTGCAAACTATTTCACCTAAAGGTAGGGCTATGCCTAATAATGCAATAAAATCGATTTAGGCACTGCCTTCATGCTTTCAGACAGTCTTTGTGCCTGCCAGTCACACACATGTCCTGTCCTTGCCAGGGGACAAAGTAGTTTTGCAATTAGAGCTGTGAAGTACTGTTGATGAACAGCTCCCATTGACATCATGACAGTTGTTCAATATAACAAAGACAAAACGAGATTTTTCTCACACTTTGCAAGCATGAGTCTTACCTTTTGGAAGCTGGAACAATAAAAGATGTTGTTACAGTCACCACTGCCCTGGGCATCACCGAGTCAGAAATGACAGTGCTCATCCTGCCAGACCTCCTTTGAAAACAGATTGCACAACAGCAGAGATACCAGTTATAACGATGTTATAATAACAACACAGATATTTCTTTGTGCAACAGTAACAATTAAGAAAATCTTAAGCATTTTCTGCAGTATCGGAACTCTATGAGTCAGCAAGAAAAATGAAAACAGCTCCTCTGCGGAGGTCTCTCGAAACAAAAAACCCAACACGTGTGAGCCACAGTTATCAGTGCTTCTCTTTTTTATTCTCTCTTAATGACAGGCTTTAGCCCTAAGACAGAAGGAGGAGAAGCTTTAACTTTCCAGTTTAGCTCAGCCTAAATGATTTTATTTTTTTCTTATCTGAACGACTTAAAATGCACTTTTACAATAATAGGACTCTCCTTGGAAAGTTCCACTTTTAGCCAGTTTCCCATGGTAAGTCTGAAGTATTTTTGACTGCGCTCTGCCTTCAACTGCCCTAACTACCCAATAAAAGGCCCAGATAATTAGATTTGTTACTCTATTTATAAATTTTCACGGGAAACTATTACTATCAGAAATAATGAATGTTTCGTATTTATAAATTCATTGTTGACCCCTTTCATCCCTACCCTTTTCTTACTAGAGATACATTTGTTTGCTTATCTGTAGAACTGGCTTTTCTTTCATAAAATCTGGCCAGGTCTATGATAGGCACATATTCCAGTACAGCAGTATCAACTAAGCTTATTTTTATTTTAACCATTTTGTTATGTTGTCAGAAAAGCTGGGTGTAGATATTGTTACACTAGGATGGAAAGTGTTTTTGCCAGTGTAAGTTATTCCACTTGGGAACCAGTATTTTCTCTACCAACAAAATCACTTTTTTCTCTTTTATTTTCTTTCTGGACAGTAGAAGCTGCACCCACACAAGGATGGCTTGCCAGGACAGTTATATTTGTAAACTTTTCCTCATGCTAACCTGGTCTCCAAAACAGTATTGCATAAATAATGAAGGCAGGTGGGAGCAATCATAAGTGAATGCCAAAACACTGCAGCTGAGTTCATTCTTATGTCAAAAGCACTGTGGTGGTGTAGTTCTGTCAAGGGTCAGCTATTTTGGGCTGAGGGCTCAGCATCTCTTAATTCTGCCTTTAGAAATATCTTTACTGTTACAGCTGCTTTGAAAAAGAGTAGGGCCAGACTATGCCCTGACTCCATTTCCCAGGTGGTCAGGCCCAGAATTTAGAAGAGATGAAACAAAAGGAGAAACTTCCATGGGAGTAGCTGAAGAAGAGAAGAGTTCTTTCTAGTTGAGCCAGGGAAGAAAAGGACACAAGTGTGGAATGCTGGCAGGGGAAGACAGGAGCTTAGGTGGGCTAGGCCAGTATGAACACCGCTCTTTGAACACACATCCCTGTACTGGATCCCAGTGTACGCTGGATGAAAATCAAGGTATTGGCTACAATTTAAAAGCCATGGCTGGCTCTGTTCCTGGTGGTCACCTGCACTGCCTCATCCTCTCTGGTTGTCTTCCACTGCAGCTTCACTGTAGGTCCCAAAGGCTGGACTCCAGTGAGGAAATAGTGTGTGCTCTTCTTGGGACAGGAATTTCTGACTGGAATTTGCTAGTTTCTGTAATGTAGTAGCATCTGGAATGGATTAATAATTTAGTTTTAAATTTTTTCATGTCCTGTTCTGTGTTCAGTTTGCATGGGTTGAATTAATGTGTACTGGCCATAGGGGTTAATTTCCAAAGGAAGTGTCTGCCATAGTCAGAGATGAACTTTGTTCTGAACCAACTTTTTTGAACAGCACCCGTTGTTAACAAATGTTTCTCTGAGTAGCTGTAAGGCACCTGGATGTTGTGATGAATGTCACAGTCTAACCAAACTAAATAATGCCTAGATAGTACGTAACAGATAACCTTAGTATCTATTGCTGGTTATGACATTTGTAAACTTATTCACTACTTTTCACAAATAAGGGATGTGGTAAATATTTGTCAATGTTATAAATATTGTCCTTCTCTGTATGAAAGAATAGAAAGCAAAGTGTGTACTTGAAATGCCAGAGTAGCCATACATAAAACAAAAATTGGCACCTTTTGGCAATTTTTTTACTTTCTTATTTAAACTGACACATCAGACTTAACCAAGAGTTGTTTCCAGGTTTTCCGTAATTTTTTTATTGATACTTCGACTTTAATGATGATCAATGAAAAGCTATACAGAAAAGTCATATTGTGCCAGTGTACCGTGTCCCAGCTTTATATGAAGAGAGATATTATCTTTATTACAGCGTCAGAATTTCATGAGCTTGAACCCTTTGCTATTACTGCCTAGTGCCTGAAAAACATTTCTTGCCATGTGTTTCTACTGCATCCTGTTGGACATGTTTTACAGTCTGACAGTGGCATTATGGATTGCTTAATCTTTTCTTTTTATGTAAAGAAAAATCAAGACTCGCCTTGACTAGAACAATGTTTCTTTTGTCGACAGAGTGTTAATGAATAAAGTTGTTTTCAAGGTCAGATTGGCAAGCCAGGCTTATAAAAAATCACCTCATTCTGCAGCAGTGATAAAACAAGAATCGCAACTCAAGTTTTGCTTCTTTCTCTTTAGACCTTCTGATTAAAAACAATAATGACAGAACACTCTGAAATGCATCACAGGTTTGAAAACTAATTCATACTCTTCCATGCTATTACATTAGTGACTAACTTCCTCTATCTGCAGAATAATGTAAAGGTACAAAAATCCCTCTGCAACAAATGATAAACTTCCATTTAATATCAGGATCAGTTTAGGTATTTTAACAAAATCTCATGTAATAGAAAAAGATTTTATCTTGGTATATCATTTCCTTTCTATTTTCTTGCTGTTTGGTCTCAGTAATTGGAATTACTGTATCCTTTTAACTCCTTATGATTCCTATCAAATTTAGAGATGTTTCTTGGTTCAAAATCGGTCCGTTAGACAATACCTTGTAAAGCATCAATTACCGATGGCTTCTGTAGATACTTTTGCTGTTCAGCCATCAAGACCCCTAGAAGCTTTTCAAAATGGCATAAGAGAATTAAATTGCTTGCTGCAAAAATCTAAGGCTGTTTTCCCCCGCCTTCCCCCCCCCCCTCCCCAGCATTGGTATGCTTGAAATAATGTATAATTCAGTAGTACTTCAGATTATGCTTAACTGCTTAATGGTAAATTTAGTCAGGAATGCGTTTTTACACTTGTAGGGCCATTCTTCATTACTGCATTCATGTGCCAAACTGCCCTGGAACAGCAGCAAGTAAACAGCAGTAGTGATCCCAGTCACAGCCCTGTTAATAATTTGAGGAACCCAAATGGGAAATCCACTTCTAAGTTTGTATTTTTTTTCCCAGCTACTTGTTCCAAGCAGGTCTGAATTTGCTGGGTGGTCTTTTTTTCTTTTTTCCCCACCGCTCACCATGTAACACTTCTACTTACACCTCCCAAACAGACCGCACACAGATGATGGCCATATTTCGAGAAACAAATTCTTAAGGAGGATTTTGATTTCACCAGTAAAACTAAAAATCAGTCATTTTAAGTTGCTTTGTTGGTTTATTAAGCCACATTCACCTTTGTGTAGGTTGATCCACATACTCGTGGTGATGTAGCAATACAATCTAAAAGTCAGAATTAAACTGAGAGTTAACAGTAAGCAAACTTGAAGGAGTAGGGAAAATATTCCATTGATTTCAAAGTTTTATTAATTGGAAAATAGGAACATTTTCAGGAAAATAGTGGGGCAAAATTATTTTTTATATAAATTAATGTTAGAAGAGCTAACTTAGAAATACACATGGCACCCTCAGGCCTCTTCCTTGTATTATTATCCGTCATCAAAAAATTCTGACTCCAGAATATTCAGACTGAAGCACCTCCATCACTCTTGCTTGTTACACTGTATTTAGGAAAAAGAGTCTGCTTTTTTGTAAGTAAGGACTTAAACTATGAGGAATTCTAAATAACATTCTTGAAGTTGTAATTTACCCCTAGGAGTTAACAGAGACTCATCACTTTCCCCTCTTTACTCTTTATTGTAAAGATAAATCATATTCATATTTGAAAGACACCAAACAGTTTTGTCTCATTCTGCTCTACTCGTGGTATATTAAGATGCATCTGAGGAAAGTGGCATGCCTTTGAGTGTTTTGGGGTAAATCTGGTCATCTGACATCTTCTAGCTAAGTTTAGGTTACAAAACGGGTTTGAGAGTACAAGTTACTATGTATAGCAAGGGATAAATACTTGAGAATGGTAACTAAACCCTGCATTTTGGAATTATCAGTGTGACCAACTGCCCATGAAATGCTTTTCATTTTAATGTATAGTGTGTCTGTATATAATTCTAGATCTGTATTTATATCTGCAACCATATGCTGCTAGATTTACATCTCCTGTTCAGACAAATTACTTGAGCTGCAGTTGTCAAAGCAAACAGAGCTCTTTTTTTTTCTCAAAAGCGCTGAACACATAACACATGACGCATTTCAGTCTTTCTTATGTGATAACTTTTAAAATAACAAGCTACTAATACGCACGATGTGTAAATGGGCAGCAAAGTTAAAAACAGAGGGGCAAGTAGGAGAGTCAGACATTTGTTACTGTCTACTAATCAGAGCAGCTGTTTGGGGAGCACTGCTCAGAGAAAGCAAGAGACACACGTGCATGTCCTGTCCTCAGTCACCGTATTTTCCCGCACCCCAGATTAGCCCAGAAGATGTCATTGCTCACCTCAGGTCGGTTAGTGGCAGAGTGTGCTAGAAAGTTTTCTGTAAATCCCTGGAGGTTAATGTCTTGCAGTCTGAGGATTGCTGGGGACTGTTTTGTTGAGTTTATTGATTTTGCTGCGGTCTGGTCATTGGAGTGGGATTCCAGAGCTGGAGCGTAACCCTTGAAGGAGAATTTAGCAGTTTAATCTGGAATATAACAAGTTCAGAGATTAATTGCAAGACAGGGAAAAGCAATAGGCTCATTGATAATACTGTCAATATATGACTAGACAAAGCTCCAGAAAGGTGTGTGCCATATCTCATTGAAATCTTGTGTTCGTCTGCTGATTTGACAGCAAGCCTTTTTCAGTGGAGCAAATCTATATATATTTTCCAGCCAAGAGTTATGAGTGGGAGTTTTGCCTGATTTCAACAATTTAGTAATCTTTCTTTTGGCTGACGACGAAGCAACATGAATATTTTTTTACAAATATTTGTCTGGCAAGGGCTCATTTGTATTCCACTGTACAAAAATGTTTGAGGATAAATTTAGCAGCATTGTCAGCTACACTGTCATCAATGTGCTGCGTGTAGACTTACCTAAATTCCCAAGAAAAAGCACGATCACCTCCTGTTTACCTGCATGCCCTTTGACATCTGATAGCTGCTTGCATATGCCAGCTAGAATTTGGTTTGGAAAGTGACAGTTTGTAACAAAAAATAACAAAAACCACTCAGCAAAGTAATAGTCAATCTGTTTCTAGGGTGAGATTTATATCTTTTAACCTTAATGGTGTAAAATTTGGAAATTTAGTTTAGCATACTACTCTGGACTGCGTAGGATGATAGTAACAATGTAATAGGTTTTAATATAGGCTATTGGAATTTATATATAACACTACCCCCGGTCACAAATTGTCATCATTCTTTTATGCCTTTAGACCAAACTCATTGCTTTCTGCTTTTTTTCCAAATATTTCTGTGAGGTAGTTTCCTACTGAGGAACAAAACAAAGGACAATACAGTACATCTCAAAGGTTGTGCGATTCTGTGAATGCTAATCTCTAAAAAAGACGATTAGTATCTTACAGGGCCAACAGGGAGTTGAGACTTCTCATTTTGGAGTGTTCTCACCCTCTTTCACTCTCATGGGGAGAAATGAAGAATGTGGCTCTCTGTTTGATCCTGTTCAAGCAAATGAGGTCCAAGAAAACATCTGTTAGTGAGGTGGTGTCTCTTGCTTCTAGCTACTCTTTATTCAGAGGCCAAAATCACTGAGTTGATCAGTTGAGGTGATCAGTGACAGTATGAAAAGTGTATACTTATTTTTCCTGGACAGTAGAGGAGGAAGAGCACTATTCTGAAGAAGAAATCTTGCCTAGGTTGTGCATACACAGGCAATATTCTCAGAACAAAAGTGACTCACCCACTCTGAGTCGTGTAAAAGACAGAGGTCTGATCTAGTGTGGTCCTGTAGCTCCTTCTGTAGTTGCTAAAGGGACGTAGGCTGCTCCAGACACTCTCCACACTGCCACAATCATTCCATGTCTCTCAGCCACTCGCACTACGGTGATCTTACTTGCCCTCTGGAGGCAGCTGATTTTTCTTTCCTCCTCTGTCTGTAGACAAAAACAAGATCCCTGTCTTGATTCAGACAGCTTGAAATTATTGAAGTTGGCACAGACACACTCTAGAGTTTGTTAGTGGAACCTGGAGTTGTCCAACAGAAAAGAGATCTCCCAAATGAAACTGTGTAATCATTGCATCCCATGGTGTAGGGGAGTGTCTCTGCCTTCAGTTAACTGCACCGAATAAACAGCAGCAAAACCTTTGCCTTGGCAAGCTTATATTTTCTCTGTTCTGTTGAAATAAGGTTGCCAGCTGTGTATAAGGAAGTTTTCTAACCGTTCAGATAATTCTAATGTTCACATGCAGGATTTTACAACTAGGTTTACTCTCATTTATTTTCCAGTTGACATAAAACATAAATGTAAATAAATGAGGTTATAGACACATTCAAAGAAATTGCATTGTTCATCCAATACATGTACATGCTTGAAAAAGAAGGGGTCCCTAACAGAGGTAATTGAAAGAGAAACGTATCTATGACATTTATTTTTAGCTACTCAGATGTAATTAAGCCTGATGTTTTGATAGTATTAAATAATGAGCTATATTGATGCAAGAAGGTGCCATCATTCAAACTTAATTATGTGTCTCTAGGTTTCTTGTGCCAACTGAGTCCCCGAATTACTTAGGAGTTAGGGGCATGATTGTAGAAAGGGTTTCAACTGTTAGCTTAGAATCACAGACTCATAGAATGATTTCAGTTGGAAGGGACCTTCAGAAGTCATCTAGTCTAAACCCCCTGCAATGAACAGGGACTCCTGCAACTAGATCACGTTGCTCAGAGGCCCATACAACCTGATCTTGAATGTTTCCAGGGAGGGGGCATCTACCACCTCTCTGGGCAACCTGTTCCAGTGCCTCACCACCCTCATCATAAAAAATTTCTTCCTTATATCTACCCTTGTCCTATTGCAACAGGCCTTGCTAAAAAGTCTGTCCCCATCTTTCTCATAAGCCCTCTTTAAGTACTGAAAGTTTGCGATAAGCTCTCCTTGGAGCCTTCTTTTCTCCAGGCTAAACAACTCCACCTCTCTCAGCCTTTCCTCACAGCAGAGGTGTTCCATCCCTCAGGTCATTTGAATTGTGTTGAATTACTTCTGACTGTAAGGTAGTAAAAATTCTTTAATCAGGATGTATGTAAATATATTACTTTTAAAGTTCCCAGATGTGGTGGATTAAATCCTTAACATGTCTTTCAGTTTGGTCTCTGTAAATCAAACTGCCACCGGATTTCACCAAACTGGAACAGAGAAGATGCTAAAGGAAGATACTGTTTGGTTCATTGTTGCTGATGATTAAAAGAGTAGTGATAAACATATGCTAGGCATTTATTTACTTCTGGTAAATATCAGTTTGTTCTTCATGTGGTGCCACAAACTTCTTGGTTCTGTTAGACAGCTGGAATCTATTTTGCTTGATGCAGTATGTAATAAACAGTTAAACGAGTTAAAGTAGGTAAAAACAGAGTTTTCTCCCACAGACTTTATCTGCTGTAATCAATGGGAGTTGAAAAGCAAAACCACCACACTGCCCTGAAAACCTCAGCCAGAATCTTTGTTATTTGCAGCATTGTACTAGGAAGACTCTAGAGATATAAGGAGAGTTTGCAGAGCTGGCTCTTAGGAGGAAAAAGACATCTTTTTTCTTCCCGTCTGACTGTGTTTGAAAAGTAACAGTCACTGTGTAACCATAATGAAAGCTTCTTGTACAGTCACTTCACATTCAGTCCTCTATCAAAACTTTTCAGAGTATATTAGCACCTTCAGTCTGGGTGAAAGGCTGTATTTTACTAATTTCACTGCCTGTTTATTTGGGAATTCCAAGATTTTTGTGAAACGCTATTAGTAATATCTTACCAAAAACAAAAGGAATTCTTCTTACGCCCTCATTTTGCCAATGATTCCAGTGGCATGTTGCATGCCTGTTCTCTAATTCTGTCTTGCTAAAGAACAGATCATTCAGGAACTGCAGTTCTGGGAAGTCTTCTTGCTACCAGGCAGGAGCATTGGTTCATTGGAAAAGTGGGAATCAGCTGTAAAATCATAAAGTCACAGAAATAATTAAGGTTGGAAGAAAAGGACCTCTGAAGATCATATAGGACAATCTCTTACTCAGAGCACAACTAACTTCAAAGTTCACCTGGGTGCTCAGGGCATTGTCCATCAAGTTTTTTAAATCTCCAACAGAGGCTTGACAGCTTTTCTGGGCTACCTGTTCCAGTACTTAACCACTCTCATTGTGAAAAATATTCCTTGGTCATAGTCAATATTGGTGTCTATTGCCTCTTGTCCTTCCACTGTGCACACTGCTGTTTGTATGGCACCAAGGCACTGCACAGCCCTGACTCTCCCCCAATCCAGAAAAAGGACTTTCTGAAGTACATCACACCATCTTTTTTGTTCCTGCCCTCTAGAGAAACCTGGATGTGAAGGATCAGACATACCTGAATCTTACCTTGATGTGGATCTCAACAGTACAAATCTAGCCTCTGAATCTCTCAAACTACACATCCATCTGTGTTACTTACAACTAGTTTCGGAGTTGTGGTGACACTCCCAGTAGAGCACAGTGGGGAAGGATGGAGCATCTGGCAGATACTGACTAGTCTGCTTGGGGCTGACATTGCCAGTTTTGAGGAGCCTGGGGTGAAGCACGAGGTTTGAAAAAGGTTTTGTAAGCATTAATTAGAAAGAGTGTGAGGGAGAAGTTGTTGGAAGTGATGACGGGAGGGATCTGATCAGTGGCGGAGCCTGAGGGCAGGATGCTCCACCTGAAGCAGGGATGGACAGATGGAGATGATGGTGGTGGTGGAGATCCTCCAGCAGCCAGAGGGGCTGGAAAGGGAAATAACCTTTGAAGGGGTAAGGAGGACATGTTTCTTACTGGAGAAGGCAAACATAACCTCTAGAAGGGTTTCTAATCTGATAATGATGTTGAGGAAAGGAACCATACTTTTTGATCTCATTTGCATTTAAACTGAAATTTTCCTGCTCTCCCTAGAAAATCTATCTGTCTGCCTTGGTAAATTACAAATACACCGTCACCTCCAGAGAAAAGGACAGGAAAAATTCTCAGTGGTGAAAGTTCCTCTGAGTAGGAAACAAAAGTTTGTCCTTCCAGTTGCAGTTGTTCAGTGGTATCAAAGCGAATCAACCATTCAGTGACAGCAGTAGTAACAGATGTTTACGTAGACCAAGCAGCTTCTTAATCTTCTTCCCTGCCTGATGCTACACTGACCGACTAGTTCTTTTTTGGTGCAGTGGCCATAGCTCCAATGAAATACTGCTCTGACTGTCTCACATGCGATGTAAGAGCTCTTTGCTAAACAGCCTCTTCAAAACAGCCTGTTTAAAAAGTTACTTCTGTGTCTCCAGACCTTGTCACTAGGGGTCCAGAGAGAAGACTGACAGGAACCCTTTCACCTTTCAGTTAAGCTAACTATCTAAAATTGGCTCAGTACAGTAATGACCGATGGCTGTTAGTGGTTTGTGTAAAAATGACTGAATAGCCTCAGGTTTTATTTGAGATTACCGCCCAGATAAAGGAGCCACCACAGGTCTTTAATTGTCGGTCTCACTGCTTCTAGTAATTTTCACTGGAATAAGAAGCAACTGGTAGAGTCTGTGGAAAGAAAATCCATCAATCTATCTTATTTAATATGAAAAAATCCAGAAAATTTGGGTCTTTTGATGACAAGAGAAACATATTCTCTCTTCAAGTGGCATTGTGGTTGTTAACAGGAGTGTATCTACTTTTCTACCACCTCTAACCATGTATTTTCAGCTGCCTTTAGTTAATCATAGTACAGTTTTACTGCTACAAGTCACTTTGCACTCCCCACAGGACATTCTCAACGGAAGACCTCTTCTTGCATTGCTTTACTTTTTTTTTCTTCTTTTTTTTTTTTTTCCTGATAAATGTATAACCCTGAATAAATTGTTGCCAGCTTGTTTACAAGATCCTTTAAATCCTCTCCTGGTGCTGGGAGCACATCTTTCTCTTTCTTTGTTCAGTTTTTCCCCTTGACAGCCGAAAACAACAATAATAAAAAGTGCCCAAGAGCTATTTTAATTCTTTATAGTTATTGTAATTGCAGTTTTCATGGGATTTCCCTGCTGTTCTTTGGAAACAGACAGTACTTTCCGTGTTGAAGCAAGCCTGTAGTACACAGTAAAAACGTGTGAAAAGGAATGGTGATGTTTTTGGTACAAGTTAGATATTTATCAAAAGATATCACTTTACTGTGTTAAAATTAATACCCTGCAGTAATGGTTATGGCCTCCTATTTAGAACTAAATTTCCACTTAAATTCACAGTACCAAGCACAAGGTAATAGTCATCCGAAGTATAAAGAGGTTGATGCCTACTGAATATTTTAATAGAAATATCTATCATCCCTTTTAAACCTATGTTATTTTTTACATCTAAGTGCTTTCAAAAAATCCTTCTGGAGACCATCCTGCATGTTTAGGCTGCTGAATGCCTTTCAAAAGATATTCAGCAGCAAATACAAGAAGCAAAATTTCACACAGGGCCCATTGTGTAATGTTTTGGTACAAGTATTTAAGAATGGAAAAGGACTCAGATTGGTGTAACAGCGGAGTGAATTTGAGAAAGAAATTCAGAACAGTAACTCAGCAGATATATAGAGATATCTCTTTTGGGTTTTTTGGTCAATGAGCTATTGAAGCTTAGGGAATCATAGCAAAAATATTTTAGTTCACATCACTAATATAACAGTGGTGTATTACTTCTAGCAACATCTTAATATGACAATTATTGACAGCTAGCTTTGAAAAAGGTAGCATTTGCTTGAATAGCAAAGTTACAACAAAGAACAATTCAGTCTGTTTGCATTCTGATCAATTTTAGAATAATTTACTTGTCATAAATATTCTGTTATAATTCTCCATCAAATGTCTGCTGATGTTTTTGTAAAAGCTGTCAGGACAAAAGGTCATACTGTGATTCTGTTATTTATGAATAGTAGTACTACAGTAAATAACAAAAGAGGCAGATACTTCTGTTGCTCAAGCTCACCTGTTTCGCTACAGAACCAATTATTACCCTTGTTGCCCAAATCAGAAGAGGAAGTCCATCTTCCCTTTGGTTGTACCACACTGTAGTGTATTATTTTGCTGCTCCGTGGTTCTTACTCATGGAAGATTGCTGTTTGTTAAGAAGGCAGCAAAACTTGGCCTCAGGGACTGAAACATTGTTATGAAATGCATTTTCAAAAGTGCCTCTACTAACCTCTAAAGTGGCCCTGAGCTATTTACAGGTGTGAAACTGCATTCATCAAAGCCAGGGCTACGCCACTTGGTGCAGAGGAATGGTTACATATGCTTAATTTGGTTTCATGTTCTATGAAGTACACAAGCACAGAGATCTTCATCCTTCCTGTTTTTTTATAGGCAGTGGGAAAGTCACCTTCATTTCAGTAGTACAACAAGAGCACGCTGACGTTACTGGAATGGACTGCTTACAGCTCTGGAGGTGGTCATCTTGCTGAACAGTGGATCTGAGCCTCGGGTTCACATCCTGTAAAATTACCTGGGAGTATTCCCAAAGGCACTGGGGCAGAGAATAAATCACTGCTACTATAATTAACGGTAAAAGAAGTATTGAATTCTGTGGGAAAGTGGAATCATTTAAATGCTGATGAAGAGCTGCAGGCCAAATACCAAGACAGGAAAAATTCCTTTTAAATAACTACACCTCAAACAAAGAAAAATTCTTATTCTCTAAGCATTTCTATAATTGATATTTTATTTGTTTACAAGTGAGCTTTGATGGCCATCCTGAAAAGAAATCTTCGGCATACATACTTTACGGGTTTTGTACAGAAATTTTCATACACTTCTGGAAGTCAGACACTTTCAAAGTGGGTGGCAGAAGAGATTTAATGGAGTATGGCAAGAAAATACAGAAAGCAGAGAATACCAGATAAACTGTAAATTATGTGGATAAGCAATGTACATTTATTCCAGGTTCACTCAACAGCTGTGCAATTCTAGTTGATATATGGAGTTTTAGCTGAGTATCTCTCAAATGAAAAGAGTAAGCCTCTATGGCTTGAGCTCAAAACTGTAGGCTCCTTCACTGGGGCGGTAACAGGATCATATCCTTTGTGGTTCAGGCACAGAGGAGAAGAGCGAAACTGGTGCCTACAGATGTTTCTGTTCTATACAGGAGATTGTTCCACACAGTGTTTGCTGGAAACAGGCTACAGGCTGGAGCTGCTGGGGAGGTCATACAGGTTTCCAATACAGTGTTCCTGCTCCAGGTTGCCAAAGAGTTTGAGCGACTGAGCTTTAACTTGGATCCGTGAATAATAACCACCAAAGGACATTATATTGCCTGGCAATCCCAGAATCCTGGGAACCTGGACACTTCTATTTATCTGTCCCCATGCACCCTCCGGTCATTGAGAGGGGACAGTTTTAGTATTGATCTGCTGGACACTTTCATACAAGGAGCAGAAGTTATCTTTGGAACCTGGAATCATTACTACTAAATACCAAATCGCCTAAAGAGTTACAATAGAGAGCTTCTCTCAACAGACGTATTTTTAGCTGTTCTTTCTAACAGTAGTGAATTTATGCTATGCAGAAGCATTACTTAATCAGGTTTGATTGTAGCCACAGCACAATTTAGTCTCTTTTATATACTGTTGCCTAGTCTAGACTACTAGCTCGCACAATATTAATGCAATGCAGATTAAAAGAATATTGTTGGAAAATACTGAAAGCAACCCTTGTTTATGTTCCACTCCTACTAAAACTGAAATCAAAATGTCTATTCTTCATCTACTGAATAGTCACTTCAATAGCATTCATTTAAAATTCCCTAAAAAAATCTTAGATTACCATTCTGCAGTTGTAAATTAAAGAGAAAGGATTTGAATTATGCTATTTTCCTGAACTGAGAAACTACTGCATAAAATTTCTGTTGGGATAGAAAGGAAAGAAATTAATAGATTACTTTTGTATTTGTTATGGGTTTTGTTCTCTTTCTCTGAATATTCTAGGAAGCAAGGTAACAGAAACAGTGAATTCATATAAATCCAGAGTATATTCATGAGAAACTGATTCTGAAATCTGAACAGCAAATATCCATACAGGGAACATGATTCTGCACAAACAGAGCCCTCTTTTGAGTGCATTTTACTCTGTGAGACAGATTTGTGCTTATCTGAAGGCAGAAGGCCTCTTTGTCAGAACAAATTATTCATTGAAATTGTTGCATTTAGTCTTCCAGGGCTTTGGTCTAAGAGCAGGAATCTAGTTCCCATAGAGATCAAGGACTCTGAATTATGCTCACAGTCTGATGTTCCTGGATCTAATATTTCATGGAAGTGCAGAGAAGTTTCTTTCAGAAAAAAAAAAAAAAAAACAACCTGTGACAGAGTTTTTGGAGGGACACAGAAAACAATAAAAATAATTCTATGGGTTTTGTGAGGGGTTTTTTTGTTTTTTTTTTGTTTTTTGTTTTTTTGGTTTTTTTAGGGTAGACAGTTACTATGTATAACTTTCTAAGGAGCAAAAATCCCCTTCATTAGGATGTTTTAAGAATAGGTGTTATGAATTTTACAGACAAGATCAAACATGTCTCAACAGCAAATCTGATGACTCAGGGTAAGGATACAGCAAGAGGATCCCATACAGTTCCCTTGCAAGGGCAAACAGAGTTTGGGAAGACTCATATGGCATTGGTTCCCCTAGGTGTCCAGAACACAAAACAATTCTCCAGCCTCAAAGATATTGATATTAACAGCATTGTAAATCTCATCTTATATTGTCAAAATAAAGAATAAGGTCTTAAAAATACTTCAAGCTTGCCTCAGTCATCAGATCACGAGACATTTTTTCAAAATTACTTTTCCTTTCTTTCTTTTTCTTATTTCTTAACAGTTTTACTCATGTGTTCAAAGTTTTCTTTTGCTATGCTGAGGGCTAGAAACTTGCTTCTGGAGAACAGAAATAAAGAACATATCACAACACACACCTAAATCCAAATCAGAGCATTTTAAAAAGATAGAAGAATTGTAGACACTATTCTGATCACTATAAACAGTATCCTGTGGTTGTTATGTGTCAAAGAACAGACTGAAGTCGACTGCAGTAGTCCACATTATGTATAGCAGATTTCTGATAACAGACAGCAGTTTAACCACACACACACAAAAAAGGTATGGTTAAATAGATGGAATCTGGAATTTGGCAAATGCAGGCAAGAAATGACCCTACAACGTGGAAATTTCTCTGTCATCTGAAAACTTCATAATACTTACGTCTTAAGTACGTGTGATAGTGGAAAGTTCAGTTTCAGGGCTTAACTCTGTAACTAGCTGATGATGCTCTTTGACCTGAAATTTGGCCATGCAGCTTCCCTCTGATTTTAAAATCTAAGATGAAATGAAAGACCTGAAGACTTCTGTTTCTGAACTGCTTGGACTACCCACCTCTCTGTTGTGGCTGTTCTTTTCACACAATTGATGAATCATTCTTGTGATTTTATCACACATCTTTTATCCTATCTATGACACAAAACTGGGAGGAGTGGTAGATACACCAGAAGGCTGTGCTGCCATTCAGCAAGACCTGGACAGGCTGGAGAGTTGGGCAGAGAGGAACATGATGAGGTTCAACAAAGGCAAGTGCAAGGTCCTGCACCTGGAGAGGAACAACCACATGCACCAGTACAGGCTCGGGGTGGACCTGCTGGAGAGCAGCTCTGCGGAGAGGGACCTGGGAGTGCTGGTGGATGACAGGTTGACCATGAGCCAGTACTGTGCCCTGGTTGCCAAGAAGGCCATTGGGATCCTGGGGTGCATTAAGAGCAGTGTGGCCAGCAGGTCGAGGGAGGTTCTACTCCCCCTCTACTCTGCCCTAGTGAGGCCCCCATGAGGAGCTACTGGAGAGAGTCCAGCGGAGGGCTACGAGGATGGTGAGGGGACTGGAACTTCTCTCTTACAAGAAAAGGCTGAGGGAGCTGGGCTTGTTCAGCCTGAAGAAGAGAAGGCTGAGAGGGGATCTTACAGATGCCTATAAATATCTGAAGGATGGGTGTCAGGAGGATGGGGTCAGACTCTTTTCAGTAGTGCCCAGTGACAGGACAAGGGGCAATGGGCACAAACTGAAGCATAGGAAGTTCCGTCTGAACATGAGGAAGAACTTCTTCCCTCTGAGGGTGACAGAGCACTGGCACAGGC
>Ga0065711_1031279_pt1 | contig 30092 bp, 13 predicted proteins | sample Hoacrofraction12_FD_59098 | JGI IMG/M metagenome (GOLD analysis project Ga0065711, IMG submission 59098) | Hoatzin crop microbial communities from Cojedes, Venezuela - Epithelial fraction 12 v2 (version 2) | ecosystem: Host-associated > Birds > Digestive system > Esophagus > Crop | place...
CCTCATAGGAGAGATGCTCCAGTCCCCTCATCATCCTCGTAGCCCTCCGCTGGACTCTCTCCAGTAGCTCCTCATCTTTCTTGAATTGGGGAGCCCAGAACTGGACACAGCACTGCAGATGGGGCCTCACTGGGGCAGAGTAGAGGGGAAAGCTTTAACACACCGCTGGTTCTGTCACCCACCAGTCTTGTGTTCATTCGACCAGGGTCTCCTCTGTGATGAAACAAACGTTAAAACATGCATCATCTGGTAAAGATTTTGGTAATGATTATCACTGCCATCATTTTTCTTTGCAGTTTCTGTGAAAAGTGTTACGTGTTTTTAGGTCACTACATTCCTGACTTTCGTAGGGGGTTTTGTGCATTTCGGTGCAAGAAGTGGATCAGACGTTATCTCCTGATCAGAACTGCAGCTTTCGTAGGTCCTGTATGAGGAGACACGAAGTGCATTTATTGAAAAAGATCCTGCTATTCAACAGTCTCTTGCTGCAGACAAAGCATTGGTGTTCTTATCACACGGTCAGTTTGGATGGATGCGTGTGGTAAGCGTAGGACTCTCTTTAAAAAAATTAAAAACACTTGCTGATAGATTTACACAGGAGGGTCCTGCTGAAGGAGTGTCTTTTCTTTCATTTTAAGTGGATCAGTGTTAGCTGTGCTGTAATCATTTAAAAAGTACTAACAGCAGAAGAAATTGCATGGTCTTACAAAACCTGGTCCGAGGTTGAACTAAGAACATGCTGGTTGTGGTCAGCACGTCGAGGGAGGGGATTCTGCCCGTTTACTCCGCTCTCGTGAGACCCCACCTGGAGTCCTGCGTCCAGCTCTGGAGCCCGCACAATAAGGACAGGGATGTGCTGGAACAGGTCCAGAGGAGGGCCACGAAGATGATCCGAAGGCTGGAGCACCTCTCCTACGAGGACAGGCTGAGGGAGTTGGGGCTGTTCAGCCTGGAGAAGAGAAGGCTGCGGGGTGACCTTTAGAGCAGCCTGCCAGGACCTGAAGGGGCCGACAGGGAGGATGGAGAGGGGCTTTTCACAAGGGTGTGCAGCGATAGGACAAGGGGGAACGGCTGTAAACTAAAAGAGGGCAGATTTAGATGAGATATTAGGAAGAAATTCTTCACCGTCAGGGTGGTGAAACACTGGCCCAGGCTGCCCAGAGAAGCTGTGGCTGCCCCCTCCCTGGCAGTGTTCAAGGCCAGGCTGGATGGAGCTCTGAGCAACCTGGTGTAGTGGAAGATGTCCCTGCTCATGGCGGGGGGGTTGGAACCGGATGATCTTTAAGGTCCCTTCCAGCCCAAACCATTCTATGATTCTAAAAGAAGTGCATCTTGTTCGGCAAGTCCTGTCTGCTTGCTTAGTGTTGCTGTCCATGTGTTTAATACACTCCAAAGGGCAGACCCCGTTTAACGTCGGACATTTACCTTGCTGTTTTGCCCCTTCAGAAGCATGGGATTTTCAGTAAAAGAAGGCAACGGTTTAATTTTTTGTAAGGGATCTAGTACTTTGCTAATACTTCTGTGTAGGTCGATGACCCATTGTACCAGTCTGGGAGTTTGGAAGACTTCAAAATCTTAGTAAAATAGTACTTTTTAGCTTTTCCTTGTTCTACCTTGCTATAGACTTTCGTAGAATTGAAGTTGGTTCATGGGGTTAAGCAGTTTGTCTCTACTAATATTAAATTATATAAAGCTGCTGTAACGTGGTTACATTTTAACTCAAAGAGCCTGTTGGTACTAATCTGATTGCAGTCTGTTTCCAAACCATGCACTGAAAGGCAGTATAAATTTTAACCAATTTTTGTCATTAAAACCATACCATTTTTATAAAACAGCTCTGGCTTTATATATTCATTTGGTGCACCGGTTGTTGGGAGATTTTGCTGAGTACTTTTTTGCTTCCATGGTTTTTTGCTCAAGGCGTCTTTACTGTTGAGCGTTGATTTCTTGGCTCCACCAGTCCGGTCTGTGTTGTGGAATGTAAAGAGTAGAAGTCTCTTCCCATTTTATTTTCTTCTGAACATGTCCTGTTTTAAAGGAAAATGTTATTACTTTGAGCGTGGTTTGAACCCACGGCTCAGTAAGTAACTACAAGAGCTGCTAAAGCCCCGCTCCTGCGGAAAGCTGAGTGCATTTGGACCCAATCGAGTTTAATGGGCTCCGGGCTGCTGAGAGAGGCCGTGCGAGCAGAACAGCTCGCCAAAACAAGATCTGCGCGTTTCGGCTGGGAGCAATGGCTGGAATTTATCAAAGCCAAACAATATGGGGGGAGAACAGTTAATTTCAGGTTTAATATATACAGCAGGTCTGATTTCCATTGAAGTCAGATGAGTTATGGTGGCAGGAAGGAGGCCGATAAATTTTTGTCTTCTGCAGCAACGTGGGAAAACATCCAAAGTATTTACTTCTACTGCCTCGTGCGTGCTGGTGTGCCTCTTACAAAATTAGGATGATGTTTTCGTTCTGCATTCTGTTTGCAAAGAAGATGAAATACCTTACTGTAATGCCTCTTTATGATGACTTCCTTCTCAAGTGTGCTGGCAGGAGTCCTCTGTGGTCCTTATTTGCCAGTGAGAAAAATCCAGAAGTAGAACATATGCTTTAAAAGTGTGTTACACTAATATCTGTACAGTGCTAAGTGCCAGGCTGTTCAGGTTTGGGGTTTTGTTTGTTTTTTTTCTTAAGGTAGGGCCTATTTTTCACGTATGTTCTTGTTAAAAGATTGTACTCAGCTGTATGTGAGTTCAGATTTGTAAAAAAGTCAGCCATTGCTCACGTTGGGTACTGCCTGTGAGGGAGTTTTAATGGGTTTTAACTTGGTTTTCCTAGAAATGCTGTAGCAGTTGCACGTAAAATCAATTTTTACCCCTAAATGCAAAGATCATGAAGCAGAAAATTTTGAAGTTGAGCCTCAGGTGGTTTTCTCGCCTTCCAGATTCAGTCACTCCTAAAAGGTATCAGACAGTGCATTTTCTAGGCAACATTCACTGGTAATCTCAGACCTAGTGAAGGGCAGATGTTTGGTTTGATGCCAGTCTTTACCCTCTGCTTCATCCATCTGTAGGAAAAATTCTGTCCTCCTTTGTGCACTACCGCCTTGACTAGGTGGAGAGAGGAATGCGTAACAGACTTGCGGGGAATGTGGTGCTCTTTGCCATAAGGATCTCCTCTCTTGTGAGCTTGTGACAGGACCGAGCATTGCACCTCCTCGCAGCCATGCAGTAGAGCTGTTTCCCGGAGGCAGGAACCCTTCCTGCATCTCAAGCTGTAGCACTCCTGCCTGCAGCCAGCTCTCGGAAAGCCTCTGGGGGGAGCTTGCATGCAGGTGTGACTGAGAAAGAAGGAAGGAAAGCAGGCAGAACGCGCTGAGGATCATCAGTTCAGGGCTAGGGTAGAGGATCTGGGAGAAGACCACCTTTTAAAATCGTAAAGGCCAATGTCACAGTTTCATCACTTAGTCAGCAGTGGGTCTTAAACCCTTCAGCAAGCAGCCTTTGTTCAGTCTCTTCTTCCAGCCCTGGCCTTTTGAGCCAAGTTTGAATTCTCCATCGCTGGTGCACGCTTTGCCTGGCTTCTTTCTGCCTCTGCTTTTCTCCTTGCTGGTCTGTCTTGGGTCTCTTGGTTTACACTGCTGGCACCGTGAATTTTTCTCACATGACCTTTACACAAAAGACAGGTAAAATGTGGGTGTAATTTGGGGACCTAAATATGAAGAGCATAAAGAGCACAAACTAAAAGTGAGCCAAACATGGATATGTAGAGATTATTTTTCTGAAAGTGGTTTCTGTGCATTGCTGAAGTCTTGGTGAAGGTGGAAGTTGTAATGGGGTTCTACCTGTCAGGCTGCCTTTTCCAAAAGGGATTACCCTCCAGCAAAAAGCTTTCTTGCTGTTAGTGTAGCAGTTACATGGTCAGCACAGCTCTCAACCTGTGCATCCAAGCACGGAGAAAGATGCCAGAGCGGGTGGAAGTTGGAGGAGCTTCCTAGCATCTATGCGGTGTTGTGGAGTGTGTAATACCATGGCAGGAGTCGTGCACGGGAGTGCGCTGCGGCGGAGGCAACCGGGAGGGCAGCCAGCGCCGGGAAGGCGTGCAGACGGCAGGCGGGTAGGACAAGGTGGTTGGGAGAAATGCCAGGAACGGCCAGCTTGCAGTTGGCCCCTTCTGCTCTTTCAGCAGCAGTGGCGGGGCACTTCTTCGCTACGGGCTCCTTCATCCCAGTGCCCCAAGAACTTAGTCATCTCATCGTCACCTTGTTGCATCTTTCCCTGCCTCAGCAGCTCTCAGGAGAGCAGGGCATACCCTTGGAGGGCAGAGACATAACCAAAACATTCCCGTTTGAGAACAGTTGACTGGAGTACCTCATTCGTGGTTTCCACTTTCGGTTCCTTCACTTCTCTGCTGCAGCTCCCTCACACAAATGCAGTTAGCCCTGTCCTTAGGCAGGTGGCAGATTCAGGTGGCTGAAGAGAGAGGTGGAGCTGGTTTTTTTTTTCTGGTAACATCACAAAGTATGGAAGCTGTGATACCTTGCTTGAACTAAGGCAAATGCAATACAGAGCATTGGTGCTGGAGGAACTGGCAAAGCCCAATTATCACAGCAGCACACATTGAAAAATTATTTCCATACATTTAGAAAAAAAAAAAAGAGTAAAGAAAACTGGAATTCCTGTAACATATCAGCTTCACCTGTTAACCTCCCAGCCAGTAATACAAGAATGCAGCCTGCAAGAAAGAGATGACACTTGCCTTTAGACAGAGCTATGGAAGCAAACATGAGAGAAGAAACGACATCTTTCCTACAGCTGCAAAAGTGGAATGATTAATGTCCACAACATTTATGTTGATGTTCTGGCAGGATCTCATTTACTAAATTTTCAGATTTTGGAAATAAAGATGCAGTTTCTGCCCGTTGCTTTATAGCTGCATGCCCTTACACAGGAAATCAAGGGAGAGCTGTAAAACATTGCCCTGGATCGAGCTGCATTTTGCTGCGAACAGGCTTAACTGTATTGTGTATGTGAATATATGTATATTAAATGAAACAAGAACAAGATGTGATCTTATTGGGAAAGAATCCTTGCAATATCCCGTAAGTTCCATTCCCTTCACAGAATATCCCAAAGCCCACCAAAAAGCTGTCCAAAACCTGGAAACGTCAATACAGGCTGAGGGAGCTGGTTCCCAGCCTGATGAGCAAGCTGTGTTTGCCCTGTTGGTATTATATCATATCCATACTGTATAACTACTATATCAGAGATTAAAAGAAGGTCATGCTGTATTATGAACCGCTGTCTTTATTTTTAGGATTAGATAACTTTGCTCTTTTTTTCCTCCCACTGATTCTCTTTATGTCCTAAGGGCAGATCCTTTCTCTTGGGTCAGGAATGTAATAAGGCAGGTTTTCCTCTCTCCAGGATATTGTGTCTGTCTCACTGTGTTTAAATTGCCACAGAAAGCTCTTCTGAGCAAAATACAGTATTTTCTTTGTACAAGAGCCAACGATTGACGTATCCTTGGGGACTTCTCTGTCTTTAGCATTTAAACATACAAGTTGGATATGTTTAACCTATTGATAGGCAACGAATACAACTACAGAATTTATTGCAAGAGAACAAAAGGAGAAGCAGAAAGAAAACATCCTTTTTTTAACTTGGGGATTGAGAATTTTTATTGCTGTTGTTAGAGCAGAGAGATGAAAAAAATAATCAGACATATTTTCAGCTGAAACAGGGAGGTGAGACAAAAACAGTCCTGCTGGGTTGTCCCCTTTGAATTAGCGTGTGCCTGTTTATTAGTAATACAGTCTCATGTTTAGAGAACAAGACTTCTCCAAGCCCATACGTAAAAGATTATCTGATTCGCCTTGACTTGCTGAAGCAGCGTTTGGGGCAAAAAGATGCCTCCTGCTCAGGCTTGTAGTAAACTCAACAAAATGCAAATGTTTGTTAATTATTACTAGTTTGACTGCTCTCGGTCTTTGTGCATTCCTCGCTTCCGAACTCGTATGCTCCATGAGGCAAGAACAGTCTCTTTCCATGTGTTGCACTGTCCCCAGATCTTTAATACATTTTAAAATACAGCTGTGAACTCGGTCTTCTCCCAGTGGCAGCTGTGCTGGCCCAAGACAGCTGTTGACCCCAACTGTTTGTTGCGACATCTTTGACGTTCCCCTCGGTCTGCCCTTTACACGGGAACGCTCGCTCAGACGATGGAGTCAAACCAGCCAGATTTACCCAAGCCCTTCGGGCCGAGGAAGGTGAATAAGCAGTTTATGAGCTGCTGAGGCAGTGATGTTGGAAGCACAGCAACATCTTGCTAAGAAAAGGTGATGAGCTGTTATGGGGCAGAACCACGCAGTGTCTCAGCGCAGCCGGAATGTGATGTGATCCCCCACACCTGCCACTTTTCTCCTTTCTTTCTGCTTCCATCCTCTCTTCCAATCATTGGCTTCCATACTGCCCTTCTCCCGTGCCCGGCATCCCCGTCCATCTACTTCCGTGGGCTGTCTCAAGTTATAAATCATCATTATTTTCAAGTTGACTTGGGCTTCTAATTTTGATCCCTCACTTTCTTGATTAACTGCTATTGCCAGTTCTCAAGGGACAGAGATGGGAATCCAGAATGGCACAGTAATAAATGAGCTTCAAGCATGAATTCAGCTGGAATGCTGCCTGAGGTCTCATTTTTTTCTTATAATTAAGTATTAACAGTTATGTACACATAGTTTATATATTAAGTTTGTAAAATAGTGTAAGTTATATTTCCTGTTTTCCATATATTTCACTCCGTTGTGTAATAACCGTCTTTTTGACTGAAACTTTCTTTATTTGGTGATTTGATTTGAGTAAAACCTTTTTAGTCACACTGTAGTTATAAACATTTGCAGTACTGATCTTTTTATACTGTTAAAAAAGTCACACTCCTCTCTCTCACATGTAACCCAGAAATATCTGATTACTGAAATGTGGTACGTCGCTAGTCCTCATTTAGGTTTACAATCGTGACCAAGCCTAGGGGGAGCGGGGGGCTTCATTTTTTAACAGTGGAAAACTTTGAAAATTAAGTATTGAGGTTGAATGACGAGATGAAACACTGCAGGGTGAGGAGTGCAGTGTGCAGACGGAGTATTTAGTCCATTCATTATACACAGAGGAAATTGCTGTGCAGTGCTTGTAAGATCCAGCTGATTTGAACTGTGGGTATTCCATTTCAGCAAAGGTGTCAAGACTGTCGAGGCACTGACCGGCTTTGGGCCAGATCAGTGGATTGCATAAATTGTCATGCTGCTAATCAGCGTTAGCAGAGATCTGTGACAAGAGCATTTCTTAAATCTTCCATAAAGTATGCAAGACAGCCGCAAGAACTCTAATAGAATAACAAGAAATGCATCCAGAGGAAAGGAAGCAGGAGTGGAGATCGTTAGCTGAGCCTCTCCACAGGCATGTGCCTATGCAGAAGTGCAGAGTTCTTCGCGTATAGCTATAGCTTTGACTTGGCTTTAAGAACTGCAAGCAGCTTAAGCATTTATGCCACCATAAAGGTTTAAAGCAGCTTAAGTCCTTCTTCCGTCTCAGGAACTAAAAATGGCTTAAGTACTTATGCCACCCTAAGGACACGAGGTCAAACTCTTGACTTGTGCAGCAGGGAGGAGACGCTCGTCTCTTGCGGTTGTGCAGCCTGGTTGTGCCTGCAAATGATCTTTAGCAGGGAAAGGGCTGAAGGGATCCATACCTATTTTCCAACAGATAAGAGGAAAATAAAATGCATTCATTGTTCTTACGGAGAGTCACAGAGGTTAGGGGGAGACTCGATTGCAGTGATTGGAATGTGTCCGAAAAGTCTGCTGGGGATTTCACTCCACAGAGATGCAGGCTTTTTCCCTCCTTACAATGGGATTTTTGTTGTTCCAGGATATTTCCTGCCTCACCAGGACCTCCTTTATATCTACTTTACAAAGCTTTTGTCTGTCCATCTTGCTGTGGATCACGGAGTTAATCTTTATCGAGATGTTAATGAGATGGTAGGGAGGCCTGCCTGATGTCATCTCTTAGTTGCCTGACTACCTAAAATGGTAGTGAGGAGCAGTGGTGAGCCATGGGTTGCACCCCTGGGGAGCAGGCACGCATGGGTACTTGCCGAAGTGCTGACCTGTCACTTTTCTGAATGCTGATACTCGTTTTACTATCACTGAGATATCTCAGGAAGCTGTGTGAGTCAAGAACCTCAAAAGTATGCACACCACTCATGACCAAGTGACTACTTTCAGTGGGAACCAGAGACCTAAATACTTCTGGGCTTTAGCTTTACTGGGCCTTCAGTCTCCACCTCTGCTGTGGCCATAGTAGATGCTATTTCACGAGGTTTGTTGTTAGGAGAGGTACGTTCACAAGCTGTGAGTTACCCAGATGCTTTGGTGATGGTCTCAAGTCCAAAGCAAAGGAGAAAGCTATACTTACACCTAAGCAAGGAAAAGGAATTTTAATTCTGTTAGGCCAAATGTGGCGAGCTGTGGTGTACTTCACACTGTTAAGGTTGAGAAGGTGAAGTCATACTAGAGCAGGTGAAGAGAAGGGCCAGTAGGACCCCTGAGGTGGGATGCACTGACCCAGTCCTAGGAGGGGCAGTGAGGAACCTGGGACAATATGGCAGGCAGGACACAGGGACATCCACACCTCCAGCCAAAGCAGGGTAGCATTAGGATTGAGGACTTGATCATCCTAGAGAAGGCCAGAAGGAACCAGTTTATTTAATCCAGCAAATGAAGGCTGAGAGGGTTATCTGTCAGTTAGTTGGGGCAGGGAAGGGAGAGAAATAAACACTGTGCAGGGAAGCAGAGCTGTTTAAGCTAAAGAATACTGCTGGCACAAGAACAAATGAGTATAAATCAGCCGTGAATAAATCGAAGCTAGAAATTAGTTGCTAACCAGCAGAGAAGTGGGTTCCTAGAAGAGCCATCTGCTGGGAGCAGAGGGAGCAGATCACCAAAGTACTTAGCAGATGAAGCTTGCTCCATTCGTGATCTGGACTATGTGCAGCGGGGTTGCCACAGCGAGGGATGGGCCTGATGATCAGGAGCCCCCCCTCCTGTTTCTAACCGTGTGAGGCCTTAAGGACAATTCTACATCCCCCACGCGAAAACACGTCAGTAAGAGTGCTCCCTGCAGGACTTACAGGTCAGGGGCAACTTACTCCCCTTCCAGACCAGCCTGAGAGCTCTCCGGTCTGTTACTGCCGGACACCATCTCTGCACGTGTCCTCTCTGCAGCCCCTGGGCCCCGCGACTCCCTCATGCAGCTGCGGGATGGGCTGTGTTTCGCAGCCGTTCCACTGCAGTGCCTCTTCGCTGTTAGCTCTGTGTCCTACGCAGCAAATGCCGTGGCTCTGCTGGGTGGGGGGACTTTATGTACAGCCAAGAGGCAGATTTGTACCAGGAGATGGCTTAAATGCTGCTTCTGCTTGATGTCAGTAGTGAGGTTTAGTGAGAAGTTATTTGGCACCTCCTTTTTTAATTTTTAAAATGCAGGGAAAGAACTGAGAAGATAAAAGTCTAAAATTGTCATTGTATAATTGAAATTAAATGAAATTTTGGCCATAGTGATACGCCTTCCACTGTGCCGCTGACTTACCACGTTATACCAGTACAGCATGGTCTCTTCCCAGTTTTCTCCTGGCGTATGCTAGGGTAGTTTGTCTAGGCTAGAAAGCAGGATCAGGAGATGTTCCAAAAGTTTTCTGCGTTATCCACCCAATAACACTTTGCTTTCAGATGCAATCTCAATTGCAGGTGACAATCGTTCTTTTTCTGGTGTTCCTACCTCATTCCACTGCTATGAAGGGGCTTTCCTCCTGCAGTTTGACTACAGCAAGAGCACATTTGGCCTCTGGGTATGTATTGAATAGCTAAGAGGTACCAAGCAGTCGGGTAGGATATGCTTAGATCCTCCTTTTCTTCTAAAAACCACATGGAGGAGGGAAATGGAACACTAAGATCATTGCAGACCCTGCCTCCGGTGTTGCCTCACATCATCTCACATCTTGTTGCTACAAGATGGAGTTGCGCATATGGCGTGCATTGATTATATGAGAACGTGTATGCTTTAAGGTGTAGCCTTTTTAAATAGTGTTTCTTACCGGGTAAGCATTTATGCTTCCAGGACACTGCAGGTGGTGCTTCCCTTTACCTGTTTTCGGAGCTTCTGCAGCAGAGATGACAGACCAACTTCAGCCTTGATTTCAATGAATTTGGTGGCGTTTTCGCTCTGGAAGTGAAATCCGCCTCAGAGCTCCTCCTTCAAAGCCAGAGCATTCTGAGACCAAAATCAGTATTTGGGTCCGCTCCCTCTGTTCATTTTAGGGTATTTTGGAGCCAAATGATAATAGCAACATTTTTTAAAGAAAGAAAAACAAGCCAGGACAGACTGAGGTTTGGTAATGAGCATTGAAGTGGCATGAAAGTGACTGGTGTTCTGCAAATGACCCCTGTTTAGCAGCTTTTTGGAGCTGTGTGCAATGGGAGATAGCTAGCAGAATTCCGGTTTTTAATGGGGGCTTTTTTTTCAGGTCAGAAATTCTTAATAATACAGAGCTGGTGCTTCAGAGCCTTACGTTAGCAAACCTTACACTAGGGAGTAATATCATGGGCTTTCATGCGCCTATTTACTCTAATAAGGATTACCAATGTAAGTAAAACTTGCAGGTCTGGGCCTACAAAATTAAAAGAAAACCCTTTTCACAGCCTGAAACTGCATCAAAATTCAATTTCCCCAGGAAAAAAAAAATCCTTCTGATCTAGTCCCTGGAATGTGACATTTCATGGGTGTAATAAGGTTACAAACAGATTATAAATTGAAACCCTATAAATCCTTATTGTACTGTACCAAAGCTTCTGCTTTGCATAATACTCTTATTCCTGACTGTTCTTTGTTTTACAAGCTCAAAACTATTCATTCCCTCTCATAATAGAGACCAGGGAGCCAAAAACACCGTGCAAAATCCAAAGGTAATTATCTGAGTCAAAGGACCTGAATGCCAGAGTTCACAAACTTCTGAACTTCTCTTAAGTGCCGTTGTTTGCGCAGCGAGCCCTCCCTCTTCCTTTAAACATGTTGTAAGCGTGGCACGTTGTTTCTGCCAAATGAGAACGATACAAAATCCCAGCGCAGATTCAGTTCCTGGTTTGTATTTGTGTATTGCTGCCTACGTGTCCATAGCAGATGACTGATCAGTGTTCAAATCAGAGCCTGAGCAAGTGAATCTGGTCCGGCGTGGTCAGGGTTACAAACGCTGTGGATCTCCTCACCTGAGAGCTCTGCTGGTTTCTCCTGCTGGCCTCTTTCTCAGGCTGATTTAGTGTCTAGCAAGTGTCTTCTTCCAGACCAGCCTTCCAGTAGTTGGGCACATTTATAGGTCTGCTAAAATATTACCCGTCTGCAAACAGCAATTGAGCAGCTCACTTGACAGCTAAAGAAATTAGCCAGATTAGCAGATGATGTCATGGGCTTGTTTCTTCCAGGTTTTGCCTGAAGGTGAGGATCCTCAGAGGGGTTGAATGAGAATGAGATGGCTTTGCAGGTGAGCTCTCAGAGGCCACTTGGAGCATCAGAGCAATGAGGGAGGACAGTGCAAAGAAGTGCTTGATTGTAGAAAGAGCAGAGGGAGTAGGAAAGGAGTGTCAGGGTAAGAGAGCAGGGCAGACGAGTGTGGAGGGACACAGTTGTGCAGTGACCTGAGGGTGATCTCAAGACACTTGACAGGTGAGCCAGTGGAGCAACATAGGGAGGCGAATGATCAAGTCGCCATCCTGGGCAAGCTTTGTCAGCTGCTGCAGCGAGCCTGGGCTGGGGAGGGAGTGAGGAAGGGAGCTTTACACCCCTGAGAAAGGCCAGTTTTAGAGGATGCTCACGCTGATAAAGGCTACAGGTCTGGAGCAAGGAACAAGCTCATTTGCAGGGACAAAGAGAAACAGTGTCCTATGGAGAGGTTCTCAGAAAGACCATCCATGGTGCCTGAGTGTCCACACAGCGGGAAGTAGAGGGAGGTGCTGCTGTGCACTGATTGAACCAGCCTTAAAGTTTCTGCATCAAATGGAAAGCCTGTGTCATGCACTCAATTTTTGTTCGTTTCCCTCTTGGTCGTGTAGGTTTAACCAAATAACTCACAGTCTGTAGTGTTTACAGAAAGATTTGGCCAAGAATTATTTTAATGCATTGAGTTTCGTCCCGTTACTTTTCTCTTTTGGGAGAGAAGAGGGCACCTGAAGCTCATTGTACTCTTCTGATGTCATTTCACAGCGCAGGGCACTTTTGGTACAGGCGTGTGTAGTACGAATGGGCTAGAGGTCTGCACTTGAAACAGAAACTCCTGCAGATTACACGTTGTACATTGTCCAGCACATCTGCTCTGTTCCTGCGCTCTGCGCCCCATCACAACTTTTCAGAAATGGCAATAAAGCTTCAGAAAGAGAAAAAGAGCAGTCATCTTTTATAGGCAATGCACATCTGTTTGCCATGGCAATGCCGCGGGATTGTGAACAGAAGTGATTTTATTTGGTTTTCTCATTGTTTTCAGGACTTTAGAAAAGATCGAGATTATCTTCTTTGTGTTCCAGTATAAACTACTGAGTTTCCGTACGGCTGGCTTTCTGCGTGAGCTACTTACGGAGCAGATACAGATTTCATCGCTGTACTGCAGTCAGATACAAACTCTGGAAGGAGATGGTCCCGTACCTTAATGGAAATAATGGCATTTGCTGAGAAATGCAGCCATCTAGTGGCACAGCTAGCAAGCTGTGGTAGAAAGCACAGCGAACGGCGAAGTCTCCGAGGCAGGCGTTCTCCGAGAGGCCGGGAGGCTGAGTCAGGTAGCTCTGGCTGAAACCCCAGTCTTCATCAACCTTGGAGAGTCCAGGTGTAGGTGCTTTTGTTGTTTTCTGAAGCTGTGCAAAATAATTTCAAACAGTTACACCTGGAACAAAACAAACCAATCTTGAGGCTGGCCCTGATTCATCTGCCCGTTTCTGCTCAGAAACGCAATCAGCAAGAATTAAATCCGTATTTAAATGCTCTGCTGAACTGGATCTTAGAGAGGGCGGCAGAGCAAGCTACTTTTCTGGAACAGTAAGAGGTAGACAGCCCTGGCCTGTCTCTGGATGCACTCATGCAGATGACACTGACCACAGCAAGACACGGGCGTGCAAGTCAACAGGCCTGGGGCACGTGTCGCTCCTGGAGACTTCCAGGCAGAGCCGTACTTGGCAGGCAAAAGCTGACTTGACGGACACTTCTGTGCTCAGAGTTTTTAGTTACTGTAGTGGGTAGAGTTTTGTTTCTGCCGCCACAGCAGGTACACCAGCCCAATCCATTTACTGAAAGAAAACAGGGTGAGTTAAAAGTTTTGGTGGAAATGTGGTTTGGCAGTTCTGTTGATTTTTCAGGCTGGAGGATGTGTTTTTAAAGGCCTGGTTTTGTCAACTGTGTTTGTGTTGAGTGGCACTGAAGTAAGGCTTCCCCGATCCGGGAAAGCGTTAACCAATGTGGACCGCACAAGTGGTGCCGTGCAGGAGCTTATCCAGGATCCATTCAGCAGCCATATCCCCAAGACCTGATCCGAAGCCTGCTGACGTCAGTAGAAACAAATTCATGGCCCTTAGTGGACTTCCAGTGAACTCTCTAATTTGAGCCCCGTTATGGCTTTGGAGCAGAGACAATCTTCTCGCTCTTTTAGTACCGCAGGATCCCGGTTCACACCTGGGCCTCCGGTGCCGTTCCAGTGCAAAGTTACCATAAGGCTGATGACGATGTTACGCTTCTGTTAAGCTGTAATCTCTCTTCTACTCCAACAGCACATAAACAATGACCATATACACGGTGAGAAGAAGGAGTTCGTGTGCCGGTGGCTGGACTGTTCCCGGGAGCAGAAACCCTTCAAAGCCCAGTATATGCTGGTGGTCCACATGAGGAGACATACAGGGGAAAAGCCACACAAATGCACTGTGAGTAAAGGGGGCTGAGCTCCGGGCTCGGAGGGGGGAGCTGGGGCTGGGCAGGGAACAGAGCGGCGCAGGAGCTGCGTTCCCTGATCTCTCGTCTGTCAGATATTTGTTGGAGAAGAGGCTGTGGTGTCTGCTTCGTTACCCAGCTCATCCAGACGACAAGAGCTTTAGGAGAGGGGATTCACTGTGTAATTTCGCCCTCTTCCTCAAGTTTAAAGTGCAGAGAAGCCCCAAAAGGCATTATTAAACAGGGCTCAGTTTGCTTATTTATTTAAAAGCACTTTCTCTTACAGAGCTACATCTGGGTATTATTGCTGGCCACCAGCCTCCTAAAGACTTTGCAATGGATTTCTGCCTTAGACGAAGTACACAAATACTGTGCTCTCCTTAAGAGAAGGTGTAAATGCTGGAAGCATTTTAACTGTGATGGGGTTTGCCTGGGTAAAATTAAAATCCAACAAATCAAAAGAAAATTACATTGGGCAAGGTTATAAAGGCTTGGAAAGCTTCTAAACTTTTATAGGTCAGCTTCTACCATTTCCTTCTAGTCCAAAGATGAAGATTAATCCAGACTTACTTCTTTGTCTGCAGTTTGAAGGTTGTACAAAGGCCTACTCCAGACTAGAAAACTTGAAAACGCACTTGAGATCTCACACTGGAGAGAAACCTTATGTGTGCGAACACGAAGGCTGCAACAAAGCTTTCTCCAACGCGTCTGACAGGGCCAAGCACCAAAACAGGACTCACTCCAATGAGGTAAGCAAGCACAGGTTGAAAAAAATAGTAAAATCCAGGGTCGAACAGACTTACAATGTGATCGTAACAATTTATTGCGGAGGACAGGCACAGAAGCCCTCAGCAGTCTGAAGAGGGTGAGTTCTAGACGGTCCTCACGAGCACAGCCCTTCCAGCGCCATACGAGCCTGAAGAGGCTGTGGGTCGCTCTATCAAGCGTGAGGTTTGAAGGAGGGGTCTAATGGAAACGTGGCGGGGAAGCATCCGGGCGCTGGGGAACCGGGGTTGCCCCACCAGTTCCGAGCTACGCCTTCTCCTCCTTCTTCTGCGGGCTGTTGCACTCTTTCTCTCCGCCCCGAACAGGCCTCGTGGGGCAGGGATGCCGTGGAGGGAATTTGGTCTTGCTCCAGCAAACTAGCTGTGGCAGTCCCAGCCGTCTCACGAACTCTCCACATGTAACACCTCTGTTGCTGCGTGTTTCGTGTTACTGCGGCCCCCTCCTTCAGGAATCGCACTGTCTTGGTGCCTTGTCCCTGTTTTATTGCCCCATTTCAGGTTACACAGGGAGTCACATCACGCCAATCTCATATCTTGGCGCCCAGTTACTCCTCCTTGACCTGTCCCTGTTCTTCTTCACCTTTAGCCTAAACCTGGAAGTACTGGAAGGGCAGGACATGCCTGCGCGGTGACTGTGTGGTGTGGAAACCGTAGCAGCTATATCCATTTCCACAAGGCTTGTACCCTTCTCTAGCTGTCTGTCAGGTCTGTTGCAGACGCTCACTAGGGCTGGCAGACCCTCCTGGGGACGTTCATCTACTTCAGTCCCCTGGTCCCTGCAGCACCTCTTGAGTCACAAGGGAGGCAGAGCACGTTGGACATCTCTGAGTTTGCCCTGTCCCTGCAGTGCGTGCTCTCAGCAGCCCAGCTAACTGCTGCGCTGAAGGCCAGCAGCAACTTTGTGAATTGTCACTAAGGTAGAAGGGAGTTCACGAAGTCTCACCAATAGCTGACTGAGCTTTTTTTTCACTCACTGTCGAAATCAATCTGTTTGTTGCCTAGTTGATGAGTAAGATCCTCTCAAACTTAAAGACATGACCCATCTTGCCCGTGCTTTAAGATCAGGATTTCATGTCTGACAGTAGGTCACCAAGAAGAATTTTCTGCTATGCGTCATGTCAGTTAGGTGCAGCAGCAGGGGCAAATAAAAAATTCCCTTCACCATTATTTCACAGTGAAACAGGCTGATATTCTTGGGCAGTGTATACTGATGGAGTGCCATGAATATTGTGGGAAACGCAGACCTAATTCAGCACTTCCTCACAGTGCCATTTTGGTTGGAAGCAGGTAACCTATAGGCAGATTTAAAAGCAGCCGACAAAGCTTGATGCAGATGCCTTACCCATGTAAAAGAGAGCTAACTGACTCGTACTTCCATAGTATCTTGGGAAACCCTGCCTCAGGAGCTCAGCATCAGCTTTAAATTGCTCATGATTGATGTTTTTGCTCCTGTTCAACTCAATGGGAGTTTTTGATGTCAGTGGAAGCGGGCTGAGGCCTTAGATAGCCGTGGAGAAGCTACGTGTGTCAGAGGCTCCACAGTGCCGCGTGTAAACAGGCAGAGAACCCCTTGGAGGAACTCTGAATGATGGTCTTTTCTTGTTTTCTTGAGGGCTAGTATAAATAAGGCTTCAAAATTGTAGTTTCTTGGAAACAATTCAGTAATAAAAGCGAATGATACTTTTTCTGAAGCAATTAAAGTGTTCAGGAAGGGCTCAGCTCTTCTTTTGAATCCTTTCATAATGCAAGAACAAAGTCATTGTTCGATTATAAGACAGTAGATTTACTTTATTCTGTGTTGCTTAGTGAAGTAGAGAAATTCACAGGCAAAGGAAGCTTGTTTTAAAAGAATGAGTGATTAGTTAAGCCAGTAGCACTAATGGTACTAGAGCATACCTTGCTGCAACGTGAAAATTCTTATGGTACTGTAGCCTGTGCTTTGACATTATCCTGATGATCTGAAGGAGCCAGGGAAAAAAACCCTTCCTCGGATGATCCTGCCTGAACAAGTGTCCCAACATGTTTCGAAGGGGATTGTTTGCCTCTGAATGTCAAGGAGTAAGTACAGGGCATACCAGAAACGGTATCAGACTGCTGAGGGCTATGAACAGGATAGAAAATTTGGCCAGTCTTCATCAATTGCCATAGCTCTTTTGGCTCTTCTGCTATGATAAGTGAAAGCCATGCCAGTTCTCATGATGAGAGCCTCTGCCCTCTGTAAAATATGCAGCATTAACAGGTACCTTTAAAACCAAGGGGAGTTAATAGGTTTGACTAGGTGCAGTCTCTGCAGAGACCATAAATTAGATAACAAATTCACTGTGAAAGCGTATAACCGTAATGCCAGCTGTGCTCCAAGGAGCTATTCAGGAGTCCCACGTGGAGTTAAATCTGATTTAAGTGTTTTTCCTGTCTTGGCAGAAACCATATGTTTGCAAGATACCGGGCTGCACAAAGCGCTACACAGACCCCAGCTCTCTCCGGAAACATGTGAAGACCGTGCACGGCCCGGAGGCGCATGTCACCAAGAAGCAGCGGGGAGATATCCACCCGAGGCCTCCGCCACCGAGAGACCCAGGCAGCCACTCTCAGACCCGGTCACCAGGCCATCAGACTCAGGGTGCAATTGGTGAGCAGAAGGACCTCAGCAACTCTACCTCAAAGCGTGAAGAATGCCTCCAAGTGAAAGCAGTCAAGTCGGAAAAACCAATGGTATGCAATACTCCCTGCCGCTCCCTTGGTCCTTTTTCTGCTTGCAACTGGTTAATAATCCCCTTATGAAACACTCAGGCCCATAAACTCTATCTCACAAGGTTAGGTTTTGTGAGGTCTTCTTTTTCGTTTACATTGCAAAATGTTTTTAAAGCCTAAGAAAGAGCAAATAAAAAGATGACATCTAGTCTGTGTGATATGCAGTAAGTGCAGTGTTGGCAACTCTCGCAATAATTGTTTCCCTTAAAGCTGCATCTTTTGGAATCAGCATATTATGAGAAAAATCACAGCTTTCATTTTTAAAAAGACATTTTTTTTCCACTCTCCTGTTTACAGAAAAAAGTTAATGTGAATCCTGCAGGCTCAAAACGAGTGCGAAAAAACCCAAGTCCAAAAGACTAAAATGGTGATATTGATGATGATAATTTCTGGAGAACCCGGGGAAGCGATCAGATTTTAGGGGCTTGAGGTTGTCGGGTCATGAATCGAACTGAAGCAGGATACATTGACTTTCTTAAACATCAGGAGGAGATCTTTTGATAACACTTGATCTCTGTTGTGATATGACCTCTTATGTTAATCTCATAATTTAACTTGACCAAGTTAGCCTAATTCCAATTTAACTAAATTGAGCTGAATTAGCCATCTCTGCAGGTCTTTTCACTGGTTAACCTTAATGTATTGCAATAAACCCAGTGTCGCCTTGCATGCTCAAAGGACCTTATTTCATTTTTTGACATGCTATTTTAAATAAAGAAGTTCTTCCATTGGCCTGCGTTTCCTGTGCCATCCATCCTCTCCACAGGGTTAAAACTAGCAAAGGCAGTCACTCCAGCCTCTTCCACATCTGGGTCTACAGTTCATCTGGCTCCAGCCCTTGGGGACTGCAAATTGGAGCCCTCTAAGTTCTGCTCACGTTGTTAGTCATGCTGCAATTCAAAATGTTTACTCATTGAAATACAAGTTACTGCTATATCGCACCTAAGGCTTATGCCCAAACTGTGGAGTATTAATCCTGAATTCAGAAACTTCCAAGGGCCCAGAGTTAACTCCCACTGAAGTCTAAAGGAGATCCTCTGCTGTCTTTGGTGATTACGAAGCAACAAAACCCATTCCTCTCTTGCTTAGCTAGGCATATCTTTAGCATTACTGAGGCATGTTGAGCATAGGCAGTCTTAACATGAATAAAATTTGCAGGAGAGGGGTATTAATGGTGATTGTTTACATAGATATAAATATTTCTCACTGAAAAATATCTTCTAAAAACAATTCTGTAATTCCTGCTTTTCATTGCTTGTATGAATGAAGATTTATTTTCTGTTTTTCAACTAATCCAATGTCTTTTCTGTCTAATGCTCTTAAATGTCTTGTTCTAACTTCCTAAGGACAGTGGGTAATAAGGTGAGGGCATTTTAACTTTTCTGCTGTTTTTCTTATTGCAACATTATTTATGTCTTTATTTCAGCCTTCTGCTTGTTGTCCAGTCATTCCTTTATTTAGTAATGTGCAATCCATCAAAGTCATTCCCAAATGTAATGTGCTGTGAGCATTTTGCAACACTCGACATGTGAAAAATCTGGCTTACGTTGGTGAAATGTCTTCAGAATTGTCTTTGTACCTTCCCCTCTAGATGAGACATCCATACTGTGATCTTGACTCGTGGCTACAAGAACAGGCTTCTGACCGTTATCACTCCTCTTCTATATGGCATGGAGCTGTTGTCCAGCAGCACAAACTCTCTTCTGTTTAATAACAGTTATTTCTATTCTTGTTACCAAATCTGCCATGGCCAGGATTTGGAAATGAACTTGCTCAGTGTGGCCTCATAAATTCTAAGTATCATCGTTCAGTTAGAAATAATAAATTAGTTATTGCATCTTAATGGACTCCTCAGGGGTGCATGAAGCTACAGTAGCGCCACGAATCTGTGTCTTCATTCACTGATGTTAAATGCAAGAGCCGTCACGGCTACCTCAGAAATTCTAGCTAGCATTTGTCAGTAAAATGTGCATAAAAATCACAGGCTGGCAAAGTTTAAAAAACACAGCAGGAACCCCCAAAGTGAAAATCTTACATGAAACTGTTCTTGGGAGCAAAATGATACCGCATGCCCCACTGATTTGTGATCACACAGGTACAACCTAGAGTGAGATACTACGTCCAGAGACTTCTGTCTGTCTTGCTGTCTGTTTTGTCCGTCAGTCTGTCTGCCTGAGTGTTTCAGTTTGTCAGAGCAATTTTCCCATTCTTTTACAAGAACTTTATGAGTGTTAAAAATAAACCAAGCCCATGTTTCCCCTCAGCAAGAAGTCTGCTAGAGCAGCAGGGAACGCTGTCTGTTGAGAAAGAAGCAGCTATTGTGGTGGGTTTCTATCCCCGTAGATTAGCAGCCCGCACTGCGTACTTAAATTCTTAAAATCTTAGATTTTAATGATACGAAGGATCTGATTCAGTGGATAATTGACTTCTTAATTCAGGGCAGAGATGGTCTAAGTTAGGTGTAAGAGGAGGTGTGAGTTAGACCCTAGTGCTGCTTGGGTCACAGGACGCTGAGAACACGATACAGTATTTTTTGCACTGGTGCTTTGTCCCTGTTTTATTACACGCCAGCATTTCTGGCCAACCGCTGCTCGTAACAATGAGCCTTAAGCTTGGAAAATACTTACATTCTTTAGCCACAAATCTAATTAAAAAAACCCCGCAAATTCCAGTGTTGTTGGAGACTTGTTTGTTTGTTTGCTTGCTGCAAGCCTAGCAGCGTAAATGAGACCTCATCACACGGCTGGATTCTGCTTTGGTTTATGGAGCTGCCGCTTCAGTTAGGAACGGCGCGCGCCCAAAGTAGAGTATCCAGACATACGTGCTCACGAATGACGTGAAGTGATAGCAGCAATCGTGGGGAATTACTGAAATAAATGTCTCGCGTAGATGTAATGTATACTATCAGCAAGATATTAACGTGGATTTTAATCTCGAGGTTTGCAATGGCATTTACTGTAGTCAGAATCAGTGTCTGCAAAGCCTCCTAATGAGCGATCGCTGTCATCATTTAATGCTAAATTTTTCCTTACATTTGGTCTTCTTTGGCTCCATTTAGACGCGCATTTGCTGCAAATGCTCTTGTTGACAGTGTTTGCTTAATCCTCACGCTCCTCTGTTTCTTACTTCCCTCCCACAGACATCTCAGCCAAGCCCTGGTGGTCAGTCTACGTGCAGCAGCGAGCAGTCCCCCATCAGCAACTATTCCAACCATGGGATCGAGCTTACTCTGACAGGTGGTGGCAGTGTAGGAGACCTCAGTGTCATCGATGAAACCCCAATCATGGACTCTACCATTTCCACAGCCACTACAGCACTTGGCTTGCAGGCCAGGAGGAATATGACAGGGACCAAATGGATGGAGCAAGTGAAATTAGAAAGGTTGAAACAAGTTAATGGGATGCTTCCAAGACTGAACCCCGTTCCACCTTCCAAAGCCCCGACCTTGCCGCCTCTCATAGGAAATGGTGAGATACACATAGCGGGAGTGGTAACGCTTTTTGTCCTTACATTCGTTGCTTGCTAGTGCTGTCTTGCAACCCCTGCAGAACAGTAGTGCAACTTATGAAACTCAGCAGCTGTGAGAATGGTTCGTAAATGGTTCGCTTTTTGTTTATCCCCTCATATTACAAGTCCTACTCCCCACCCTGAGAGAAATCAGGTTGTCCCACGTTTTACAGAATGAGGGCCAGCAGGGGAACTGTGCATCATGTTTGAAATATGCCCTGCAGTTAAAGGTTTGGACCCAAGATCATCGTAATCCTGGTTTGTTTTGAGGCAAGGCAGATGAAATAAATACCTGCCAGTTTACTGTATGGAAGTTTTTCAGATGAGGCCTTAGCAAGGCACCCTGTGCATAGATGTGTTGGGCTGCCCTTTAAATAAACTGTTGCCACACATGTGAGTAATCATATGTCCAGATACTACTGCTACCGAGAGCAGGTATCCATGAGCGGGAGCAAGGTGAGGTTGAACTCTGAAGAGCCATGGTTGTTTTCAGACAAGGAGCTGCTCACTGCCAAAATGGATGCCCCTGCTGCCTCTGCACGGCCTACAGTGTGCCCGTGGGTCTCTGCTCTCCACCCAGCAGGGACAGCCCCAGGTTTCCTGAAACCCGTTCAATTGAATGAAACTATGTAAAATTAAGAAATGTATTCTGTTTACTTAAAAACAAAACAAGGAAACCAGCAAAGATGTTTTGCAGTTGTTAGGAGTTATTTCAAGAAGTCTCAGAAATGACCTTGAATAGCCTCCAGTTTGTATATTTTGCCATTCCACACAAATGCCTGTTTAATTATATTTTGCCTGTAAAAAGCTCCCTTACAAATGTGTCCTTCTGGCACATCAGGCAGCATCGCTGCGCCACAGGCCAGAGGACTGCACCAGCTGATGACAGTTTGTGGCGATGGCCTATAAATTTTGTGCTGGGATTCACACTGAAATGTTACCCTTGAGTCTCCGAATTAGCTTTTAACCTAAGGACATGGTTTTTATCCCTGCTTCTTTCGATGGAGAGCACTGCCATGCTGTGCTGTGAAAAGGAAGGCTTTTCCTCTGTACTCCCCTTCCTTCTTTACGGGGTGTCCTCTGTACCAGTTTCCGGGCGATGCCGGTTTAACTGTGAATTCTGCCTGCAGGTACCCAGTCGAGCAGCAGCTGCGGTGTAGGAGGATCCATGCCTATTCTGCCAAACAGGAACGAACTTTCGAGTACGGACATCACTGTGTTGAACATGCTGAACAGGAGGGACAGCAACACTAGCACAATCAGTTCAGCCTACCTGAGCAGCCGCAGGTCCTCTGGAATCTCGCCTTGCTTCTCCAGCCGGAGGTCCAGCGACGCCTCCCAGGCGGAGGGAAGACCGCAGAACGTGAGCGTTGCAGACTCCTATGACCCCATCTCGACGGATGCCTCCCGGCGCTCCAGTGAAGCGAGCCAGTGTGACGACCTGCCAAGTCTTCTCAGCCTCACCCCGGCCCAGCAGTACAGGCTGAAAGCTAAATATGCAGCAGCTACTGGTGGACCCCCACCAACCCCACTGCCTAACATGGAGAGGATGAGCCTCAAAACAAGGATGGCACTCTTGGGTGACTGCAGGGAGTCCGGAGTATCTCCACTGCCTCCAGTGAATGCCCCTCGACGATGTAGTGATGGTGGGGCAAATGGTTACAGCAGGAGGCATCTTCTGTCTCACGATGCTCTAGGGAGCGGGACGAGGAGAGCCAGCGATCCGATAAGAATGGCCTCCGACAACCCCTCTGTCCCTAGAGTCCAACGTTTCAACAGTCTTAATAGCTTTAACCCTCCTGCTTTACCTCCATCCATGGAAAAGCGCAACCTTGTTCTTCAGAACTACACCCGTTCTGAGGGTGGCGTCTTCCGCGGCTTCAGCTCCCCCTGTCCTCCAAGCATCAGCGAGAACGTCGCCCTGGAGGCTGCGACGATGGAAGCGGGTGGCAGTCTGAACGACGAGGATCTCCTGCCGGATGACGTGGTTCAGTATCTGAATTCCCAGAACCAGGGCATGTACGACCACTTGTTGAACAACGTCCTAGACAGCAGCAAAACGCATCACAGCTCGGTGTTGGGGAACAACAACCCCAGCAACTTTGACCAAGCCCCTCCACCGAGCGGTCAGCAGGCAGGCTCCGAGGCAAACAAGAGTGACTTGCCCATTCAGTGGAATGAAGTAAGCTCGGGAAGTTCTGACTTATCTCCTTCGAAGCTGAAATGCGGTCAGCGCTCGGCAGTGCACGAGGCTCGGGCCTTCGGACTGTATAACAACATGATGGTTCAGCAGCAGAACCTGGAGAGAAGCAGCGTGGCCCAGCAGAACGGCTACCAGAACCTGGTGGAAAACAACGGTTCCTACGGTTTACAGCAGAACGCGGTTCTTGGCGGCGGAGCCGGTAATCCCTTCGGCGTGCAGCCTGATAAGCCGTACAGCGAGAGTGTCAACAGGCAGGCGATGATGTCTGCGGCCATGGACAGTTCCTGTGGCGTGGCGGCGCAAGGGCAGAAGCTGAGAAGCGGCAACGTGCCAGTGAGTGGGAACCAGCAAAATTTCAGCCATCCCATGGCGTCCGGCGACCAAGGTGCCGCTATGGCAAACGGGATGCAGAACAGGAATATGATGGAACAGGAATATTTGCCAAACCAACCAGTCGGAGATGGCGTTCATTACGAAGGAGTCAATCAGTCCGGTCAAATGATGCTAGGGCAGGTTAGTCCTACCTCACAAAGCAGCCTGTATCAGGGGCCGCAGAGCTGCCCGCCGGTGTCTCACACCGTTGGTAGCCAGCCTTCAGGTTTGTTGGTGGCCAAAGGTTACCAGCCGTGCTCTAACTACAGCGGCAACAGGCGGCAGCATGTGGTAAGAAACAGCCTGGCACAACAGCAAGGACACGTAAGCGATGGCAACCAGATGTACAGGGTAAACACCATTAAGATGGAGATGCAAGGTCAATCACAGCAGTTCTGCTCTAACGTGCAGAATTACTCTGGTCAGTTGTATGACCAAACCACGGGCTTTCGCCACCAAGCTATGAAAACAGGTTCGTTCTTTGGTTCGGAAGCTAACTGCCTGCTGCAGGGGACTGCGACTGCAAACTCATCCGAGCTTCTTTCCCCAGGGGCTAACCAAGTGTCGAGCACGGTCGACAGCATTGACAGCAACAGCCTGGAGGGTGTGCAGATTGATTTCGATGCCATCATAGATGATGGGGACCACGTCAGCTTGATTTCAGGAGCCCTGAGCCCGAGTATCATTCAGAATCTCTCCCGCAATTCCTCACGCCTCACCACTCCCCGAGCGTCTCTTACATTCCCAGCTATGCCCGTAAGCACAACCAACATGGCGATCGGGGACATGAGCTCTTTGTTGACCTCACTTGCAGAAGAAAGCAAGTTTCTTGCTGTTATGCAATAGACATGGGGAAAAAAACCCACAAAAACCCTTAGGAGATAACAGATGAAAAAAAAGACTCATATTTTTTAGTTGTGTATGTATTTTAGCAATCTCATCTCACCTAAATGGGGTGTGTTTCAAGTATATTCCTTTTATGGAATACGGACTCTGAAAACCCTAAAGTGTTCTAGGGAGAAACTGTCTTCCATTTCAGTTTTGAATCAGTATTGCTAAACCCATTCCCCCCCTTGTCTCTCTCCCCCTTTTTGAATGTCTGTATGCTTCCTTTTTCTTTTTTTTTTTTTTTGATTGTAAACCAATGTAAACGTGTGAAGTGCATGTTTTTGTTTTGTTTCGGGTTTGTTGTTTTTTTTTTTTTTAAAGAAAGGTCTGATGAAAAGGCTTTGCAATTTTCTGTTACTCAAAAGAAACTAGACCTTGTAAAGCTGTTGCAGTTTTTCCCCCTGAACATAAAGGCACAAAATAACCAGGCACAACGTGCAGTGAGTGTATGGGGATGAAATCCTCTCTGGATGCGTGGATACCTTGCACTCAGGTGGACAACCAGTTTAGAAACGCACTGCCGTGGCACCCCTAGGCTGTAGTTTGAGAGTCATGGAGCGCAAGAAATTAGGAGGTTCAAGCAAGCAAGAAACGTAAAACCATCAAACCTTTGATCCCTAGTGAATGGTTAAGGTTTTTGTAGAGACACACAGGTAGCTCTCACTGCCTTGCAGAACGACCCTGAGATTGTGTCATGTTGAACCCATTGCAGAGGAAGGAGGGGACCAGAGAGCTATTCTTAGTCCAGCTCTGATCTTTTGCAGTATTTGGCATTCTGTTTTCAGCCTTCTTTTTTAAATAACTGGATAGTAGAATGATGTTTGGTGATTTGGGCAGTCTGTAATCCCTTCATTGTGTACCACGTTTGCGGAGAGATGATCACAGTCTTATGGAGTATTTCATACAATGAAATAACTATATTGCAGTATTCCATACTGGGGACTTTTTTAGATGCAAATAGTGGAGACATAATCTGCTGAGCCACTGGTTCTTACTCGCAGTAGCAATTCCTTTGCCAGGAGAACTGTCTTGTACATCCCGTTTAGCCCATACACTGCGTGGATGGATCGTATGTTTTAAAACAAATACCCACTGGCATAACACACAGTTACGGCTTCAGAAGCATCATGGTCATGGCATGTAAAACAAGTAGAAAACGAACAGCCCAGTTCTCAGGCTAGCCATATAAACCACAGTGGTTGCAAGCAATCTGATAAACGTTTCTCCACTGTAGCCAGGATTTGCAAAATTAAGAAATTTAAGCTGCCATTAAAAATAGCAAAGAAACGAGCGGAACAGCAAGTATGTCTGGTAGCTAACCGAAGGCGAAAAGACCAACCCAGCCTCTCTCTCTTGCGGCGACACCAACATGCATTTCTGTTCAAAGCAAGCCGGTGGGTCGACCCCCAGGCCCAGCTAGCCCAGCCAAGACTGGAGCTGAGGCAGCGTGGCTGTGAAGCTGCTGACTGGTAGAGGTGAGTGGCATTTGCTCTGTGGGCGCTAGCTCTTCCAGCCTGCTTTCTGCTGTGCTGGGCAGCGTTTCCGCACCCCTGAACGCACAGTGCTCCTGGTGAAGCAGAGAACAGGTACAGGACCAAGGTTTAGGTTCACCCACTCCTAGAAGCTGTAGGCAAGTCCAGCCTTTGTGGACTTCTTGGTTAAATCCCGAAAGTAAAACGCTGCTATGGGATGTAAGTGGTGCAGGCACTTGCAGCCATGGGTTTGATCTCTGTAGGGAGCTGACGGTAGACGTGCAGTGAGAAGGGGGTGCGTGGTCACTTTTGAAATACAGATAAAATTTAGCCCGGTGAAAATTAGGAGTAGCATGAGAAGGTGATTTCTACATAGAAGGCCATAGCACTCTTTTTTTTTTTACTGTAAAAACAGGTGCGATACCAGCTGATTCAGGGCATGGTGCCTGAGGAATGTGTAGGAATCCAATCTCGGTGAAGCTGTCGGATCACACTGATCTATTAGCAGCTGTTGGAATTGGAGGAAGAAGCTGTAAATCAGTAGGAGAACATCATAGGAATCCGGTGCTGGGGCCGTATTTGTGCTTGTCACAGCACGTACCGAGTGATTCGCACTGTGAGCTGGAATGCCGGCAATCAGGACAAACGGAAATATCCTACAGCTTTTATCATCATCCAGTTCTGGTCTTTCTGTGTATCATGAGCGAGCATTTCTTACTCCCTCTGTCTCATGCACGCAGATCCCCCCGTCCTGCTCTTCGCCCTTTGCTGCTTCCTGCCTATGTTCAGCGATTGTCCCTCCCGCGGTGGTCCCTGGGCTGCGCGGGAAATTGGGCACAGCTCGCCCCGGCGTGCGGTTGGCTCGCTGCGGCAGAGCTGTCCGTGGCAGAGCTGCTCCCCGCTGCGCTCTCATCGCCCAGAGGTAGCCAGGCAGAGACCCCTGCCCCCGCGCAGCCCTCGCCCCTTGCCCTGCCGCCGCCAGCCAGGCAGGTCCCCGGGGCGGGAGGAATGCTTCGGTGCCCGTGAGGCAGCTGGCAGTGAGAAGCAGCGGCAACGTACGCATGAGGAAGGGCTCTGCCAGACGTGTTTCAGATGGCTCTCGGTAATCGATCGCTGGCTGTTTATTAAGCCATCACTTCCATGTTTATAAACAACTTCAGCAGGGAGACTTATGACCAGCTTGGGAGTAGGTGGCTTGGGAGAGATGCCTTTTATTGTTATAGAGCCAATACATTAAATAAACCCAACAAAAACTATTTTCTTAAACTCCGTTTTCCAGTTCATAATTGTATTCGCTGGTCCAATTGAAGCTGGGAAGCTATTACCAGATGGGAGCCATCAGAGCGTAGAAGCAGCCATTCTCATTGCTCCAGGCTGAAAGGGATGGGCGGGGTAGCTAATTTCCCTTCCTGGATTTGAAAACCTTCATCACTCACTCACCCCCGTCTTGGGCCAACAGTGCGTCTGGGCCGAAACCGCATGCTCCAGAAAGGCATCCCGTTTTGATTTGGCAAAGCCAACGAGCCAGAGACTCCACCGTGTCCCCGGGGAGTTTGTGCAAATTGTGCATCATTTGCACCCTTAAGAGTATGTGCCACTTTCGTGTCACTTTTCAGCTTTTAGTATCTTCTTGTGTTTGTGTGATTTATGCCGCAAAGCCTGCTCCGGTACCTGTGAGGGCAGCAAGGCATCGCAGCCCAGCTGTCTTGGGGTTTTGGGGTTGTATTGGTAAGGTAGACCGGGCTCTCTGAGCATGGCACTGTTAGGCTGGACACCAGCTTTCGCTTGTCAGGCTCCCTCTGAGTGTGTGGCTGTCTGGGGAAGGTCCCACCATCGCTGCTCGCGTGTTTGCTGGCACCCCTCTACTCCTCTCTTCCAGTTACAGAGCCAAAGCCTGCTTTTGTGTAGCTGGCCCATCAGTTGGCATTGCCATAGCAGTTGGAAACCCACCGCTCACCCTAGAGTACTAGAAAATGCAACAAAATAAGTGCATTTCCTATTTTCAAAGCATTGCAGCCTGAGTGTAAATTACCTTTTCTTCTGATGGCTCTGTGGGGGCCTTCCAGACCTGATACTGCTGGCCTTGGGTGCATCCGCCTCGTTCAGCCTGCGTGACACGCACGTATTTCTCCGGGCGGTTTGACTTTCCACCAAGTGAGAGTCACCAGGGAGAGTTAATCCGTCACGGGCACCCGGGCGGAGGAAAGGCAGAGAGGTCGCCGGGCTTCCCGAGGGGCTTTGCCGGCGAGTACGACGGCCCCGTGCGTCTGCGTGGCAGATGATGCTGGTGTTCTCTCCTTGGAGAATGGCCCCGAACGGTACGTGCATTGGGACGCTGGCTCGCTCCCGCGCTTCCAGTCATTGCCCCCCGCCTCGCCCCCTGGACGGGGTGGCCGGTCGGGTCGGCTCGCCCACGCCCATTGCGCAGTGGCCTCGTCCTTTTGAGCTGCGGCTTTCGTGTTCTCGCAATGTATGTGCCTTATTTTGTGTTGATCCTGTCCAAGAGAGGGACCAAGATGCGTTGCCAAATTTTCCCTATGAGGCTGTGCTCCCCATTCAGCTGCTAGCACACACCACTGTTAATAGTGTCCGAAACGTCTCGTAAACCTCCGGTATTCACGTGTTGTTGTCCTTGGATTGGTGGAATGTCTCCTATGGAACAGTTACTGTTGTCAGTCCTGCAGATGTGTAAGATAAAAATGTGTTCCTTGGTTTTTTTTTCACCTTTTTTTTAGTTCTTTTTTTAATAAAGCTTGTAATCCTTTTTTTTAAAAAAAAAAAAAGAAAATGTGTAAATACATTTATGTACGGTAGGAATAGTGTTCGGCTGTAACGGGCCTTAGTGGGCTTCATTTGATAAACCTGCAGTTACGATCTGATGTTTCTCGAGCCTTAGGTTGATCTGAAGGGTCTGTACCACTGTGTACATACAAACTGCACAGCTGCGTTCAGAACCACTTAGCTCTTTTGTAACAAAGAAAAAAAAAAAGTTTCTTACAATGTCAATAAAAACACAAAACCCTTTGTACTTAAGTTGTTAGCTTTCAGCTTTTGAAATACCTCCTTGGGGGAGGGAGTAGTTTTTTCGTTTGGCTGGAGAGCCTGGTTGCAGTCGCGGTGCGTATCGCTTCCACTCATGGTCGCTCGCTTTTCCATTTCTGCTTCATTTCATTCACATTTTTAAAAACCGACAGGGAAGCAGCGCAGGGCACCTGCATTCCCTTTAAAGAAGAACGGCTTGGGAGGGGTGCTGGGTGGAGAAATAAATGAAACCGCAGTGTCAGGCAGATAAAACCTTTGGAAGGAGGGGAGAAATGGAGCCGGTGAACTCTGCTGCCAGAGCAGTCCTTCCAGAGGTGAAGGCTGCTTGATGGGGGCTGCGTTCTCACACCTCCCCAGCGAGGGTCTCTTGCGAAGGCTTGGCCGCGCACAAGGCAGCACGGGAAAGGGGGGGGAGAAGCTCCTCTGGCTGGTTTAGTCAGTAGGTGTCCACTCTGGGTAGGCTGTTGCATGGCTGCCAGAAGACCCAGATGCAGTCATCTTCGAAGATGGCTGTACATGAAGGGTGATGCTGTTGAGTGCAGTGGTCGTGGGCAACGCCAAGGCAGTTGTGGCAAACGGTGCAGAAGTTGCAGTGCTGCCTTACTTGTAAGGTTGCTGAGTTGTGCTCATTTCAAGAGCTCTTAATTGCAACACCTGGACCACTCTGTTGAGCTGTTGGTGCTTGGCATCTGCCTTACTCCTGCCTCAGCCAGAATGGCCGGGCCATTTCCAAGGCCAAGGCAATTTACATTGGTTTTTTTTTCCGCTCGTATTCACTTTTCTTGGTGGTGGTGGTTTGGTTTCTCTGTGGTCACCCTTCAGCCGTGATTAAGCTTCTGTCATTTAGCACAGAGCTTAAGGCTTAAGGTTTGGAAGGGGTGAAGGGTGGAAGGGAAACGCGTAGCTTGCCTGGCTGACACCCCCGTGAGGCAGGAGGAGAGGCCTGGGAGGGCTCTGGTGGGGGGGAAGGAGACCCTGCAGCAGGCCGGGGGCTCGACAGTGACCGTGCTGCCTCGTCGCGTGTGCTCCCAGAGCCTGGCAGTGCTCCAGCATCAGCTCACTGCAGGGGGGG